>Ga0307507_10003828_pt1 | contig 28108 bp, 8 predicted proteins | sample 7_EM_MG_FD_207223 | JGI IMG/M metagenome (GOLD analysis project Ga0307507, IMG submission 207223) | Populus trichocarpa ectomycorrhiza microbial communities from riparian zone in the Pacific Northwest, United States - 7_EM | ecosystem: Host-associated > Plants > Roots > Unclassified | place...
CTTCTACTTATTCTAAGAGTAGTTAGTTATATAGGTATTATATAAAGAGAAGATTTTACTTATAGTCTAGTAATATTATTAGAGAACCTCTTATATAGTAGGACGAGAAATATACTGGATAATTATATTTCCTAATTCCTAATAAAGGATAATATTAGTAGAATTTAAACTTATAATCTATTATATTTAAAGTTAGTATATATATTAGATCCCGCCGCGCTTATAATAAGTTTACAAGTACTTATTGTCTTTTTAGCTGTATAGTAATATAGAGGTGGGATAAGTTATATAAAGGCGGGGATATATATTATAGGGTTTTCTTAAATAGAGTTTTCTCCCTATATATATATAAGGAGTAATCCGCATAGGCCCAATAGGGATCTAAATTAGACGTTAAGTAATAAATAACAATATATATTTATATACGCTATCTGTTAGCGACTTAGTCAATCGAGGCACGAGCACAGCAAGAAGGACGCGCAAGCCTATACGATTGGATTGTCTATAAACGAGGATCCAAAGCTAGAGAAAGGAAAGGAGAAGAATAGCAGTACCGCTTGAGGTTTTATGCGGTCCTTAAGTCACGTAACTGCAACTATCTAAAACTGTCTACAATTGTCTGCGATTATCCGCCACAATCCACCGTTTTCTACCAGCGCCGTAACATTACCCCCCCTCCAAAAAAGCCTGCCCTTAGGCCTTGTATGTCCATATTATGTCCGTAGGGTATTCTTATCTTTATACTTAATAGGCAGCTTATTGTCTTCGCTATACTAGCACTCCATTTACTTGTTAAGGTACTTTAGGGGTCTGGGCTTATTAGGGTATTAGTTGTGGAATTCTTTAAGCTTATAGGGACTACCTATAAAGTTCTATATAGGGTACCAAGTGGGGTCTAGGTTATATCCTTTCCAACTAATATAATACTTTAGCGTTCCCCTTACAAGTTTATAGGCCAGTATTTCTTTAATTTCCTATTTATTGTCGCTATTAACTTAAATTAGTAGGGGCGGTTTATTCTTTTATCTAGGTAGTAGGTTATTTATAGCTTTCCGTAGCTTATCTAGTAAGAAAATAGGGTGGACTTTAATTAAGTCTGGGAGTTTAACCTTATATAAGTTGCCTTCTTTATTAAGGATCTTATATGGTCCTACTATCTTATAGTCTAGCTTACAGCTAGGCCGTTCTATCTTTTAGTTATTTGTTATAACCTAGACCTTATTGCCTATAGTAAAGTTAGGCTTGCGCCTGTGCTTATTTACCTGCTGTTTTATTAATTTCTGGGCCTTCTCTAGGTTCTTACGGGCTACTTTCTATACTTCTTCTAAGCGTCTAGCATACTACTGTGCTTCCTTATAAGATAGTTTTTCGTGTATAGTCTGTGGTCCTTCTAGTCTCTCCTAGTTAAAGCTTATATAGGGTAAGTATCCCATTTCTAGCTAAATAGGTGCAAACCCCGTAGAGTTATAGGGTAGGGTTGCCTGGGCGTAGTCTATTATAGGTAGTAGTTTGCTTTAGTTATTCTAAAAGTAGTTAATAAAGGGCCGGAGTCTCTGGTCTAAGTATTAATTTATAATCTCTATCTAACCGTCTATCTAGAGGTGGTATACCGTAGAGAGCTTTAGCCTAATACCTAGGATCTAGGTAAACTCGTTTTAGAAGGCTAATATAAACTACGGCCTATAGTCGGATATAATAGTATCTAGTAGTCCGTAAATTTGGTAGATATAGTAGTAGTAATTCTTTAATTAACGTCTGATACGGATCCTACTGGCCCACGCAGACTACTCCGTCACAGGGGGGAAAACTTGTGTATTTACAGGAAGAAAACCCCTGCAGTTAGGTTAGGGAAGGAAAAACCCTATAAGCCACCTTAGTCGGATGAAAAACCCCAAATTGCTATATTTGCACGTAGCAGCGGCCCTGTAGGCCTACAGCACGTCCTCCTTAAATATTTTGAACTCCTTGGGAACCACTGCTTCCTTCTCCAGCTTATCTAAAGCTAGGGTTTACTACGTCCTAGCTAGTCCTTGCCAATTAATCGCTGTGTACTTGTTGTTTTCTCCCATATCTTAACCGTCCCCTGTGTGCTATCTCTTGTTAACTATTACCGTATACGCCTTGCCTTCTTCCCCCCTAGAGCCATTAAAGGCGTAAGGGGGATTCATCTGTTCTAACTACCGTAATACTAATAAGCGAGCGGGATATTATGTATTTAGGTATCTTTTGTGCCTAGGCCCCAGCTAGGCCCTCTCTAAGGGTCACCACTCCGTCGAAAGGAGATAGGGAAAACTGTGGGTCGCAATCTAGGCTGCTAGGTAGTATTTAGTAGTTAACAGCGAGTAACCGCATACTCCGCGGGCGATTACCCTGGGGGTTAGGAGGGGCCGTATACTTACTCGTTCGTGTTCGTTCGCGATCGTTCGTTCGTCGATGTGAGGTCGTTAATGCTTTTAACTGGGGGTTAGGGGACGTTGGATTCCATCTCGTATCCGCAAGGATTATATAGGGTTGAATAAGAGCGTAGCAGTTGTCTACTATAAAGGGGGTACCGTTAGTAGTGGTTTTCGAGATCTCACCATCCCATATAAAAACTTTTCACTACCCCCTATAACATTTTGACCACTACCACGACCCCTACCCGCAGCTGTGCGACGTCTCTGCGTTAGCTCTGCTGAGTCCAAAGACCAGCAGGTTCGTAGGCCTCACCATATATAGGTGCAGAGTCCGATTTCAAGGACCTAGTAGATATAGTAGATATATAGTTAGGCCGCCTTTTTAGTATTAATATTCTTATAACAGGGGATTAAGAATAGGCGCTTACTAAAGCGGTTAACTAGGATTATAACTATATTATATCCGTCGCGGTCCGTAGGTAACTTATAAAAGTCTATAGAGATATGCTATTAGGGGCGTTCTGGTATTAGGAGTGGCTTTAATAGCCCTAGGGTCTTGTTTTATAGAATTATAGACCTACGGTAGTCGTTATAGTTCTATATATAGCGGTTAATATCTATAACTATTCCGGGCTAGTAGTAGCGGTTGCTAATAATTCTACGGGTCTTATTTTTTCTGGGGTAGGCCGTAGAGACCTAAGTATGTGCTTTAGCGATAAGCTAAGTCCATAAATTCTATTCCTCTACTACTATTAACCGTTCCTAGTGCTTAAGCAGTCTGTTTTTAAGGGACTATAGGCTAGTAGTATCCTTTACCTTTTTACAGTACTCCTATAGAAAAGGGGCTGTGCGGTTTGCCTGTAGTAGTTTATTAATAAGGTTAAGTTCTATAGAGTTAATAGGGCATATGTTACGGACAGCTTAAGTACAATGTTACAACTACTTAGAGAGGAGTCGAAAGAAGCTAGTTAGTTAATAAGGGCACAGTCCAGGATAGATCTGGTGGAACCATATAACGAAGAATAGTAGCCGAGGTTATGTAATATAATCTATATAATCTATAGGATAGAGTATATAGAGCACACGTACCTTACGGAGCGAAGGGATTTCTTAGGCATATGATTGTGTATTTAAAGGACCATAGTCCCTACCTAGATAGTTCTCTCTTTATAGTAAATCTTAGAATACAATTAGAGTTAATCTGTTAAGCAACCACTCTACTAGTTATTATTACGTTATTAACTATTGTTTATACCTATATACCCAGCCCATTAATAAGTCCACCGTAGTACCTACTACAAGCCTCCGTTACATATTTACTACTAAGGTTACGGTATTAAAACATAAAGAGAGTTGAACAACATGCCACTAAAAGCACCAGTTATAACCACGGCAACAACAACCTTAGGGTTAGGAGACACCAATATAGCAGATACTAATTTATAGATGGTTACGCAAGGACAGTTACAAGAGATAGTTAATTAATTATTAGACAATAATAGGATACTTAAGGAATATATTAACGGCATTAGAGCAGTAAAGGTTAAGTTACCATTAATTAAACGGTTCTTAGGAGAAAGGTTAAAACTCAAAGAATTCCTTACACAAATGCACTTTAAGGTAATACAGGAAGGGGTAAAGTTGGCAACACCTACAAACCAAGTGGCATATGCAGGGTTGTTCTTAACAGGAAGAGCACTTAAGTGGTTTAAACCTTACCTTACTAAAATACAAGTAAATGGAATAATAACTACTAACTAGGACGTACGGTATATATTTACTAGTTGGAATAGGTTCGCGAAAAGGTTAACACAGATATTTAATAATCTAGAGGCATTAACTATAGCGGAACGTAAACTTCAGAACCTAGTACAACAAACTTTAGTAATTAAGTACACAACATAGTTTTAGACACTTATAATATAGGTTAAGTGGAATAACAAGGCGCTTATAGCATAATATAAGCAAGGACTTAAGGCTAAAGTCTAGGACATAATTATCCTAATAAAAGATACAGATACTCTAAGAGATTTAATAGATTAAGCAATAAAGATTAATAATAGGATCTATTAAAGGGAACAAGCTAAGAAAGGGCAAGACAGAGTTCTATAGTTATATAAGGCACAGAGTACGCAACAACAAATATAGAGTTAAAAACTATAGAATGGCATAGAGCCAATGGACCTAAGCGGTACCAAAAAATCTAAAAAAATAGATAGAAAAAACTATAGAAACCTAGAGGTTAAGGATTAAGTAATTATAGGACCCAGGAGCAGAGGCTAAACCAGATATCTTAGCAGCAGAAGACGTTTAGGCGGACTCTATAATAAGAAAAATGGGTTAAAAATAGAGCTTGTATAAATTATAGAAAGAAAGGGTATTTTGCCAGAGACTATAGAGGTAGTTAGAGTAACCACGCGGTAAAAGGCATAAGGTTGTTAGAGTATAATAACATAAATATAGGGGCATTGCGCGGGACTAAGGAGTGTTTAGTTAAATACTTTACGTTTTATTACAATAACGCATGCCAAATTCATAAGGATGCTAAGTATGGCGTAAGCTATTAGCTATAAGAGCTAAAGTTAAGAGAACTTAAAGGAACCAGAGAGTTAAATAAAGAATAAAATTAACTCTATAAGCTAGATTAAGATATTACAGCAATATATAGACAAAGATTAGTAACAATAACAATAGAGTTAAAGTACTTATTAATTAACAGCAATAAGGAAAAAAAGGAGGCTAACTAGGAGCACTTAAACCTTAATAATGTAATAGAAGTAAAGACTAAGACCTCTATAGAACAAGGATTAGTAACGGACATTATAACACCATTAGATATAATATCCATTACTTTATAAGACGGAAGGAGTAATATCTAAAAATGGTTAAGCGAGCAGATAACTGCTAGCGCTAGCTCACCACTTATAAAAGGTAAAAGGCTATAGGCTTAAGATTCTTATAATAAAATAAGAGACGCTTAAGATTTTTAAGACAAGATAAGATATACCTAAGATTTATAGGGGGTAATAAGGAAGGCTTAAGCACCTATAATAAATAAAAACTAATAGGAAAGAGTAAAAGCTTAGTTTAAAGATAAACGAATAAGTATAGAACGCAAGTTTAAGAACTATAAGTTTAGGGAACAAGTAAGAATATCTATCCTAGGTAAACATAGTGTTTAGCCTAAAGGTTAAAAAGTTAATATAGAGATTAAGAAGTAAGAGAACTTTAAGGATCTAGCTACAAGATATAGAAAACAAGAAACTATAGATAAATTTAGAGCAAGAATAAAAGCTAGACAGAAGGTCTATAGTAGGTTATATAAGGGACAGAGTACCTATATAAAGAGTTACTAATAGGCCTAAGGCAGGTACGCCTAGAGTAAAGTGGTTAAATAAACTAGAACAAGAAGAAGATTTAGGAATTCCAACTAGGTTTAAAGAAAGACACACTAAAGGTTATTACAACGCAGTAATAATAAGGTACTTTCTAATAGATAGACTATATACACTAAACCAGTTATATGGGAAGTGGTATAGGCAACGACACAACGACGAATAGGAAGATTTCTATATATGGCTAGACGAAAAAGTTATTTAAGACTAACCCATTATAGAGAAACGCATAAGTTATATTAAAGGAGCGTTAATTATAATGTTAAGGAACCTAGAAGAAGGATTTAGGGACTGGAGAAATAAGTAATAAATCTTAGTACCTATAATAAAGATACCAGAAGTTAGGTTAATATGGTATAGGTTTAAACTTAAGAACAGAGATAAGTTAAGAGTTAACCTAAAGCACCTAGCGTATTATACACTATTGTGGATAGCTTATGTGGATAATATATATAATATATATAGAGCACCTAAAGATAAGAACCGGAAATACCTAGTGAGAATGTATTAGGCACCAGACGAAAGACGGTTTAGGAATGCTAAGTATATACATAGATAGCACCTAGTAGAAGTGTAAAGCTAAGGGGACTTAACACTTTAACCAGGAAGATTCCTTATGGAAAAATGCCTAGATAGATAATAGTAGTAGAAGTGCCTAGAAAACACTTATCTATAGTATATAGAAGAAAAGAAATAAACTAAGTATTAGCCTAAAGAGGACTAAGTACAAATAGGATCTAGCAGCTAATAGTTAGGAAAAGGGGAGGCCTACAGGACTAAAGGAAACTAGTAGTAGAGCCTTAGACCCTTAAGGGAATTTAAGGTCAACACCTAAATTTATAAGTTAAGTGGCAAGATTAGCAGTTTAAAGCATTAATAGATAGTAGAGCAATAAGAAACCATATATTATTAGCAGTAGTAGAAAGGATAGGGTTACTATATAGACAGAAGGAACACCTATATCCACTTATAACAATTTTAGGAGATTAGATAGCCTATAGAGGAGGCATTATTAATCTTAAAATAGGACCTATTTAGTTAACTATTAAAGGAAGACAAGTTAAGATGTCTTTTAATATCCTACCATTAGGGAAGGACAAGGCAATACTAGGAATGCCTTAGTTACAGGAATACAATCTAAAGATAGATTGGGTTATAGGTTAGGTTAATATTAGAGATACGCAATAACGCAAGATGTAATAATAAACCAAGTTAGTATGGTACCAAGTTAGAGCGACATACGAAGAGACTAAGTAGAGCTTAAGTTATATACCAAAGAGATACCACAAGTATGGCAAAAAACTATAGTCACTAGAAAGTGAAAAGCTGTTAGAGCATATAGTATAGGACTATAAGATAGAGTTAGAACCAGAAATAAGTCTAAAGTTTTTTTTAATCTATAAGCTTACTAAAACCGAGTTAGTAGCGCTTAAGGAGTTTATCCAGGAGAACTTATAAAAGGGATATATTAGACCGTTATAGTCGTTAGCAGGATATCTAGTATTATTTATTCTAAAGAAAAACGGAAAACTTAGGATATGTATAGACTACAGATAGTTAAACAGCATTACTAGGAAGGATAGGTATCCTTTATCCTTAATTAGCGAAATCTAAGACAGAATAGGCAACATAAAGATCTTTATAAAGATAGATCTAAGGTAGGCGTACTATTAGATTAGGATTAAGGAAGGCGATAAGTAGAAAGCAGCCTTTAGGTTAAAGGAAGGACTATATAAACTACTAGTTATGCAATTCGGGCTTATAAATGTACTAGCAACGTTCTAAAAACAAATTAATAGTATATTAGGAGAACACCTTAATAAGTTTATTATAGTATATCTTAACAACATTATTATCTACTTAGAGAGTGAGGAAGAATATAGAGAACATATTAAGTGAGTCTTAAAGAGACTACAAAAAGAATAGATACTAGTAGCAATTAAGAAATGCGAGTTCTTTATAAAAAAAACTAATTTTATAGGATTTATTATCAAACTAGGAAAGATTAGCATGGACCTAAAGAAAGTTAAGGCTATAGTAAATTAGCAAGAACCGGAGAATGTTATACAGTTAAGGTCGTTTCTAGGATTTTGTAATTACTATAGGAGGTTTATAGCATAGTAGTTAAAGAGTATTAAGCCGTTTACAAGGCTAACAAAGAAGGAGGAACCGTAGGTTTAGGCAGAGGAATAAAGAAAACTGTTTAAAGAACTAAAGGAGTTGTTTACCTAGGAACCAATCCTCAAGATCTACTAACCAAAGTTAGAAACGGTTGTTAAGATAGATATATTAGACTTTGCACTAAGAGCGTATTTGCTATAGAAACATTTAGACGCATAGCATCTAGTAGCATATTACAGTCGAAAGATAACACCACTAGAGTTAAACTACGACATTTATAACAAGGAGTTGTTAGGTATAGTTATAGCACTTAAGAAATAGAGAGCATTCTTACAAGATATAGAGAAACTATTTATGGTTAAAATGGACTATAAAAATCTTATAGGATTCCTAACAATAAAAGAGCTAAACTAAAGACAAGTTAGATGGGCGGAAATGCTTATAGAATATTATTTTAAAATTTAGTATACTAAGGGTACTGAAAACGCAAGAGTAGATGCACTTAGTAGAAAGGCAGAGTTACAGAACAAGGAAAAGCCATTAGGGGCTTTACTACGAAAAAATCAAAACGGATTAATTAGGTACAATTATCTAAGAATTACAGCGACTAGAGAAGGTTAAGCTTATAAATTACCTAAGAGTAATTAAACGCAGAGGATTTAAGATATATAGGCAGAGGATCTAGATACGGAATAGTATAAGAATAGAGAGGTAACTTATATTCCAAGGTCTATTATAAAAGAGTTTATTAAGTCATTCTACAAGGGACTAACTTAAGGATATAGTGGAGCTATAGGCTTAGTATTAAGACTTTAAAAGGAGTATATTATTTAAGGAATCTGGGGACTAGCTAAATAAGTTATAAATAAATATCTAGATTGCTAAAGAAATAAACTAATAAGGTATAAGCTGTACGGAAAGCTATAACTTATTAAAGTACTAGAAAGACCATGGGAAGTTATATTATAGGACTTTATTGTTAAGTTACCAAAGTTAAAAGATTCTATTAATGGACAAGATTATAACGCGATTTTAGTAATAGTGGATAAGCTTATAAAGTAGGGATACTTTATAGCTTATACAAAAGAGATATTAGCAGAGGATGTTGCTAGAATCTATATTAAGGAAGTGTTTATAAGACACGGAGCACTAATAAAGATTATATTAGATAGAGATCTAAGATTTATAGCAGTATTTTAGGAAGTATTTCTGGTAGAATAAGGGGTTTGCGTAGTAACCTTAACAGCATATTATCTGCAGACAGACGGATAAATAGAAAGGTTAAACTAGACACTAAAATAGTATCTAAGGCACTATATTAACCACGCATAAAATAATTGGGTATTGCTATTACTAGTTATATAGTTTGCATATAATACAATACCATAAAAAGGAATGGGAACGTCACTATTTAATGTAAATTACGGGTATAAACTAAGAATGTTATTATTGCTATATTAAGTAAAAAAAACAAGTAGCATAGCTAAAGAAAGAATAAAGATGTTAATAAATCTTTATGCAGACCTTAAGGAAACAGCTAAGATGGTATAAGAAAGAATAAAAAGGTACTATAACGCTAAGAGATCTAAGGGACCAGATCTTAAGGAGGGAGATAAAGTATAGCTACTATATAAAAATTTTAAGAGTCGACAACTAAGTAAGAAGTTAGACTATATTAGACTAGGACCTTTTAAAGTTAAGTAAAGGATTTTATTGGTTATATATAAGTTAAACCTACCAGCCAAAATTAAGATCTACCCTATATAGTATATTGCAATGCTAGAACTAGCATACGGGAATATTAAGCCACTAGTCTATAAGGCAGATATATATAAAGGACAAAAGGAGGACAAATAGCAAGTTTTAAAGATTATTAGTTATAAGAATGTTAATAATAAAACATAGTATAAAGTAAAGTAGATAGGCTATAGTGAGACTACCTAGGAACCACTAAGTAACCTAGAGAACGCTATAGGAAAGGTATAAGAGTATTAAAAGAACGTAGGTTAGGGAGTATTAAAAAAGGATTGCCAAAGGATGAGTTACCTAAGGGGGACTTAAGAAGAGCAACTGCTATGTTACTCGGAGTTGTTTCCTTCTCTAGAGACGCTACTCTCTTATTACCTAGCTTAAACAAACCCTATTAAACAAGTTTTTACTCCTTAGAATGAACCTTCTTATATACTTTCTTAAGACAAAGCAGTTAAGTATAAGCAGAGGCGTGGGCTTTAAGGGCGCGACGCTCTTTGTCTCTTACCCGCTTAACGCAAGTGTGGTCTTTATTTTAAAGACAATAAATCTTACCTAAGGTACTTGAAAGTTTATTATTAAGTTTCGTAGTGGTAGATTAAACGCGAGACCCTATAATAAGTTACTTAAGGAACTAGAAGACTGTTAAGAGTTATAGGACACATATACTTAGCGTTAGAGATAGAGTGAACATTATAGGATAACTGCATGTTTGCTTTAGTATACTCTAAGCAAGAGGACGGTTGCCAAGACAAAGGACTTGCTAACATAATATAACTAACCCCTCTTTCGCACAACGAGAATACGGAGATAGTATAATCTCACTAAGAGACAGTATCGCAGCGACGGTGCGAGACCGGCGAGCTGCAGAAGAAGAGGCCGAAGGTTTAGAAACCTTAGAAGGCATAGTAAGTAAAGATATTAACCAAATTAATTAAACAGACATTACACCTCTAGTAGACAACTTGGAGATATTAGGAATCTTTAAGGACAAAAATAAAGAGGAGGGAGATAGTGTTACGGACAGCTTAAGTATAATGTTATAACTACTTAGAGAGGAGTTGGAAGAAGCTAATTAGTTAATAAGGGCATAGTCTAGAATAGATCCGGTAGAACTATATAATAAAGAATAGTAGCTAAGGTTATATAATGTAATCTATATAATCTATATAATCTATATAATCTATATAATCTATAAGATAGAGTATATAGAGCACACATACCTTACGGAGCGAAGGGATTTCTTAGGCGTATAATTGTGTATTTAAAGGACCACAGTCCCTACCCAGATAGTTCTCTCTTTGTAGTAAATCTTAGAATATAATTAGAGTTAATCTGTTGGGCAACCACTCTACTAGTTATTATTACGTTGTTAACTATTGTTTATACCTACATACCCAGCCCATTAACAAGTCTACTGTAGTACCTACTACAAGACTCTATTACAGCATATCTTAGCGTCTAAAGGGTCCATATTTAGTTCTGCCTATATTTAGGGGTTAAGGTGCTCTAGTTGTAGTAGTGCTTAGGTCTATAATAAGATCTTTACAGCTGCCTAGTTACCTAGGTTCTGTTTACGCCTTATAAGAGCATCCGCACGGTTTATAACGTCTGGTCTATATATAATTAAGAAGTTAAACTAAGATAGGATATCCGCCTAGCGTGCCTGCTGGGCCATAAGGGCCTTAGTTATTATAAAGTATTCTAGGGCCTTATAATCTAAAACTACCTTAATGGGCTTAGGGGTCCCCTCTAGCTATATACGCCAGTGCTAAAAGCTAGAGATAATAGCCAGCATTTCTTTATTATAGATGTGGTAGTTTAGCTTAGCATCTATTATAGTCTTTAAATAGTATATAATAGGGTACTATTCTCCGTCCGGTTACTTCTGGGAAAAAACACTAGCTATTATACTATCTAAGGCATCAGTTTCTAGTATTAAGGGCCGTTTTGGGTTAAAGTGGGTAAATTAGGGAGCCAATACCAGCCGCTTTTTAAGCTTATTAAAGGCCTGCATATATATAGCGTTAAAGTGGAATGGCTGGTCTTTCCTAGTAAGGCGGTTAAGAGGCTAGGTAATTTTACTATAGTTCTTAATAAAGCGTTAGTAGAAGTTATAGAAACCTAAAAATAATTATACCCCCTTTACGGTCCGTAGGGGTGTCTATTAGTTAATTACGGCCGTTTTCTCTGGGTTAGCCTTAATTCTGTCTATACTAATAATAAAACCTAGATACTTTATACGCTTAACACTAAATTCTAACTTTTTAATATTAGCCTGGAGACTAGCCTTGTGGAGCCGTTATAGAACTTTATAAACATGCTCCTTGTATTCTAGCTTATTCTTAGAGTAAATTATAATATTATCTAGGTAGGCTGTATAGAAGTTATTAAGGTAGTTAAAGAGTACATCGTTTATATACTGCTGGTACGTAGCTGGTCTATTAGTTAGTTTAAAAGGGAGTACCTTATATTTATACATTCCGTAATAGGTTTAAAATATAGTAAGCTCCTTAAACCTAGGGTCTATCCTAATTCGGTAGAAGGCCTGGCAGATATTAAGCTTTATAAAGACCCTAGCTCTACTTATTTAGGTAAGAGTCTTATTAAGTAAGGGTAGCGGATAGTGGTCCTTGCGGGTTATATTATTTAGCTTATAGTAGTTAATATAGAAGCGTAGTCCTTTATTTAGCTTTTTAGTAAAGAGAATAGGTAAGTTAAAAGAAGCTTAGCTAGGCTTAATAAAGCCCTTATTTAGGTTGTCAATAAGGTACTACTTTATGGCCTATAATTTGGCGATAGACTGTAGGTAGAGAGAGCTAAAGCTAAGGGTACTTCCCTTGCCTTAATTGATCTTAATCTTATAGTTATATAGTTGGTAAGGCGGAAGTATATCTAATACTGCCTTAGAGAATACGTCCTTGAATTTCTAGTATTAATTAGGCAGTTTTTATTCTACTAGTTCCTTATCTATAAGCTCGCTTTTCTGTCCGCTAAGCTTACTTTCCTTTTTCTTAAGCATTTAATTAATTTTATACAGGCTAGTTGTAAAGGTAATAGTATTAGGCTAAACTAAGTTCCGGTAGAATTCTATAGCGCTAATATAGTAGATATTAACTAGTGGGAGGTCCGCAGGTTTCTTTACAGACGCTTATTGGGCCATATCTTGCGATATAGGGTATATAGTCTTTCTTAGCTTACGTTCTATTTTCTATAAGTTATCCTTCCTATTTATTAGCTTAGTATAGCGTCTAATATCCCTAGTTTTCCTTTAGGGCTGCGTAGGGCCTAGGTTCTCTGTGGGGGGCTTAGCTAGGTTACTACTAACTTCCTAAATCTCTAGTACGGATAGCGTAATATATACAGTCTAGGGGCGGTGTAGTATATGGATCCGTTAAGGATTAAGACGTATATCCTTCTTAAAGGCCTAGTCTCTGCGTATAGCATTGGCCTAGTAAATAGTATTAATCTAGGGCTGTATAAGGTTTTCTATTATAATGCTGATTTCTTTTATAAAGGAAGGGGTTAGGGTTAGGGTTTTAGGCTAGATAAGCCGTCTATTCCGTATATTAAGCTATAAGCCTAAATAGGCTAGCTATTTTCTTCTTATAATTATATTATGGCTCCTAAGGTCTGTAATAAGAAAGGGGACGTTATACTACCTTTATCTATTAACGCGGAGGTAAATCCGTAAGATAGTCATAATAGGTGGCCCTATTTGTCCGTTGTACCTATAAATAGAAATTGGTTTAGGTAGTTCTTTAAGGGGTATATTTAAAAGGTTAGCTAGCTTTATAGTATACTGGGTATCTATTAAGGTAAAGGCATTTACTCTAGAGTTAGCTAAAGCAGAGGTTAAAACTTAATATCTATTAGCGACTCAGTCAATCAAGGCACAAGCACGGCATAAGGGACGCGTAAGCCTATACAATTAGTAGTCTATAAACGAGGATCCAAAGCTAGAAAAAGGAAGGGAGAAAAATAGCAGCGCTATGCGAAGTTTTATACAGTCCTCTAGTCACGTAGACTTACGTAACTTGGCGTCTACCATAACGTCTACCATAATCCACCGTTTTCCACTAGCGCCGTAACATTACCCCCCCCCCCTCCAAAAAAGCCTGCCCTCAGGCTTTATATATCCGTATCATATCCATAGGGTGTTCTTATCTGTATACTTAACAGGTAGCTTATTATCTTCGCTATACTAGCACTCCATCCACTTATCTAGATACTTTGGGGGTCCTAGCTTATTAGGGTATTAGTTATAGAATTCTTTAAGCTTCTAGGGGCAACCTATAAAGTTCCAGGTAGGGTACTAGGTTAGGTCTAGATCGTAACCTTTCTATTAGATATAGTATTTTAGCGTTCCTTATACTAGTTTACAGGCTAGTATTTTATTAACTTCCCATTTATCGTCGCCATTAACTTAAATCGGCAGTAGAGGCTCATTCTTTTGTCCAGGTAGTAGGTTATTTACAGCTTTCCGTAGCTTATCTAGTAAGAAAACAGGGTAGACTTTAATTAAGTCTAGGAGTTTAACCTTATATAAGTTGCCTTCTTTATTAAGGATCTTATACGGTCCTGCCATCTTATAGTCCAGCTTATGGCTAGGCCGTTCTATCTTCTAGTTCTTTGTTATAACCCAGACCTTATTGCCTATAGTAAAGTTAGGCTTACGTCTATACTTATTTACCTACTATTCTATTAATTTCTGGGCCTTCTCTAGGTTCTTATAGGCTACCGTCTATACTTCTTCTAAGCATCTAGCATACTGCTATACTTCCTTATAAGATAGTTTTTCGCGTATAGTCTATAGTCCTTCTAGTCTCTTCCAGTCAAAGCTTATATAGGGTAAGTATCCCATTTCTAGCTAAATAGGTGCAAACCCCATAGAGTTATAGGGTAGGGTTGCCTAGGCGTAGTCTATTATAGGTAGTAGTCCGCTCTAGTTGTCCTAAAAGTAGTTAATAAAGGGCCAGAGCCTCTAGTCTAAGTACTAATTTATAATCTCCGTCTAACCGTCTGTCTGGGGGTAGTATACTATAGAGAGCTTTAGCCTAATACCTAGGATCCGGGTAAACTCGTTCCAGAAGGCTAATATAAACTGCGGCCTATAGTCGGATATAATAGTATCTAGTAGTCCGTAAATTTGGTAGATATAGTGGATATACAATTAGGCCGCCTCTTTAGCATCAATATTCTTATAATAGGGGATTAAGAATGGGCGCTTGCCAAAGCAGTTAACTAGGATTATAACCATATCATACCCGTCGCGGTCTGTAGGTAACTTATAGAAGTCTATAGAGATATACTACTAGGGGCGTTCTAGTATTAAAAGTGGCTTTAATAGCCCTAGGGTCTTGTCTCGTGGAATTATAGACCTATAGCAGTCGTTGCAGTTCTATACATAGCGGTTAATATCCGTAACCATTCTGGGCTAGTAGTAGCGGTTGCCAATAATTCTACAGGTCTTATTTTTTCTGGGGTAGGCCGTAGAGACCTAAGTATATGCTTTAGCGATAAGCTAAGTCTATAAATTCTATTCCTCTACCACCACCAGCTATTCCCAGTGCTTAAGCAGTCCGTTTTTAAGGGACTATAGGCTAGTAGCATCCTTTACCTTTTCGTGGCACTCCTATAGAGAAGGGGCCGTACAGTTTGCCTATAGTAGTTTATCAATAAGGTTAAGTTCCATAGAGTTAATAGGGCATATCTTAGCGTCCAAAGGGTCCATATTTAGTTCTACCTATATCTAGGGGTCGAGGTGCTCTGGTTGTAGTAGTACCTAGGTCTATAATAAGATCTTTATAGCCGCCTAGTTACCTAGGTCCTGTTCACGCCTTATAAAAGCATCCACACAGTTTATAGCGCCTAGTCTATATATAATTAAGAAGTTAAACTAAGATAGGATATCCGCCTAGCGTGCCTAGCGGGCTATAAGGGCCTTAGTTGTTATAAAGTATTCTAAGGCCTTATAATCCAAAACTACCTTAATGGGCTTAGGGGTCCCCTCTAGCTATACACACCAGTGCTAAAAGCTAGAGATAATAGCCAGCATTTCTTTGTTATAGATATAGTAGTTTAGCTCGGCATCTATTATAGTCTTTAAATAGTATACAATAGGGTGCTATTCTCCGTCTAGTTACTTCTGGGAAAAAACACCAGCTATCGCACCATCTAAGGCATTAGTTTCTAGCATTAAGGGCCGTTCTAGGTTAAAGTGGGTAAGTAGGGGAGCTAATACCAGCTGCCTTTTAAGCTCATTAAAGGCCTGCATATATATGGCGTTAAAGTGGAATGGCTAGTCTTTCCTAGTAAGGCAGTTAAGAGGCCAGGCAATCCTACTATAGTTCTTAATAAAGCGTTAGTAGAAGTTATAGAAACCTAAAAATAATTATACCCCCTTTATAGTCCGTAGGGATATCCACTGGTTAATTACAGCCGTTTTCTCTAGGTCGGCCTTAATTCTATCTATACTAATAATAAAACCTAGGTACTTTATACGCTTAATACTAAATTTTAACTTCTTAATATCGGCCTAGAGACCAGCCTTATAGAGCTATTATAGGACTTTATAAATATGCTTTTTGTGTTCCAGCTTATTCTCAAAGTAAATTATAATATTATCTAGATAGGCCGTATAGAAGTTATTAAGGTAGTTAAAGAGTACATTATTTATATACCGCTGGTACGTAGCTGGTCTATTAGTTAGTCTAAAAGGGAGTACCTTATATTTATACGTTCTATAATAGGTTTAAAATATAGTAAGCTCTTTAGACCTAGGGTTTATCCTAATTTAATAGAAGGCCTAGTGGATATTAAGCTTTATAAAAACCCTAGCTCTACTTATTTAGGCAAAAGTCTTATTAAGTAAGGGTAGTAGATAGCAGTCCTTGCGGGTTATATTATTTAGCTTATAGTAGTTAATATAAAAGCGCAGTCCTCCATTTAGTTTTTTAGCAAAGAGAATAGGCAAGTTAAAATGGGCTTAGATAGGCTTAATAAAGCCCTTATTAAGGTTGTCAATAAGGTACTACTTTATAGCCTACAATTCGGTAATAGACTATGGGTAAAGAGGGCTAAAGCTAAGGGTACTTCCTTTACCTTAATTAATCTCGATCTTATAGTTATATAGTTAGTAAGGCAGAAGTATATCCAACACTACCTTAGAGAATACGTCCTTGAATTTCCAGTGTTAATTAGGTAGTTTTTATTCTACTAGTTCCTTATCTATAAGCTTGCTTTTCTATCCACTAAGCTCGCTTTTCTTTTTCTTAAGCATTTAATCAATTTCGTATAGGCTAGTTGTAAAGGCAATAGTATTAGGCTAAACCAAGTTCTGGTAGAATCCTATAGCGCCAATACAGTAGATATCGACTAGTGGGAGGTCTATAGGTTTCTTTACGGATACTTATCAGGCCGTATCTTGCGGTATAGAGTGTATAGTCTTCCTTAGCTCATATTCCATTTTCCGTAAGTTATCCTTCCTGTCTATTAGCTTAGTATGGCGTCCAATATCCCTAGTTTTTCTTTGGGGCTATATAGGGCCTAGGTTCTCCATGGGGGGCTTAGCTAAGTCACTACTAACTTCCTAGGTCTCTAGTGCGGATAGCGTAACATATATAGTCTAGGGGCGGCGTAGTATACAGATCTGTTAAGGATTAAGACGTATATTCTTCTTAAAGGCCTAGTCTCTGCATATAGCATTGGCCTAGTAAATAGTATTAATCTAGGGCTGTATAAGGTTTTCCATTATAATGCTAATTTCTTTTATAAAGGAAGGGGTTAGGGGTAGGGTTTTAGGCCAAATAAGCCGTCTATTCCGTATATCGAGCTGTAAGCCTAAATCGGCTAGCCATTTTCTCCCTATAATTATATCGTGGCTCCCAAGGTCCGTAATAAAAAAGGGGATGTTATACTACCTTTATCTATTAATGCGGAGGTGAATCTATAAGATAGTTATAATAGGTAGCCCTATTCGTCCATTATACCCGCGAATAGGAATTAGTTTGGGCAGTTTTTTAAGGGGTGCATTTAAAAAGTCAGCTAGCTTTACGGCACACTAGGTGTCTATTAAGGCAAAGGCATTTGCTCTAGAGTTAGCTAAAGTAGAGGTTAGAACTTAATATCTATTACAGAATAAGGTATAAGGGATAGTGTAGCTTCTTCTACTAACTAGCTAACCTAGATTAATATATAACATATTAATCCCTTTTAACCCTAGAGAGGAGTTTTCCTCTAGGGTTCCTCTTTTTCTAACTCTATACTGTCCTCCTAAATTAACAGAACCTTATCCGTTTTTGCCTTTATCTAGCAATCCTTTACAAAGTGGTCTTTCTAGCTATATAAGAAGCAAGCTCCTTAATTACTAAGGGCCTATTTACAGGGGTCGTTATATATAGGCTAAGTATGCGCTAGACCTATAGTAGGACTAGCTACATAGCTAGCTGCTAAATTAACGGCAGGCTGTACGGCTGGTACTATAGGAGTTATAGATCGTGCTAGGATATTACAGGCCGTTTATAAAGTGCTTATAATCTAGTTTAGAGAGTTTCTAGCTTTATACCGCTTAGATTATACCTTAATTCAATAAAGGCCTTAGTTAATAGCTAGGCAGTAGTCCATAAGTACCTTTAGCGTCTATATAGTAGTAAAAACTGGCAGTACGGCGCGCTGTAGGTCTAGGGTAAGCTTGTTAAAGAGGTCTAGCATTAGGTCTTTATAGGGAATTTAGGCTTAGCCGGCTAGGTACAGAAAGCGGGTCTAGAAGGCTAAAAAGGTCTCCGTCGTCTTTATATTAAGAGCTTTGTAATTAAGGTGGGCGTTCTATATCTTAAAGGGGTCCTTATAAATAGAAGACAGGTAGTTAACTATCTCTTCTTTAGAGAGGAAGGGGTCTGCCAAGTCCTAGGCGTATTACGGACGTAGATACATCTATGCGTCCCCACCAGTACGGCCGAAGACGTAGGCCATTTTAGCTTAGGTAGTAGGGAAGTAGTCTATATTAACTTTAAGCTTGTCTTGCAGTTAAAGCTTCCAATTATTAAATATAGGGTTAGTTCCGTCTATAAGCAATAGGGGGTCCGCAACCTTCGCGGACCGCAATAATACTAATACTATACGTTAGGCTAGGGTCTTAAGGACTATAGCAAGTCTCTAGGTGTCTAATAACTCCTTACTAGGTATAGGGGTGTCTCTGGTTTTAAGCAGCTCTTAAAGCCGTTTAATTTCAGCATTAGCTACTACAAGCTCTTCCTAGGGGGTTGAGACGGCGACTGTTTCACTATTAGAGGTCTTTATGGGTCCTACAGTAGCTTTGCCAGCTGCTATATTTCTTGGCATAGTAGTAGGGGTATTGGGTAATTTCTAGTATTTGTTTATTTTCTAGGGGTTCTGGTCTATACATGTCCTATTCTTAGGTTTCGCATTCTGTTTGTATTCTTTTAGTTCTTAGGGGTCTGTCCTGTCCTTATGGTCCTAGTAATATCCTTAGGGTCCACGCTTACCAACTCGGTTACTGACTCGCTTACCAACTCAGTCAATTTCCCCTTTATTGTCTACACCTTTTATGTATATATACCACCTTCTATATTAACTTCTTAAAGAAGACTTTTGGAGCTCTTGCTGCACCTGGCCCAAAAAGACCAAACCAACTAAAAGAACCCTGAAAAACACCCTGATAATCCCCTAAGATGCATGCATTATAGGGGAGGCACAGGTGGAACGACGGTGGTACGCAGTCGCGTGCGACCGCCAGACCTATACCCAATAATGGCCCCCCACAACAATAATAAGGACGGGCGAATACTACACCAGAAAGCGGAAATACCCTAATTAAGAAGGCATCTGATAAAATATAAAGCCTATTAGACGCGTTTAGTATCCAGAACTGTGGGGGAGCATCTGTTAGCCATTATAAACTAATACAGCTAGCAGAATGGCTCTAGTCCAGCGAACCTTAGGCGCCCCTTTAGTAAACCCTTAATTAAATCCTCTAACGGCTAAACAAAATTGAAGATAAACAAAACCCCCCCCTATAGGCGAACCGCACCTAGGCCGCTGTAGCTGCGCTTTTATAGTATAGGGAACCTACCCCCCTAAAAATAATAACTGGGTATACAATTATAATATAACTAAATATAGAAAAGGCAGAGGAACTTAGGGGACAATTAGAAACAGAAGTTCTTACGGAGATTTATAAGGAGGTTTATAATGCCGTCACAGTCCAACACCTTAGGAGTGGAGACATTAGAGTTACCCTAAAGGACTAACAGGTAAAGGAACAGGCTGTAAGGGTAGGGGATAGGCTAGGAGAGCGTATTAGTATAAAAGTGCTTTGTGAAGATTACCCAGTTAAAGTCCTGTTGGTTCCTATAAGCCTTAGGGTAGAAAGGGGACGCTAGGCGGACAATATAGCAACTATATAGGAGATAGTAAAATAAACGGAACGCCTTATACTAGGACTTGTAATTACCCAGATCCAATGGCTTTAATAGGAAAATACAAACTAAGTATATAATAAGAACAATAAGAGGATATAAGGGGCGCTAGAGACTTGCTAGGGAGATAACAGACGAACGCATGGCTCCCTTATTATTAGCGTATATACACCAGGAATGCAAAAACTCCTTATCCAAAAAGGAATAATTATAAATGGCCTTATATACAACACAAGGCTCTATAACCACAGACTACGCCTAGAATAATGTTATTGCTGCGTATAATGGGGACACACCCAATCCACATACGCAGTATAGGTATGCTGCGGCCACTATATAGGCCCCTATAATACAAGATAATGTATAAATCAAGACCAAATAAAATGCGTGAACTGTTACTAAAGCACATATAAGGCGTGGGAGAGAGAAGACTGTATTAAATACAGAAAATGGAAGGAAAGGGCTTAATAGCTGCGGGAATAACTGCATGCTAGGTTATATAAATGGAAACAACAGGCGATAAGCTAGGGGGACATAGGTGTCTTCCTAGCGTTTCCTACCTTTAACACTAGGGGGCTAAGCCAGCCATCCTAAGCCTTAACGGGCTAAAAGCAATGCCGTATAATATCACCAGACTAAATAGGGACATAAGGGACACATGGGACATAAGGAAGAGGACGCCCAGTAAAAAGACCCCTATGGACGGCTATGGCAAGTTTAAGGCCGGGATAATTAAGAATTAGATTTAACGCGGCAAATATAATATACACAGCTGGCTTATAAGGGGCATATAGCCAACCAGCGAGAATGGGGGAAGAACTAGAGGCAATAACAGACTTAGATTTAGAAAGGCTAGTAGGAACATAAGATATAGGAATAGAAAGCTCTATATAAAATAAGTAATGGCCAGGGAGTAAATATAGGAGACGGAAGTTCTAAATATTTTAGAGAAAGTAGAAATGGAAGAAGTAAGGAGTGAAGGAGAGGCAAAGAACCCCCGCTGGGGGTCCGCCACTTGACCATTATACAGTATAACTGCGGCAATACGAACCACTGTTTAGCAAGGCCCCTACTAGATAGTCTAGACCTAGAGAAACACCATATTCTTGCTATATAAGAGCCGTACTATAATACCTACATATAATTGATATACTGCCCCTAAGGATTCCAGCTCCTATATAAACTAAAAGCAGCTATATGCGTATGCTTTATAATTAGCAAAAATATCAGCCTTGCCTTATAGTTATAGTAGGCAGTTAACCCAGATATTGCAGTTATAACTATCTAGATATATAGGGGACTAGTACAAATTATTAATGTCTATAACCCTAGGGTTAAAGGGGTAGCATAGATAGAGAATATTATATCTGTAATAAGCTTGCTAGAAACTAAACATATGGAGTTTATTCTACTAGGAGATATAAACCTCCACTACCCATAGTGGGGGGGCATTTATGTTGCTGCCGATTAATAGGCAGAGTGCCTACTAAGAGCTATAGACAACAGGGGCCTTAAGCTAGCTACCCCCCTAGGTGTAATTATATGGCAATAGGGCACCGCCAAAAGTATAATTGACCTTATAATTATGGATGAAAACCTATACCAGAGACTTAAAAGGTGCTCCCCTAAAGAAGAATGGGCACTTACCTTAGACTATATCCCTATCCAGATACAACTAGATCTAGATATTAAGGCGCAACTAAATAGTAAAAGATACGCAATAAGGAAGCTTAACGTAGATAGCTTCCTTAATATAATTGAATAATAACTCCAAGACCTAGAAGAAATCCACCCAATACTAAATAAGCGAGGCTTATTAGCTACCCCTAAGGAAATTAATTAAAGACTAGAAAGGATCCAGGCAGCAATTAAAAGTGGGCTAAAAGAGCACTGCCTAGTTTTAAAACCAGGCCCCTACGCGTGACACGTATAGTCCGTATAGTGCGCGGCCCTTATAGCCGGCCAATGACGAGCAAGGAGGAAATATATAAGCAGCCATAATTCTAAGGACAAGAGATAATATAAAGATATAAGAAACCAGCTAAAGAATACCCTAAGAAAAGAAGCAAGGAATAACTGGAGATGGTTTATAAATAAATACACTACTAACCTAAGTCTCCCCTATAACAAGGGCCTTTAGACCATAGTAAAATAGGTAAAGAAAAAGGCGGGACGCCTAGTAGAAGATCTATACCTACTACCCCTATAAAGAGTAGGCGAACTATAGGCCACAAGTAATAATAACAAGAAGGTAAAGATCCTTATAAAAAGATTTTTCCCTTAACTGGCTCCAGTAGACCTTAGCGATATTACTAGTAAAACACCGGTAACTTGCCTAAGGGTTGACAGCGATATAACAACTGAAGAAATGGCTAGAACTATTAGCCGCCTCTTAAATAATATAGCACTAGGACTAGATAGGATCCCAAACGAAGCCCTAAAGACCTATGGACCACTTATAGCACCTTGGCTTATAGATGTAGCCAGAGCATGCTTTACAATAGGCTACTACCCATAACTTGGAAGATCTATGACGACGGTTGTCTTATAAAAAGAAGGCAAAGTAGACTATTTAATCCCAGGAAGCTACCGCCCTATTGCCTTAGAAAACACCCTAAGTAAGATCTTAGAAAAGGTTATAGCGGACTACATAGCAGATATGGTAGAGGAACACGCCCTATTACCATAAAGCTAAATAGGGGCAAGAAAGAATCGCTTAACGCTATTAGCACTTATACTACTCACTGCTACCATTAAAACTGTATAGGCTATGCGAAAGGACTTTGTAGTATTAATACTTAGCCTAGATATTAGCGGCGCCTATAATAATGTACCCTATAAGCGTCTCCTATACATCCTTAGGGCAAAGGGCTTCCTAGAATGAATTATTTAGTTTGTTTAAGGATTTATAGGCTAGAAAGAAACATCACTAGTCTTTAGCGGATACTAGAGCCCCCCTATTACAGTCACAATAGGAATACTATAAGGATCACCTCTGTTGCCTATACTCTTCCTCTTCTTTGTAAATAACCTACTTAACACCTTTAAGGAAGGGGCGACCTAGGGGATAGGCTTCGTCGATGATACAAACCTAATTATATATAGGCTAATAGCCGCAGAGAACTGCAGGACACTAGAGAAAGCCCACAATACCTATATAGAATGGGCAAGATAATATAGAGTCTAATTCTTACCAGAGAAATACCAGCTAATCTATTTTATAAGAAAACGTAACCAATCTGCAGATCTTTAGTATATAATCCATATTTAAGGCTTTAGGGGTTAACCGGTTTAAGGCCTAAGGGTATTAGGAGTATAGGTAGACAGCAAGCTCTAGTAGAGCGCATATACGGCGCAAGCGGCCCGTAAGGGCTAAGTATAGTATATTGCTATATCCAGGATCGTTAATTCTATATAGGGTCCATGCTTCTAGAGGTCACGCCTACTATATACAGCAGTTATTTGGCTAACCATAACGTATAGATCTAGCATTTGGGCCACTGGAGAAACTAAGAAAGGCCCCCCTAAATCACTCCTTAAACCACTCTAAAAGGTCTAAATAGCCTGCCTTAGGAGTATAATAGGCGGGTATAAGCAAATAGCTACAGCACTGCTTAAGAAGGAAGCCAATATTCCCCCCCTATAACTATATATTAAAGCCGATATAATGTAAAGGGTGTAAAAGGAACGTAACTCTAACGTTATAAAGTATATTAAGACACGCCTAAATAAACTATGGAGGGACCCTAGGGTGCCCTATAGGAGAAGGAACCAACAACCCTAAAGTAGGGAAGATATATTAGGAAAATAGGTGGAGAAAGTAGAAGAAGAATGGTGCGGTGCTAGGGCCTAGGCCTATATAGAGGAGGAAGGGAGACGCGTAAGAGGCTAGTAAAGATAATAGTAAGGGAGAGAAAGGAGCCAAAGTAGAGCATGAAAGAGTACTGGAAAACCATCTACCGTAACACAATACTGGTTGGACCGACGCTGGAGAGATGAATGGGAGTTGAAGGTATAGAGGCAGACTTAGGCAAGGGGAACCTAAGCCGTAGCATGGGTAATGCTATGGGGGGTAAATACCTAAGGGCTCTAAGAGGGCCTAACAAAGGCAGAAAATATAATAGCAACACTCTTAAGGACAGGAATAATAGGACTAAAAGATTGGCTTTACTGGGTGGGTGTCCTAGTGGGTAGCCTAAGGTGCGAATATGGCTGGCCAAGACAGATACTAAAACATGTAATACTGTTATGCCCCTTACGCACTAGCTGAGAAGCAATACTCTTAGTAGCTGGCACAGAAAACTATAATACACTGCTCTTAATACAGAAAGGCCTTAAGGCGGCTACCCAGTGGCTTATTGGCTAAAATGTGCTAGACCAGTTCCGGGTTGCAAAGGAAATAGTAATGGAAAGCAAAGGGGTGAGTAACAGGCGCCCCCTAATAACTCTACAGGAGTAGAGTATAGTGTGTGATACTAGCGCGTCCGTAGGTTTGTTACGGCAGCAGTGGTTCCTAAGGAGGTCAAAAAGTAAGGTAGTAGAGCACCACTGGTGACTTGTAGGCGACTTATAAGCGAGCCCTAAAAGGCGGGGAGATGGATTACAGGGTTTTCTTAAATAGAGTTTTCTCCCTATATGTATATAAGGAGTAGTCCGCGTGGGCCCAACAGGGATCCGAATCGGACGTTAAGCAATGAATAATAATAATATCCTTAGGGTCCTGTTCTGTGTCCTTTATAGATATATTTAAGTTCCTTCTTAGGAAGAAAGAGTAGTTAAGCTTTAGATAATATTAGCGACTTAGTCAATTAAGGCATAAGCATGGCATAAGGGACGCGTAAGCCTGTACAATTAGTAGTCTATAAACGAGGATCCAAAGCTAGAGAAAGGAAGGGAGAAAAATAGCAGCGCCGTATAAAGTTTTATACGGTCCTCTAGTCACGTGGACTCACGTAACTCGGCGTCTACCATAACGTCTACCATAATCTACTGTTTTCCACCAGCGCCGTAACAATATCTATTATAGAATAAAGTATAAGGGATAGTGTAGCTTTTTCTACTAACTAGCTAACCTAGATTAATATATAATATATTAATCCCTTTTAACCCTAGAGAGGAGTCTTTCTCTAGGGTTTCTCTTTTTCTAACTCTGCCTCTATACTGTCTTTCTAGATTAGTAGGACCTTATCCTTTTTCGCATTTATTAGGCATTTAGCTGTATAGTGACCCTTTTAACCGCATATAAAGCAAGCTCCTTAGTCGCTAAGGGCCTATCTATAGGGGTCGCTATATAAAGGCCGAGTATACGCTAGAGTCATAGTAGGACTAGCTGCACGGCTTGCTACTGGGTTAATGGCAGGTAGTACAGTTAGTGCTATAGGGGCTATAGATCTTACTGGGGCATTGCGGCCTATTTTTATAGTACTTGTGTTGTAACAGTGCAGTGTGGGTAAATTGAATGAGCAACTTTATTGTAAATCTATGGAAATTAAGTGAACTAAATACATGAAAGTAGACCCGGAACTCCGTAGTCTATGACTTAATATTTGACCGTATCCGAGACATACAAGGGTAGCGTTGATTATGTCTTAGAGCCTCTTAGGCGACGATCTTGTGTCTTAGCGTAGTGCTGGTGAACTGTTACACACCCCCCTAGATTTGACGGTGTAGTTAAAGCTGTAGAAAATAAAATAAAGGTAAAAACTGTACCAAAAATAGGAAATTTAGATACAATTTTGAAGCGGCGAAGGGTAGGGCAATGGTGCTATACGCTTGACGTTGAATTTGGTTTGATCCTTCTGGTAGGGTAAGGTTGGCAGAAGGTTTAACCGAGATTTTGTTAGCATATAGAGCTGTATTTAACGGTTCTGGTGAATTGCTTGGTTGAATTAGAATTGCTTTAATTATATCTAAGATATTGTCTTGAAGTCCTTATGGTGAGGTGTTTGATTCTGGTGTGGTGTTTTAATCTGTGCTTGGGGTAGTTACTTAATCTATAGCCGAGGAGACGCTTGGGGTAGCATTTGAGCTGTAACTAAGGAGGACGCTTGGGGTGGAACCTGAGGTAGATGTTTGAATCTGGTTAAGTGACTGTGTCGTCGTTTGATATGGTAAGGCTTTGGATATAGCTGTTAATGGTGTCGTATATGGTGCTTCTGGTGAGGCTCTAGATAAAGCTATTGTATTTAATTAAGTCTCTTATTGCTGCTGGGTATATCTACAGCTCTTTCTTAGGTGCTTATGGAGTTTATTTCCTAATTTGAATTGCTTCTTGTATCTTTAACAGGTTGTCTTCTTTGTATGGGCTGCTGGCTACGCCGTATTTAATGACTTTAGTAATGTTATAGACGTCATTAACGTTGCGGTTATTGCAACTGGTGCTAGTGTAGGCGGATCTGGTGCCGATGTACGCAGATCTGGTGACAACATAGTCGTTATATTTGGTGCCGTTATAGGCTGGTATCTCTTGGAGGTTGAGAATATTGACTGAGTTAAATCTAGGGTACTTATAGGCTCTCTGTGTATTAGTGCCTAGTGGCCCCCTAGTCATTTTGTATAGCAGACTGTTTCGCTAGTTGCTAGATGGTAAAGCATATCTCATCCTAAGTTAAAATGGATGTCATTATCAGTAGCTCTTAAGAGTGCTATAATATTTGTAAACATGGTTGGTACTAGTGCTATATAGGATAGCTTCATCTTTGACTTCCCAGTAGGTGTATTAACAGTAATAGTTACTGTTCCGTAGGCTTAAATCTTTTCGAAATTTCCGCTAGCAATTAGGTAGTCGTCTTCTGCTGCTGAGTAGGAGAATGTAAAGTCTTCTTTATTGTTGTAGACGTGCGTATCTGCGCCAGGGTCGAGTATCCAGGTGTTTTGGAGTTTGAATGGTGTTTAACCAGTGCTAAACGCGGCAGTATTGCAGGTTGGAGTTGTAGAAGCTGGGCTAGTTTTAGAATTAAAATTAATTATTCCTGTGTTCTTTACTTCTAGTTCTTCTTTTTAAATCTATTTAATCATGGGGTTGACCTAAGGTATAGATGAGATTATTTCATCTATTTTCTTTTGAATGTCTGCCCTTGGTCTCCATTCTTGAGGGCGCTTGTGCTCAACGATGTAGTAGCAGTTATTATATTGGTGTATGAGGCCGCATATGCATTTCTTATGCTACCTTAAATTTGAATTTGAATTGCCGTTGGAGTCTAAATTGGAATTGTTTTGAAGGGTCGCAAATGCAGAGTAATTGGCAGTAGTGGTAAAAGGAGATGATGCTATTTGCTGCATACGGTAGTGCTCCTTGAATTCCTCGATGAGGTTGATGATGGATGGGGCCTCTTTGTCCTTTTGTTCTTTTCTGATAAGGTCTACTTCTAGCGCTCCTACGAAACTAGAAGAGATGGGTTTGATGGCTTGTATAAAATCATAGTGGGGTCTGAATCCCTGTACGTCTGGTAGCTCCAATTGTTCTGTAAGCTTGTAGACGTTCCGCCAGTTGTTTAACCATTTGTTAACGTTTTGTTTTTCGTTGTAGGCTTTAAGAGCCGTGTATTAATTAAGGACGTCGTGCTTTTAACCTAATGTGGTAGGGGCAAGTGCTTTCTTAAGTGCTTGAAGTCGTTTGTATACTGCGTTGAGGCCGTTGATAAGAGGAAGGTAGTCTACCGATATCGATCGAATGATGTAGGTGCTGACATTGCTTATGGCTTGCTCTTGCTTCTGGTATATGCGGAGGTCGTCCTTGTATTCCGCATATAGTTGATTGTAGGCAATGAGTTGGTTTGGATCTAGTTGAGCTATCAATGTAGCAGTAGGAAGCACGTCTCTTGGTGTAGGCCGATTTGGAGGTTCCAGCTTCGGAAGCTCGTCTTTCTTCTTTGATGGGTTGATATACTGCCATACCTTGTTGGTTTTGGCAGTGTCTTGAATGATAAAGAACCATTGCATCCAATCAGATGGCTGGTTGAGGATAACGTTGATTTTTGATTCGCTCGTGGTCGTCATTTTTAGGATT
>Ga0307507_10003829_pt1 | contig 28103 bp, 4 predicted proteins | sample 7_EM_MG_FD_207223 | JGI IMG/M metagenome (GOLD analysis project Ga0307507, IMG submission 207223) | Populus trichocarpa ectomycorrhiza microbial communities from riparian zone in the Pacific Northwest, United States - 7_EM | ecosystem: Host-associated > Plants > Roots > Unclassified | place...
TTAATTATATATAGGTATTATAATACGGCTCTTATATAGCAAGAATATAGTATTTCTCTAGGTCTAGACTGTCTAGTAGGGGCCTTACTAGACGGTGGTTCATATTGCCGCAGTTATACTATATAATAGTTAAGTGGCGGACCCCTAGCGGGGGTCCTTCGCCTCTCCTTTACTCCTCACTTCTTCCGTTTCCATTTTCTCTAAAATATTCAGAACTTCCATCTCCTGTATTTGCTCCCTGGCCACTACTTATTTTATATAAAGCTTTCCATTCCTATATCTTATGTTCCTACTAGCCTTTTTAAATCTAAGTCTATTATTGCCTCCAGTTCTTCCCCCATTCTCGCCGGTTGGCTATATGCCCCTTATAAGCCAGCTACGTGTGTTATATTTACCGCGTTAAATCTAATTCTTAATTATCCCGGCCTTAAACTTGCTATAGCCGTCTATAGGGGTCTTCTTACTGGGTGTCCTTTCCCTTGTGTTCTATATATCCCTTGTATCCCTGTTCGGTCTGGTAATGTCGCGCGGTGTCGCTTTTAGCCCATTAAGGCTTAGGATGGCTGGCTTAGCCCCCTAGTGTTAAAGGTAAGAAACGCTAGGAAGACACCTACGTCCCCCTAGCTTATCGCCTGTTATTTCCATTTATATAACCTAGCGTGCAGTTATTCCCGTAGCTATTAAGCCCTTTCCTTCCGTCTCCTATATTTAATGCAGTCTTCTCTCTCCCACGCCTTATATATGCTTTGGTAACAGTTCGCGCATTTTATTTGGTCTTAATTTGTATATTATCTTATATTATAGGGGCCTGCACAGTGGCCGCAGCATACCTGTGCTACGTATGTGGATTGGGTGTGTCCCTATTATACACAGCAATAACATCGTTCTAGGCGTAGTCTATGGTTGTAAAGCCTTATGTTATATATAAGGCCATTTATAATTATTCCTTTTTGGATAAGGAGTTTTTGCATTCCTAATATATATACGCTGACAATAAGGGAGCTATGCGTTTATCTATTATCTCCCTAGCAAGTCTCTAGCGCCCCTTATATCCTCTCATTATTCTTATTATATGCTTAGTTTGTATTTTCCTATTAAAGCTATTAGATCTGGGTAATTACAAGTCCTAGTATAAGGCGTTCCATTTGTTTTACTATCTCTTATATAGTTGCTGTATTGTCCGCCTAGCGTCCCCTTTCTACCCTAAGGCTTATGGGAACCAATAGGACTTCAACTAGGTAATCTTCACAAAGCACTTTTATGCTAATACGCTCTCCTAGCCTATCCCCTACCCTTATAGCCCGTTCCTTTGCCTATTGGTCCTTTAGGGTAACTCTAATATCTCCACTCCTAAGGTGTCGGACTGTAACGGCGTTGTGGACCTCCTTGTAAATCTTTATAAGAACTTCTGTTTTTAATTATCCCCTAAGTTCCTCTACCTTTTCTATATTTGGTTGTATTGTGATTATATACCCAATTGTTGTTTTTAGGGGGGTAGGTTCCCTATGCTATAGGAGCACAGCTATAGCGGCCCAGGTGCGGTTTGCCTATAGGGGGGGGTTTTGTTTATCTTCAATTTTATTTAGCCGTTAGAGGATTTAATTAAGGGTTTACTAGAGGGGCGCCTAAGGTTTACTAGACTAGAGCCATTCTGCTAGCTATATTAGTTTGTAATGGCTAATAGATGCTCCCCCACAGTTCCAGATACTAGACGCGTCCAATAGGCTTTATATTTTGTCAGATGCCTTCTTAATTAGGGTATTTCCGCTTTCTAGTGTAGTATTCGCCCGTCCTTGTTGTTGTTGTGGGGGGCCATTATTGGGTATAGGTCTGGCGGTTACACGCGACTGCGTACCACCATCGTTCCACCTGTGCCTCCCCTGTAATATATGCATCTCAGGGGATTATTAGGGTGTTTTTTAGGGTTCTTTTGGTTGGTTTGGTCTTTTTAGGCCAGGTGCAGTAAGAGCTCTAAAAGTCAAACTCAAAATATATATATAGGTAATACCTAAATAATAAGTTTATCTAATAGACGCTTAAGCTAATCTAAGGTAGTATTAGACGCTTTAAAAAAAATTCTTTAAATAAATATAAAGCTTATAGAGACTGCTTATACTATAGAAACCGCCTAGTTAAACCTAACTATAATAAGCTTAAGCTTAAGCTCCTTAAATATATATATAACCTACTAGTATCTAGTTACCTAGGCTAAGAAAAAACCCTAAAACTACTTTAATAAGAATATTACTGGCCAAATGTGCATAATATAATATAAAGGCACGTTTTTAGCTGCTATACCTACTAATAAGCTAAAGCTTTATATAAGATATATAACAGCTTTTTAAAGCTACTACCTGTTCTAGACTAAAGATAAAAGGATGTTTTAATTAACTTTATTGTTAAGCTCCCTATAAGTAAAGGCTGTATAAATATTATAGTAGTTATAAACTAACTATCTAAGATAAAACACTTAATTACCTACCCTAATATATTAGTATCTACAATTGCCTAACTATTCTTAAACTATATATAGAAACTCCACGGACTCCCTAAAACAATTATCTTCAATAAAGGTAGCTAGTTTATCTCTATATTTTAGAAAGAATTAACTACTTAACTTTATATTAAAGCACTAACGTAATTGGTAAGTATCCTAGCTACCTTAAAACTCACCAAAAGTTATACTTTAATATTTTAACAACTACTTAATAATAAATTCTAATAATTTAGATTTAGACTTTATATACACTCTACAGCTTCTATTAAAGTTATATAGTAATTAGTTTAGTAGTTTTTAAGATATAGAAACCTAGATTAATTTTGGCCACCAAACTATAATATCTTTAAAACTACTAAACTAATTACTATGCAACTTTAATAGAAGCTGCAGAGTGTATATAAAAGTCCAAATCTAAATTATTAGAATTTATTATTAAGTGGTTGTTAAGATATTAAAGTATGAATTCTGGTAAGTTTTAAGGTGGCCAGGATACTTGCGTGGCCAGCTTACTTGCCGATTACGTTATTATCTATACTACTCAAAAACGGATGGTTAAATAGAACGTGTAAATACTATAATAGAATAGTATATTTAGATATACACGTCATACTTATAGGACGACTAAATAGACTAGCTTATATTTACTAAGTTTACTATAAATAACTCCGTCTTAGAAACTATAAATATATAAGGGCACGAAGAGGCTTTAAGGGAGATTTGAAGGAATAATACAAATTCTATCTAAATTTAAGGGTATATAGCTCTTGCAGAGAACAAGACGTTGCGTAAATAAGAGAAAGGAATATAGGAAGCTTGTAACTAAATATTTGAGGGTCTTGGCAGTAGATGCGTAGGCATAAGCATACGCGGGTTTTAATAGGTTTTAACTAAATTCCATCTTATTAGTGGAATTTAGTAGAATTTAATTAAGTTAGTAGAATTTAGCAGAATTCAATTAAAGTATTAGAATTTATCTATTAAGTATTTTACTAAGACATTTCTACTATAACTGGGCTAGTCCTATTATAGTACCCCCTCTTTAGTTAAAGGTCTAAAACAATTTAATTTAGTTAAGAATTTATAATTTATCGCGTTATAAGTATTGTAATATATTTTAAGTTCTTTTTAATTTTAAGTTTCCTGCTATTGTGTTTTATGTATTTATATTAGGTAGTAGTTATTTACCTTTATATTATATCTATTTAGCTAAAGTAGGCTATAAAGAATGGTCCTTATGGAATTCTTTTACTAAGGAAGGCGCGTTAGCCTTAATCTAGTTATAGGTTTTCTAGGTTTATATTTTATATCCTTTTTACTTAATAAGAAGTTTAAATTATTTAGATTATAGTTTCTATTATATATTATTAATTAAGTTAATAAAGTAAGAACCGTTACTATTATTAATAATTATAGAAGGTAGTAGTGAAATTTTATAAGTTATAGGATTATCTTTTAAAAGCTATAATAAGCTTACGTAAAACGTTAGGTATATTTTTATCTTAGTTAGTAGTTTAAGCTTATAGGTATACGGGCTTAGTTTCTTCTTAACTTAGTATAGGTCTATAAACTTCTAGTTAAGTTTCTTTAAGGGCCGTTAAGTCTATAGGTTTTATATATTTAGGTAAACTATATTACCTTCCTTAAAGTCCTATACAGGAGCTTATCCTTTATTTACATACTATTCTTATACTATTTAAGTATATATTAATTTACTTTATAATAGTTCCGTTAACTACTTTATTTAATTAGCAAAGTTATACGCGTTAATTAACTAGATTTGTTTAATTATGGGTCCTATTATATTAATTTTAGGTTATAATTTAAATCTAAGTAAAGGGTTTTATCTATAGGTTGTATAGAATAGCGTTACGCCTATTAATACGTTTATTATATTATTTACAGTAAACTTAGCTAAAGGTAGCCATTTTTCCCAGTCGTCTTATAGGTAGAAGTAGTATATTTATAGGTATTGTTCTATAATCGCGTTTATAATTTTAGTTTAACTATTTATATAGAGCTTACTAGAAGTCTAAAATAAACTAGCTTTTATAGTTAGATATTATTAAGTTAGGATGTCTGTGTAGCTTAAAGACGTGCTTAACAAAATATTTAGCTACTAATATTGCATTAATTAAGTCTATGGGGATTATATATTGCTTTTTTATAAGACAGTTAATAACTATTATAACATTTATAAATCTTTTACTATTAGGCAAGTTAACTATAAAGTTAATTAAGATGTTGCGCTATCTTTATATTAGAATTGGTAGCGGTTAAAGTTCTCCTTATTTCTTTATATAAGATGTCTTTCTATATATATATATCCTATATATATATATCCTATATACTTAAACGTATTTTTATATGTAGTTATACATTATAGGCTAGTAGTATACTTGTTAAATAATCTTATAAGTCTTTATATAGCTAGAATGCCCTACTATAGGGGAGTTATATATAAATTTAAGTATCTTAAATTATAAGGGTTTGGAATTTGGAACAACTACCTTCTATTAATAGTATAATTAATTATTTTAAATTTCGCATTTAGTAAGTGTAATATCCTTATACTATTATTTTTCCGTTTAAATCGCTTTTACTATATCTATTATCTATATATTATTCTTATACTTATATTCTATTAGCTTATTAATTTCTATTCCCTACTTATTAATTTCTAATTTATTTCTATTAAGTTTTATATTTAGGAATATAAGATATAGTTTTTTAAAATATTTAGGGGGCAGTAAGATCTATAATTAATTTATAATCCGTTTATCTAAAGCGTTTACAAGTAGGTTCTATAATTATTATATTAATATATTAGACTTTTAATTAAGTTTGCTTAGTTAGTATATAATCTTAAGGTTAAATTATAAGAGGTATTTAGCCTAATAAATTTAGCGCTATATTAATTGCTTTATAGTTATAAAGTACTATAGGTTTTTATAGTCCATTAATACGTATATTAGGAATAATAATCCTTTAAGCTTAGGGCGCTATTATTTAAAGTATCTAATAATTACAAGCAATTCTTTATTATATATTTTATAGTTTAATTTAGTAGGAATAAGTTTTTAGGAGAGAAAGGCTACTATATATAGCTCGCCATTCTTATTATATTGCAATAATACTCCCCTTAGCATATAATTGGACAAGTTTGTTTTAATAATATATTTAAGGTTAGAGTTAAAATAGGTAAGAATTAGAGCAGTTATAATGCAATATTTTAAGTTATTAAAAGCTTGTTCGGATTTAGCAGTTTATTTAAATTATATATTTTTTTATTAGGTTTATTAATAGCTAAGCAGTTTCTAAAAAGTAGTTAATAAATTAATAGTAGAAATTTATAAATCCTAAAAATCCTTAAATATCTTATACGTTACTAGGGTTTTCCTAGTTTATAATTATAGGAACCTTTTTAGGGTCTATTTTAATTTTGTTATAAGATATAATTAAGTTTAAGTATATAACCTTAGACGCGTAGAACTTGTATTTTTTAATATTATATTATAAGCCCGCATTTTATAAGCATTTAAAAACCATTCTAATATATTTCTAATATTTAGAAAATAAGGATAAGTAGATTAAGATATTATTAATATACGCAGTAATAAATATATTAAGGGATTTATAAAACGTATTATTAATATATTACTAAAACATATTAGGACCGTTTTTTACACTAAATAGCATTACTAGGTATTTAAAGAGTCTCCACCTTGTATAAAAAGCTATATACTTCTTATCTTCTTTATATATACGGATTTTATTAAAGGCAGCAACTATATTAAGCTTTACTAAATAGTTAAGCGTCTCTTAAATTAGGGGAATTAGATATTAGTTTTAAATTATAATTATATTTAGAGCTTAATAATTAATATAGAATCTTAAGCCTTCTCCTAGCTTTTTAATAAACAGTATAGGTAAGGCAAATAGAGATTAACTAAGGCGAATAAATCCTTTTTCCAGATGCTTATTAAGGTATTATTATATTATAAGCAGTTCTTCTTATAATATACCATATAGCGGACTAAATTTTAGTGTTATACTAGGCTTAAGTTCTATTTTAAAATTATGCTTATCCTAATATAGGGCTAGTTAGTCTATAAATTATTTTTTTTAAACTTATTAATTAGATTATGGTACTCTTTAGGTATAAAAGGTTAAGGATTAGTATATTATTTTGGTTCTAGTGCTTTCTTAATATCTTCTATAGTTATAGTAAAGATTTTATAATCTTATCTTTTTACTAATAAGATAAAAGGTACGGCCTATATTATACAAATTTTAAGAGGTTTCGGCGTAATATCTTTATATTCTTTACTATAATTAGTAATTATGGCTTTATTATTTTGGTTTAAGGCTTATAGTAAAGGTAATTTATATTATATTAAATTTAAATAGTTGTATGCGTGTTTATAGGGTAAATGGTTTTTTAAGTAATAACTTTAGCAGTAAGTTATACGGAACTTTAGTGTTTCTTTAACCCAACTAATTAAGGGGTTGTGTTGCTTTAGCTATCTATATCTAAGTATAACTTTATATTATTAAGGGTGTTATAAATAAGGAAATGTATTTAAGGTATTTGCCTATCTATATCTTTACTAGAGCGTAGTGCGTTAGTTTGCTATATATTAAGGGTTTGCTATTAAAGCCTTATAGGTCTTAGGGCTTATTAAGTTTCTTTAAATTTAGGCGTTAAGTTTTTATATAGTTTATATTAATAAAGCCCATACTAATAGCTCCGCTATCTATTAGGATTTATACTTCCTTCTATTTTCTAAGTATTTAAAATTTATTAAGTATATTAAGGGAGTTATATTATATATTAATGCGGAAAGAGCCTAGACACTTATACTCTTCTACTTTTTATCCTAAGGCGCGACTTAGCCTTAGGATAATTTATTTTCTAAGTTAACTAAAGGCAAGATGCTTTGTAGTAATTAAGTATAATTTAAGAACCGGGAGGAACTATAGCGGACGTTTTTAAAAGGGTAGGTTTAATAGTTCCTTTAAATATATCCCTTTTTACTATATCTAAAGCACTCTCTATTTACGGCTTAAGTTCTTCATTTATTGGTTTCTAAGGATGCGTAGAATTAAGCGGCATTAAGGCCTATAGGGTTATATATAGGGCTTTTAGGTTTTAGAGATAGATCGCGCTTTAGGGTATATACTAAGTTTATAGAGTTTTAGATATAAGGTATAGTTGGCTTTAGAAAATAAGTCTATTTATTATATTAAAGGTTCTTATTAATTTGTTAATATATTATAGCAAATTTGGATAGGTTTTTCGGCAGTTCTTTACCTACTAATTAGGCTTTGATTTTATCCAAAATAGCTTATTAAAGGGTAGTAACTTTAGCGGCTTTATTCTAATCTAGTTTGCTAATAAGGCCTAAAAATTCCAAAAAGAAGCTGATAAAGTCTTAGTTCCATTATTATAGATTTTTAAGTTTAGTAATAGCTGTATATTTATGGCTAGCGTTATTATATATTTATTCTAGAAGAGAGATAAATATTTATTCTAGTAGAGAGATAAATATTTATTCTAGTAGAGAGATAAATATTTTAAAATTAATAAAGGTGCCATTATAGAAGAATGGATTTATAGTATATATAGCGTCTTTACTTAAATAAAATATTCTATAACTAACCTTATTAGCTTTAGTAAGGTATTAGTTATAGTTTGTTAAAAGTTTAAGACGGAGCTTAGTTATAAAGGGATATGGGTTATTTTAATTTTTATTAAATATTAGAGGGTTAGGGAGCTTTTTAGATATTATAGTAGGTATTAAATTTATTATAAATAATAATATTCATTGCTTAACGTCCGATTCGGATCCCTATTAGGCCCATGCGAACTACTCCTTATTTACATATAGGGAGAAAACTCTACTTAAGAAAACCCCGTAATCCATCTCCTCGCCTTTTAGGACTCGCCTACCTAGCGCCTATAAGTCGCCTATAGTGCTCTACTACCTTACTTTTTAACCTCCTTAGGAACCACTGCTGCCGTAATAAGCCTACGGACGCGCTAGTATCGCAAACTTAACTTTGCTACTGTAGAGTCATTAGGGGGCGCCTAATACTCGCCCCTTTGCCTTCTATTACCATTTCCTTTGCAACCCAGAATTGGTCTAGTACATTTTAGCTAATAAGCCACTAGGTAACCACCTTAAGACCTTTTTATATTAAGAGTAGTATATTATAGTTTTCTATACCAGCTACTGAGAGCATTGCTTCTCGGTTAGTATATAGGGGGGATAGCAGTATTACGTGTTTTAGTATCTGTCTTGGCCAGCCATATTCGCATCTTAGGCTACCTACTAGGACACCTACCTAGTAGAGCCAATCTTTTAGTCCTATTATTTCTATTCTTAAGAGTATTGCTATTATATTTTCTACCTTTATTAGGCCTTCTTAAAGCCCTTAGGTATTTACCCCCTATAGCGTTAACCATGCTATAGCTTAGGTTCCTCTTGCTTAAGGCAGTCTCTATACCTTTAACTTCTATATACCTCTCTAGTATTAGTCCAACCAGTATTATATTACGGTAGATGGTTTCCTAGTACTCTTTTATACTCTACTTTAGCTCCTTTCTCTCTCTTACTATTATCTTTACTGGTCTCTTACGCGTCTCCCTTTCTCCTCTATATAGGCCTAGGCCCTAACTCGGCACTATTCTTCTTCTAATTTTTCCACCTATTTCTCTAATATCTCTTCCCTACTTTAGGGATGCTAGTTTACTCTCCTATAGGGCACCCTAAGGTCCCTCCATAGTTTATTTAGGCGTGTCTTAATATACTTTATAACCTTAGAGTTGCGCTCCTTTTACACCCTTTGCATTACAGCGGCTTCAATATATAATTATAGGGGGGGGGGTATTGGCTTCCTTCTTAAGCAGTACTGTAGCTGTTCACTTATACCCACCTATTATGCTCCAGAGGCAAGCTAATTAGACCTTTTAGAGTAGTTTAAAGAGTAAATTAAGGGGGCCTTTCTTGGTTTCTTTTATGGCCCAAATGCTGGATCTATACGTCATAGTTGGCTGAACAACTGCTATATATAGTAGGCGTAATCTCTAGAAGCATGGACCGTATATAAAATTAACAATCCTAGACATTACAATATACTGTACTTGGTCCTTATAGGCCGCTTATAACGCATATACGCTCTACCAAAGCTTACTGTCTACCTATACTTCTAATACCCTTAGGCCTTAAACTGGTTAGCCCCCAAAGCCTTAGATATAAATTATATGCTAAAGATCTACAGATTGGTTACGTTTTCTTATAAAATAGACTAGCTGGTATTTCTCTAGTAAGAATTAGACTCTATATTATCTTGCCTATTCTATATAGGTATTATAGGCTTTCTCTAGTGTTCTACAGTTCTCTGCGGCTATTAGCCCATATATAATTAGGTTTATATTATTAACAAAGCCTATCCCCTAGGTCGCCCCTTCCTTAAAGAAATTAAGTAGGTTGCTTATAAAGAAAAGGAAGAGTATAGGCAAGAGGGGTAAACCTTATAGTATTTCTATTATAACTGTAATTGGGGGGCTTTAGTATCCGCTAAAGACCAGTAATGTTTCTTTCTGGCCTATAAACCCTTAAATAAATTATATAATCCATTCTAGGAAGCCTTTTGCCCTAAGGATATATAGAAGGCGCTTATAGGGTACATTATCGTAAGCACCACTAATATTTAGGCTAAGCATTAATACTACAAAGTCCCTTCACATCGCCTATGCAGATTTAATGGTGGCAGCAAGTAATATAAGAGCTAGTAGTGTTAAGCGGTTCTTTCTTACCCCTATTTAACTTTATAGTAGTAGGGCGTGTTCCTTAGCCATATCTACTATATAGTCCACTATTACCCTTTCTAAGATTTTACTAAGGGTGTTTTCTAAAGCAATAGGGCGGTAGCTTCCTAGGATTAAGTAATTTACTTTACCTTCTTTTTATAGGACTACCATTATTATAGATCTTTTAAGTTATAGGTAATAGCCTATAGCAAAGCATGCTCTAGCTACATCTACAAACCAAGGTGCTATAAATGGTCTATAGGTCTTTAGGGCCTTATTTAGTATCCTATCTAGTCCTAGTGCTGTATTATTTAAAAGGCGGCTAATAGTTCTAGCCATTTCCTCTATTATTATATCGCTGTTAACCTGCAAGTAAATCACCAGTGTTTTACCTATAATATTACTAAGGTCTACTAAAGCTAGTTAGGGGAAGAACCTTTCTATAAGGATCTTTACCTTCTTATTATTATTATTAGTGGCATATAACTCCCCTGCTCTTCATAGGGGAGGTAGGTATAGGTCTTCTACTAGGCACCCTACCTTTTTCTTTACCCATTTTGCTATAGCCTAAAGGCCCTTATTATAGGGGAGGCTTGGGTTAAATATATACTTATTTATAAACTATCACCAGTTATTCCTTACTTCTTTTTTTAGGGTATTCTTTGACTGGTTTCTTATATCTTTATATTTTCTCTTATCTTTAGGGTTGTGGCTACTTATATATTTCCTTCTTGCTCATTATTAGTTGGCAACAAGAACTACGCATTGTATAGACCATGCATGTTACGTATAGGGGCCCGCTTTTAAGACTAGGTAGTGCTCTTCTAGCCTATTTTTAATTGCTGCCTAGATCCTTTCTAGTCTTTAGTTAATTTTCTTAGGGGTAGCTAATAAGCCTCGCTTATTTAGTATTAGGTGGATTTCTTCTAGGTCTTAAAGTTATTATTTAACTATATTAAGAAAGCTATTTGTCTTAAGCTTCCTTATTACATATCTTTTTCTATTTAGTTGCGCCTTAATATCTAAATCTAGCTATATCTAGATAGAAATATAGTCTAAGGCGAGTGCCTATTCTTCTTTAGGGTTACATCTTTTAAGTCTCTAGTATAGGCCTTTGTCTATAAATATAAGGTCAATTATACTTCTAGCAGTGCCTTATTGCCATATTATTGCCATATAATTACTCCTGGGGGGGTAGCTAGTTTAAAACCCCAGATATCTATAGCTCTTAGTAGGCACTCTATCTATTATTTAGCAGTAATATGGATACCCCCCTACTACAAGTAGTAGAGGTTTATATCTCCTAATAGGATAGACTCCGTACCTTCGGTTTCTAATAAGCTTATTACCAATATAATATTCTCTATTTGTAGAACCCCTTTAACCCTAGGGTTATACATATTAATAATTTATACTGGTCCCCTATATATCTAGATTATTATAATTGTAATATCTAAGTTAACTGCCTGCTATAACCACAAGGACAGGCTAATGGCCTTACTAATTATAAAGTATACATATATAGCTACTTTTAGTTTATATAGGAGCTAAAATCCTTAAGGGCAATATATTAATTAAGTGTAGGTGTTATAATACGGCCCTTATATAGCAAGAATATGGTATTTATCTAGGTCTAAACTATCTAGTAGGGGTCTTACAAGACAGTGGTTTGTATTACCGCAGTTATACTATATAATAAATAGGTGGCGGACCCCCAGTAAAGGTCCTTTATTTCTTTTTTATTCCTCACTTCTTCTAATTCTACTTTCTCTAAAAAATTTAGAACTTTTATCTCTTATATCTGCACCCTAGTCGCTACTTATTTTATATAGAGCTTTCCATTTCTATATCTTATGTTTCTACTAGCGCTTCTATATCTAAATCTATTATTATCTCCGGCTCTTCCCCTAATCTTACTAGTTAGCTATATGCCCTTTATAGATTAGCTATAAATATTATATTTACTGCGTTAAGTCTAATTCTTAATTATCCTAGTCTTAAGCTTGCTATAGCTATCTATAGGGGTCTTCCTACAGGGCGTCCTCTCCCTTATATCCCCTGTAACCCTTATATCCCTATTTGGTCTAGTAATATTACGCGGCGTCGCTTCTAGCCTGTTAAGGCTTAGGATAGCTGGCCTAGCCCCCTAGTATTAAAAGTAGGAAACGCTAAGAAGGCACCTATGTCCCCCTAGCTTATTACCTATTATTTCCATTTATATAACCTAGTATGCAGTTATTCCCGCAGCTATTAAGCCCTTACCTTCTATCTCCTATATTTAATATAGTCTTCTCTCTCCCACGCCTTATATATGCTTCAGTGGCAGTTTACACATTTTATTTAGTCTTAATTTAAGCAGTGTCTTATATTATAGGGGCCTACACAGTGGCCGCAGTACACCTATACTGCATATATGGATTAGGTGTGTCCCTATTATACGCAGCAATAGTATTAATCTAGGTGTAGTCTATGGTTATAGAGTCTTATATTATATATAAGGCCATTTATAATTATTCCTTTTTAGATAAGGAGTTTTTGCATTCCTAGTATAAGTATACTAGCAATAAGGGAGCCATGCGTTTAACTAGCGTCTCCCTAGTAGGTCTCTAGTGACCCTTATATCCTCTTATTATTCTCATTATATGCTTAGTTTACGTTTTCCTATTAAAGCTATTAGATTTAGGTAATCTCAAGTCCTAGTATAAGGCGTTCTATTTATCTTACTATCTTCTATATAATTACTATGTTGTCCGCCTAGCGTCCCTTTTCTACCCTAAAGCTTATAGGAACCGCTAGGACTTTAACTAGGTAATCCTTACAGAGTACTTTTACACCAATACGTTTTCCTAGCCTATCCCCTACCCTTACGGCTTATTCCTTTACCTGTTAGTCCTTTAGGGTAACTCTAATATCTCTGCTCCTAAGGTATTAGACTACAACAGTATTATAGACCTCTTTGTGAATCTCTATAAGGACTTCTGTTTCTAATTATCCCCTAAGCCCCTCTACTTTTTCTATATTTAGTTATATTATAATTGTATACCCGGTTATTATCTTAAGGGGGGTAGGTTCCCTATACTATAGAAGCGCAGCTACAGCGGCCTAGGAGCGGTTCACCGGTAAGGGGGGTTTTTATTTATTTTTAATTTTACTTAGCCGTTAGAGGATTTAATTAAGGGTTTGCTAGAGGGGCACCTAAGGTTCACTAGACTAGCGGAGCCATTCTACTAGCTATGCTAGTTTATTATAGCTAACGGTTACTCCCCTATAATTCTAGTTACTAGACACATCTAATAGGCTTTATATTTTGTCAGATACCTTCTTAATAGAGGTATTTCCACTTTATAGTGTAGTATTCGCCTATCTTTATTATGGGGGGCTATTGCTAGGCGTAGTTCTGGCGGTCGCACGCGAGTGCGAACTACCGTCGTTTAACGTGTGCCTCCCCTACAATATATACATCTTAGGGGGATTCTCTAGGTGTTTTTTAGGGTTCTTTTAGTTGGTTTTGGTCTTTTTTGGGCCAGGTACAGCAAGAGCTCCTTCCTTTTTCTGCTTAATATATATCTAGGATCTTAATATAAATATATAAAATACAATAGTAGGAAACTTAAAATTAAAAAGAACTTAATATATGGGATATTATTGCGGATACCTTGAGTTCATTTATTATGAATATGGGTTAAGTTACTATTACTGGTTTAGAGTTTATGTTTAAGGGGCTAGGCTTAAATATAGTTATATTAATTTTGTTTATAGGCGGTATTAGAGTCTTTAATATAAGTGCTTTAACGTTATAGAGTTCTTTACAGAGTGCTTCTATTAATTATTAATACTAGGCTTTTAGTACAGCCCGCTGCTGAGCTATAGCATCTATAAAGGACTATTATATTATAGTTAACTGTTCCCTAATAAGGGATATAATGCTTATAGTTATTAAAGGGGATTTAGGTTTGTTTGCCATTTTAATAATAGTTATTTTAACGTAATGTAGTATAAGGGCGCGAAGAGGCTTTAAGGAAGATTTAAAGAAATAATATAAATTCTATTTAAATCTAAGGGTATATAGCTCTTATAGAGAATAAGACGTTATATAAAGAAGAGAAAGGAATATAGAAAGCTTATAACTAAATATTTAGGGATCTTAGCAGTAGACGCGTAGGCATAAGCACATGTGGGTTTTAATAGGTTTTGACTAAATTCTATCTTATTAGTGGAATTTGGTGGAATTTAATCAAGTTAGCGGAATTTAGTAGAATTTAATTGACTTGGCAGAATTTGGCAGAATCTGATTAAAGCGTTAGAATTTATTTATCGAGTGTTTTACCAAGACATTCCTACTGTAACTGGGCTAGTCCTGTTATAAAAGGTCTCCCTATTCCTGGCTAACTATAGCTAGTACCTATAAATAGGTTTTAAACCCTTTAGTAATATTCCTTGCTTAGCTTATTACGCCTTATAAGTTATAGAGGTAAATAAATTTATACAGAAGATAGAAGAACTATAAGAGTTCCTTACTAATAAAATAATATAGGCCTAATTTATCTATAAAGTCGCAGTAAATAAGAATTAAACCCTAGTACTGGCTTATTAAATTAGTAACTTTATCTAGCTAGATATAAGAAACCTAAGTATAAAATAACCTATTAAGAAACTTAATTAAAAGAACCTGGCCCTTATAAGGTTAAAAAGGTTATCTTTCCTTATACCTACTAACTGAAGCTCCCTAATATAGTTAAAATCCACCCTATATTCTATATATCAGTCCTCTATCCTATTACCCCTATATTAAATACCCTGCCTAAACAGATTTAGGACCCTCCCCTATTAGTTAAAGTAGATAGTAAGGATAAGTACTTTATTAAAAGAGTTAATAATATTAAGTATAATAAATAGAAATATATATACCTTATAAAACAGAGAGGCTTTACTAAGCCTATATAGGAACTTATTAACTCTATAGGATTTATATAAGCTATAGAAGACTTTTATAAACTTTACCTAGAACTACTATAGCCCTATCTTGCAGAAGCTTAAGTTTAAAGGGGGGGTACTGTTATAGGATACCTCTATAATACCTTATATACATCTACCTGTTTTTACTAATATAGTAAGAGACTGACCGCAAAATGGCAATCTAATGGCAATCTAATGGCAATCTAATGGCAATCTGATGGCAATCTGCCGCATTCTACTATATTTTGCCAAGTCCACCAAATTCTGCTAAGTTCTACTAGGACCGCTACTTAAATCCTATTCTGCTCTATATATATATATATTAACTAAGCAACTAAGTTTATAATATATACCCTTTCTCCCCGTTTCCTTACCTTTTCTCCTTATATAATGCCTTAACTTTATTACGCAGTTTATATATATAGCTTAATAATATCTACTTTGCTATATATTATTACCGCTTATACTTACTCCGTGATATTACCCCTTTACTAAATATTAGAGTCTCTGTAAGGGGACTAGCCTAGTTATAGTAGGAATGTCTTGGTAAAACACTCGATAGATAAATTCCAACGCTTTGACTAAATTTTGCCGAATTCTGCCAGCTTAATCGACTTCTACCAAGTTCTGCCAGATTAATTAAATTCTACCGAAGTCCGTTAAAGACCGCGTGCGTATATGCGTACGCATTGACCACTAAGCCCCTGACTATTTAATTATATAATTCTCTTATTATTCCTTTCTCTTCTTTATATAACGTCTTATTCTCTACAAGAGCTATATACCCTTAGGTTTAGATAGAATTTATATTATTTCTTTAAATTTTCCCTAAAGTCTCTTCGCGCCCTAACATTACATTACGTTAATACAACCACTATTAAAATGGCAAACAACCTTAAATCCCACGCGTTAACCATAAGTATTATAACCCTAGTTAGGGAATAGTTAACTGTAATATAAAAGGCCTTTATAGATGCCTTGGCTTAGTAGCGGGCTACACTAGAAGCCCAGCATTAGCGATTAATGGAAATACTTTATAAAGAACTCTGTAATGTCTAAGCACTTATATTATAGACCCCGACACCGCCTATAAACGAAATTAATATAACGGTATCTAAGCCTAGCCCCTTAAACGCGAACATTGAACTAGTAATAGTAACTTAACCCATACCTATAATGAATTTAATACCTACTATAAAATCTAAAAAGCTCCCTAATCCTCTAATATTTAATAGAAATTAAAATAACCTATATCCCTTTATAACCAAGCTTTGTCTTAAACTTTTAATAAACTATAACTAATACCCTACTGAAGCTAGCAAGGTTAGCTATAAAATGTCTTGTTTAAGCAAAGACACTATACATACTATAGATCCATTCTTCCGTAACGGCATCTTTATTAGTTTTAAAATCTTTATCTCTCTACTAGAACAAACGTATAATAACGCCAGCCGTAAATATATAGCTATTACCAAACTTAAAAACCTATAATAACGGAACTAAGACTTTACTAGCTTCTTTTTAGAATTTTTAGGCCTTATTAGCGAGCTAGATTGGAATAAAGCCGCTAGAGTTGCTGCCCTTTAATAAGCTATTTCGGATAAGATTAGAGCCTAGTTAATAGATAGAGAACTGCTAAAAACCCTATCCAAATTTACTATAATATATTAACAAATTAATAAGGACCTTTAATATAATAAATAGACTTATTCTCTAAAGTTAACTATACCTTGTGTTTAGAACTCTATAAAACTAGTATATACCCTAAAGCGCGATCTATCTCCAAAACCTAAAAGCCCTATATATAACCCTATGGACTTTAATACCGCTCAATCCTATACACCTATAGGAACCAATAAATAAAGAACTTAAGCTATAAATGGAGAATGCTTCAGATATGGTAAAAAAGGGTATATTTAAAGGAACTGTCAAATCCACCCTTTTAAAAAAGTCCGCCATAGTTCCTCCCAGTCCTTAAATTATACTTACTCTATAAATTATATTTAGTTGCCATAAAGCATCTCGCCTTTAGTTAACTTAGAAAATAAATTATCCTAAGGCTAAGTTGCGCCTTAGGATAAAAAGTGGAAGAGTATAAGTGTCTAGGCTTTTCTAGCGCTAATATACGGCACAACTCCCTTAATATACTTGGCGAAATTTAAATACTTAAAAAATAGAAAAAGGTATAAATTCTAATAGATAGCGGAGCCATTAGCATAGGCTTTATTAATATAAACTATATAAAAACTTAACGCCTAAATTTAAAGAAACTTAATAAGCCTTAAGGCCTATAAGGCTTTAATAACAAACCCTTAATATATAGCGAAATAACATACTACGCCCTAGTAAAAATGCAGATAGGCAAATACCTTAAACACGTCTCCCTATTTATAACACCCTTAAAGTAATATAAAGTTATACTTAAATATAGATAGCTAAAATAATACAACCCTTTAATTAGCTAGGTTAAAGAAATACTAAAGTTCCGTATAACCTACTGCCAAAGTTATTACTTAAACAATTATTTACATATAAATATGCACACAACTATTCGAATTTAATATAATATAAATTACTCTTACTATAAACCTTAAGCCAATATAATAAAGCCACAACTGTAGACTATAGTAAAGAATATAAAGATAATTTATTAAAACCCCCTAAAATTCGTATAATATAAGCCGCGCCCTTTATCTTATTAGCAAAAAGACAAGATTATAAAATCTTTACTATAACTATAGAAGATATTAAGAAAGTACTAAAACCGAAATAGTATATTAATCCTTAACCTCTTATACCTAAAGAGTACTATAATTTAATTAATAAGTTTAAAAAACGATTTGCAAACCAACTAACCCCGCACTAAAATAAGTACAATTTTAAGATAGAACTTAAGCCTAGTATAACACTAAAGTTTAGTCCGCTATATAGTATATTATAAGAAGAACTGCTTATAATGCGATAATACCTTAATAAGCATCTAAAAAAAGGATTTATTCGCCCTAGTTAATCTCCATTCGCCTTACCTATACTATTTATTAAAAAGCTAGGAGGAGGCTTAAGATTCTATATAGATTATTAAGCTCTAAACGTAATTATAATTTGAAACTAATATCCAATTCCCCTAATTTAAGAGACGCTTAACTATTTAGCAAAGGCATAGTACTTTACAAAGCTTAATATAGTTACTGCCTTTAATAAAATCCGTATATGTAAAGGAGATAAGAAGTATATAGCTTTTTATATACAATGGGGACTCTTTAAATACCTAGTAATGCTATTTAGCGTAAAGAACGGTCCCGGTATATTTTAGTAATATATTAATAATATACTTTGTAAATTCCTTAATATATTTGTTACCGTGTATATTAATAATATCTTAATCTACTTGTCCTTACTTTCTAAATATTGGAAATACATTAAAATAGTCCTTAAACATTTATAAGATATAGGCTTATAATACAATATTAAGAAATGCAAGTTCTACGCGTCCAAGGTTACGTACTTAGGCTTAATTATATCCTATAATAGAATTAAAATGGACCCTAAGAAGGTCGCTATAATTATAAACTAGGAAAGCCCTAGCAACGTATAAGACATTTAAGGATTTCTAAGATTTGCAAATTTCTATTAACAATTTATTAACCACTTCTTAGAAATTGCCTAGCCATTAGTAAACCTAATAAAGATATAACGGTGCTAGAGCGCGTCACCTACTACATTGCCGTTTTCAGGGCAATTTGCCGCATATCTAGGCAATCTGCCAGCACTACTCGTAAAGCTAACCAATCAGGATTTTCCATGCCCGGTATAGAAAATCGCTATTAGCTTGCTTGCCACTAGCGCCTTAGCGACCCCTTATATCTTATTAGTCTCCAATAGTCTTCTTCTCCTTCTTCTCCTTAGCTTAGTATTCTTGTATAGTAGCAATCTATAAGCTTTGGTTTAGAAGCATTTGTACAAGCCCGTTACATTATACTAAGCTCTCCCTACATTGCCTAGAAAGGCCTTAATAATATCCTACTCTAAAAGAAGACCTTTATCTATAACAACGCGTTAACGCGTTATACTTAGACATTAAAAAAAAACTCGCACTACTACGCCTAAGAAGGCCCTAATAATATCCCACTTTATAGGCCAGACTGTACTTAACCTGCACCCCTAAAAGAACCCTGGAATTGAAACTAAATCGTACAATTCCAATAAACCTTAGGAAGCCGACAATGGCACCTAAAGCGAGCTTATCTAAAAGACCTGCCTCTACCCGAAAGGAATATGAGATCTAGTTAGGATTAGAAATTAAAGATAATAATAACGTTATAGGTGTATACAAGCAGATTTATGCCCTTATAGCCAATTAGAAGGTTAATTGTCTTTAAGCCTAAAGTATACAAGAGACTCTAAAGGAGATCCTAGAAAGCCTTACTGCCTTATAAAATAGCCCAGCCTCCCCCTTACAAAGCCTTAATTAACCCATTTACTTAACTAAATATAATATACTAAAGAGTACGGATATGATAATAAAGTAATTAAAGTCCGTTAAGCTCCCTAACCTCCCACTATTATTAGATGGCACAGACCTAACCTTTAAAAACTAGAGAATCTAGGTGCAAGGAAATCTTTATATTAACTATAACCATTTCCCCTCTAAAGAAGCTAAAATGCTCTACCTCTTTAGTTAAACCATTGGGGACGCCTAGTAATACCTCTAGGCTAAGTTCGAGGACAAGTTACCTATTTGGTTTACATCTATTAATAAGATAATATAGCATCTAGCTACTATCTATATTAATCTAAATAAAGTACGGGATGCCTATTATAACTGTAACCGCCTAATAATAAAATCGAACTAATCCTTTATTAAGTTCCAGACCTAGTTCTTATACCTAGTAGGCAAAGGCTAGGTCCCCCCTAAGAACTACCGTTTGGACCTATATAATAAGCTAATAGTCCGACTATAAGAGAAGATCGCAGTAGCCTTAGACGATCTATTAACCTACTAAAAATTTATAGCCTAATATTCGTTACTGGATTTAGAACTAAAATGAATTAATACTTGTTCTAATTAACTAAAGTAGTCCTATAGCGACCAGAACCTATCCATTACACTAATAGGAGCTAGCGTTAGAAGATAAACTATAATTGCCCTTACACCAAAAGCGGTTATAACTATATACCCGCAAGCCTTGCCTAACTTGCTACGCTCTACATCTTCAGTTAATACTTGTCGCAATACCCTAATTAACCCTACTATGGTCACGTGCTTTAATTGCGGAAAGGATAGTTACTTTACTACGTCCTGCCCAGAGCTAAAGGATATGGGTAATATTAAGGGAATAGAGAAAGAAGAAACGTCTAATAAGCTAAAAAAAGAGGAACCCTAGGAAAAGACTCCCCTTTAGGGTATCCTATTAATTTTAAAGAGATTAATCTAAGTTAGCTAATAGGTGGAAAACACTTTATGGTTCCATATACAGTATCTTAAAATGGATATAGAGTTCATATAAATGCCCTTATTAACACTGGAGTAAACGGCTTTACCTTTATATACACTGCTTCTATAAATAACGTTGCTAAGTTCTTAAATACAAATGCTACCTAACTAGAGAAGCCTGTTTAAGTAAAAGGCTATAATAGCTAAGCTGGTAAGCCAGTTACCCATGTCTTAAAGCTATATATTGCTATTAATGGACGATACTAGTTTGGCATCCCCTTCTATATCCTAGACCTAGGGTCCTACGACATAATTCTTAGCCAAAAATAGATGTCCTACTTTAATATTCGGTTAAATGTGTAATAAAGACAGTTTATCTAGCCAGAGAATAGACTAAAACTACCCTCCTTTATTAGAGAAATCCGGACTAACTATAAGATATTAGCTGTAAAGGCTAACCCTATTTACTAATAGGATGTTAGAGACCGCGACCTAGCCTTTACCTAAGAAGATGCCCGCTATAAGGCCAGTAAGAATTCTGTACTAATAATGATACTCCCCTAAAGCACTGTAGTTAAGGAGGACCCTACTTATAGAAGTAAAACGGACAGTAATATAGACAACTTCCAAATTATAGAGATCCGGCTAATGTGGAAGAGGACGTACTAATAGGATATAAAAGACAACCTTTGGAAGATGTAGTAAGAGCTAAAAGGAGTAAGGACAATGCTAATATACTAAAAGCCCCTAAGGCCACGGACACCCCTACTACTATATAACACCCCTATAGTAGACATCGCGGCAATCAGTGCTATAGGGTTTCACTTTAATATGTATTAGAAGGACAATAAAGTCTTTATAACTAGCTTATACAAAATCGACTGGATTATTAACAAGAAGGAAGAAGGGCCAGTAGAGGAAACTAATAAAGAAGTAGTTAAGCGCCTTCTCCCTACTTACCTCTTAAACTATAGAGACGTATTCTTAAAAGCAGCTGTGGACATACTGCCTCCCTACTAAACCTACGATTATAAGATTTAGTTAGAGGCCGATAACTCTCTAGGCTACAGCCTCCTTTACTAGCAAACTACGGAAGAACTAAAAGCTATAAAATAGTACCTAATCAATAACCTCTATAAAGGGTTTATTAAACTAAGTCAGGCCCCCTTTACTTCCCCTATCCTATTTATAAAGAAACCTAATAAAGGCCTCCGCTTTTATATCGACTATTGGAAACTAAACGCTATTACTTAGAAAGATCGTTACTCTTTCCCTTTAATTAACAAGACCCTTGCCCGTCTAAGCCAAGCCAAAATCTTTATAAAGCTTAATGTCCGCCAAGCTTTCTACTAAATTAGAATGGACCCTATATTAGAGGATCTAACAACGTTTTATACCCACTACGGTTCTTATACATGTAAAGTCCTTCCTTTTAGACTAATAAATAGGCCAGCCACGTATTAATGGTATATAAATAATATTCTTTTTGACTACCTTAATAAATTCTGCATGGCATACCTAGACGACATTCTTATATACTTAGACAATAAACTTAAGCACCAAGTTCACGTTAAAAAGGTCCTAGAGAGGCTGCGGAATGCAGGCCTATAAGTTAATATTAACAAATATAAATTTGGAGTAAAACAAATAAAGTACCTTGGGTTTATTATTAGCATAAAAGAAATTAAAGTTAACCCTAAAAAAATTAAGGTAATACGCAACTGAAAACCCCCTTATACTATAAAAGGTATCTAGTTCTTTCTCGACTTCTATAACTTCTACTATTAGTTTATCCATAACTATAGGGTTATGGCTAAACCTTTTATATAACTGACTAAGAACGACACGCCTTTTATTTTTAATAATAGTTGTATAGAAGCTTTTAAGGAGTTAAAGGACTGACTTACCTCCTCCCTAGTTCTCTGTTACTACGACCTAGACCTTAAATTAATACTGGAAACGGACGCCTCTAATAGAGTAGTAGCGGGGGTTCTCTTATAGTTACACCTAGATGGCGAGTGGTACCCTATTGCATTTTTCTTAAAGATAATGGCCCTAGCTAAGTGTAACTATAAGGTATATAATAAGGAAATGCTAGCTATTGTATAATTATTGTCCCAGTGGCGCGCAGAGCTTAGAAGTATAGACTCTTAGATTAAAGTCTACACTAATTATAAAGCCCTTAAGTATTTTATAATAATAAAGCATCTTACTAGTCGATAGGCTATGTGGGCTAAAATACTCTCCTAATTCTTCTTTACGATTATATACCGCCCTAGTAGGCAAAATTCTAAAGCTAATACCCTTACCTAGAGAGAACAGGATATGGAACCACAGGATAAGCTAAAGGCTTAGTATAGAATATGTGCCCTCCTCCGTCCTAAACAGCTTAACCTATATATCCTTAAGGAACTAAGCTCTAAACGGAATAAGCTAGCGCCTATAGAAGGAGAGATCCTAGATAAACTAATATGACTAATTAACTACATCCTAATTATAAACCGCTTAGCCAAGTCTCTAAAAGCCCTCTATAACTAAGGTATAAAAGGCAACCCTAATTTAGAAATAGAAGACGGACTGCTCTTATACTAAGAATGGCTTATAGTTCTAGATATTAACAATCTGCGAACGGAACTAATCTATAAAGCCCACTATTAAGTCTCTATAGCGCACCCTAGCCAAGACAAGACCCACCAACTACTAGCGCCTTACTACTACTGGTAAGGACTCCTGTCCGATATAGAACAATTTATTAGGAATTATTATACTTGCAAATAGGTAAATACCCCTAAGGATTAAACCCCTAGGTGGTTATAACCACTGCCAGTTCCTGAATGCCCTTAGCAGCATATTATAATGGACTTTAAATTATTTCTAAAGGACAAACATGGCTACAATATGGCCTTTATAGTAGTTGACTAACTAAGTAAGCAAGCCATTTCCCTCCCCTGCTTTAAGACTATAACTATAAAAGATATAGCCCGCATGTATATTAACAACATTTATTGGATCTATGGCGCTCCTAAGTTAATTATCTCTAATTATAGACCCTAGTTTATATCAGACTTCTAGAATAAGTTCTGCTATATCCTTAGGATTAAGATTAAACTCTTTACCGCATTTCATCCTTAGACTAATGGCTAAACCAAGATTATAAACCAGTACTTTAACCAGCGACTTTACCTCTTTATTAATTACTACTAGGACAACTGGTCTAAACTACTACCTATAATAAACTACGCACAGCTTACGCTCCCTTATAATAGTATAGGAATATCGCCATTTAAGTTACTCTATGGATATAAGCCATGAACATCCTTTAATTGGAATAGACCTATAAGACCTATAACGGCCCGCGAACGCCTTAGCTATAAAGAGGCCCAGGCATTCGCTAAAAAAAATATATAGAGCCTAGGAAACTGCCCAAGCAATTATAAAAAAGGTATAAGAGAAGAAAGAGGCTGATATAAACCAATATTATTAAGAGGTAGACTTCTACGTAGGAGATAAGGTATGGGTATTAACAAAGAACTAGAAGACCTAGAGGCCAAGCCGCAAGCTAGACCACTAAATGGCTGGCCCCTATAAGATCCCTAAGAAGGTAGGGCACTCTTTTAAGGTTAAGCTACTAGAGTTAATAAAAATCCACCCTATCTTCTCTCTAAACTAACTACGGAAGGCCGTAGACGACCCATTACCTGGACAGTATAATAACCCCCTACTACTAATCCAGATTGCAGAGGACGAAGAATAGGAAGTTAAAGAGATCTTAGCAGTTAAGAAGGACCGTAGTACCTTAAAATACCGTGTGAGCTAGGTAGGTTATAACAAAGATCTAGAATAGTACCCCGCATCTAATTTTAAGTACTCTTCCTATAAGCTATAAGATTTCCACCTAGCCCACCCAGACCTCCCTAGGCCACTACGCAAATTAGATAGCTGGATTAAATGCTAGGAAGAGGGGTTAGATAACTATAATAACCTAAATAATAACAAAGAGCTCGGACAAAGCCTAAGGGCAGGCTTTTTTAGAAGGGGGGGGTAATATGACGGTGCTAGAGCGCGTTACCTGCTATATTACCGTTTCCAGGGCAATTTGCCGCAATTTGCCGTATATTTAGGCAATCTACTAGCACTACTTATAGAGCTAACCAATTAGGATTTTCCATGCCCGGTATAGAAAATCGCCATTGGCTCGCTTGCCACTAGCGCCTTAGCGACCCCTTATATCTTATTAGTCTCTAACAGTCTTCTTCTCCTTCTTCTCCTTAGCTTAGTATTCTTATATAGTAGCAATCTATAAGCTTTGGTTTAGAAGCATTTATACGAGCCCATTACAAAAAAAGAATATAAAATTTAAATAGACCGCTAAATGCGAACAAACTTTTAAAGACTTAAAATATCACTTTATAACTACTCTAATTTTTACCTACTTCGACCCTAACCTTAAATATATTATTAAAACGGACTTGTCTAATTATGCGCTAGGGGGAGTATTGTCGCAATATAATAAGAATGGCGAGCTATGTTTATTAGCCTTTCTCTCCCAGAAACTTGCCCCTACTAAATTAAACTATAAGATATATAATAAGGAACTACTTATAATCGTTAGATACTTTAAATAATAGCGTCCTAAGCTTAAAGGATTATTATTCTTAATATGCGTATTAATGGACTATAAGAACCTACAGTATTTTATAACTATAAAGCAATTAACGCAGTGCTAAATCCGTTAGGCTAAATACCTCTTATAATTTAACTTTAAGATTATATACTAACTGGGCAAACTTAATTAGAAGCCTAATATATTAATATAACAATTATAGGACCTACCTGCGAATGCTTTAGACAAATAGATTATAAATTAATTATGGATTCTATTACCCCCTAAACGCTTTAAAAACTATATCCTATATTCCTAGATGCGGAACTTAATAGAAATAAATTAGAAGTTAATAAATAGGAAATAGAAATTAATAAGCTAATAGAATACAAATATAAAAATAATGTATGGATAATAGATATAATAAAAGCGATTTAAATAGGAAAACAATAGTATAAGGATATTACACTCGCTAAATACGAAATTTAAAATAATTATTTATACTATTAATAGAAGATAGTAGTTCCAAATTCCAAACCTTTATAATTTAAGATACTTAATTTTGTGTATAACTCCCCTATAGTAGGGCATCCTAGCTATACGAAGACTTATAAGATTATTTAACAAGTATATTACTAGCCTATAATGCATAACTATATACAAAAATACGTTTAAGTATGCAGAATATGCATACGTGGAAAAACCTCTTATATAAAAAAGTAAGGAGTACTTTAACCGTTACTAATTCTAATATAAAGATAGCGCAACATCTTAATTAACTTTATAGTTAACTTGCCTAATAGTAACAGGTTTATAAATATTATAGTAGTCATTAACCGCCTTATAAAAATATAATATATAATTCCCATGGACTTAATTAATGCGATATTAGTAGCCAAATGTTTTATTAAGCACGTCTTTAAACTACACGGATTTCCTAACTTAATAATATCCAACTATAGAAGCCAGTTTGTTTTAGACTTCTAGCAAGCCCTATATAATTAATTAAGTATTTAAACACAACTCTTAACTACATTCTATCTAGAGATAGATAGTTAAACCAAAATTACGAACGCGATTATAGAATAATACTTATAAATATACTACTCCTACCTATAAGACAACTAGGAAAATTAGCTGCCTTTAGCTAAGTTTACTGCGAATAATATAATAAATATATTAATAGGCGTGACGCTATTCTACGCGACCTACGGATAAGACCCTTAACTTATATTTAAATTATAACCTATAATTAACATAATAGGACCTATAATTAAATGGATCTAGTTAATTAACGTATATAACTTTGCTAATTAAATAAAGCAGTTAACGGAAGTATTACAAAGTAAATTAATATACGCTTAAATAGTATAGGAATAGTATACGAATAAAGGACGAGCTCCCGCATAGGACTTTAAGGAAGGTAATATAGTTTACTTAAATATATAAAACCTACGGACTTAACGGCCCTTAAAGAAACTTAATTGGAAGTTTATAGGCCTATACTAAATTAAGAAGAAACTAAGCCCATATACCTATAAGCTTAAACTACCAACTAAGATAAAAATATACCTAACGTTTTACGTAAGCTTATTATAGCTTTTAAAAGATAATCCTATAACTCGCAAAGCACTGCCGCCACCTCCTATAATTATTAATAACGGTAACGGTTCTTACTTTATTAACTTAATTAATAATATACGATAGAAAACACAATCTAAATAATTTAAACTTTTTATTAAGTGGGAAGGATATAAAACACAAACTTGGGAAACCTATAACTAGATTAAGGCTAACGCGCCTTCCTTAGTAAAAGAATTCTATAAGGACCATCCTTCGCGGCCTACTCTGGCTAGATAGATATAATATAAAGGCAAATAACTGCCACCTAACACAAAGACATAAAATATAATAGCAGGAAGCTCAAATTTAAAAAAAACTTAAAATATATTACGACGTTTATAACACGGTTATATAATACGTAAGATATTAAGGAACTTTAACCGCTGGTTAAAGTTATCTAATTAGTTAGATTTGCTTTACTAAGAACGCTACCTAACGCAAAAATACAACACGCGATAAAATTATAAATTTTTAACTAAGTTAAATTATTTTAAACCTTTAGCTAAAGGGGGGGGTACTATAAGGGGACTAGCCTAGTTATAGTAGGAATGTCTTAGTAAAACACTTAACAGATAAATTCCAACGCTTTAACCAAATTCTGCCGAATTCTGCTAGCTTAATCGACTTCTGCTAAGTTTTACCAGATTAATTGAATTCTACTAAAGTCCGTTAAAGACTGCGTGCGTATATATGCACGCATTGACCACTAAGCCCCTAACTATTTAATTATATAATTCTCTTGTTATTCCTTTCTCTTCTTTACGCAACGTCTTATTCTCTGCAAGAGCTATATACTCTTAGGTTTAGATAGAATTTATATTATTCCTTTAAATCTTCCCCAAAGTCTCTTTGTGCCCTAACAGTCTTCTAGGGTTCTATAGTAAGTACTATAGAAATTACAAGTGGCGGGATTATAGGGCTTAATGTTTATTATACAATATAAATTCTTAGCCTATAGTGGCGGCAGCGGAAGCACTAGAGGGTAAGGATTAGATTATGGAACTAGAGGATAATAAGGAGTAGATAAAAGTTACTAGATTTAAACTACTAGGTCTCCTCTCTTTTTTTATATTTTTATTTTATTTTATAGTATTTTATATAAAGAGAAGTATAAATAAAAAAGGTAGAAAGGAGATATCTAATTAGTAGGAAAGCTAAAGGTATTTGCTAGAGC
>Ga0307507_10003830_pt1 | contig 28101 bp, 38 predicted proteins | sample 7_EM_MG_FD_207223 | JGI IMG/M metagenome (GOLD analysis project Ga0307507, IMG submission 207223) | Populus trichocarpa ectomycorrhiza microbial communities from riparian zone in the Pacific Northwest, United States - 7_EM | ecosystem: Host-associated > Plants > Roots > Unclassified | place...
CGACCTAGACACCGACGGCTCGTTTCCTTTTCCACCTACACCTCCAAAGCCAAGTAATGATACGGAACGAAGCTTCTGCACCTGTCCCCCCTCTCTTGCCAAACATCTCCCAATAGAACACGACCACCCCTCCCTCTCTTCCTCCTCCTCCGTATCCCCATCCGTTCGCAGGGACGGGTACATCCAACAAGTAGATGAAGATTTCGAAGTGGAGTCTTTCGAGAGGAGTCGGGGGACTATTCTGCTTGATACTTCTACCAGTAGTTTGATGGCGGGAAGGGATGGCTTGAAGGCTTTGGTGAGCATTCTAGCGTTTGTGTTTTGTGTTAGTGATGTGATGGCTGATGTAGACGTACTCAAGCAGGAGGAAGAACGTGGAAGATCTAAGAAGCTTGCTGTTGCTAATAGGGAGTTTGAGAGGACGCTTGAGCTGTTGAATGAGCGGGCTGCGTTGTTGAGCCAGCTTGCGGATTTGAAGAAGGGTAGGGTTTTGACCTGAGCAAGTGGGCGAAGAGTTCTTTTGGATGGATGCATTTGTCCGTTGATGGAATGGGTAAGTCTCGCATTTTGTCGGGCGGCACGATTCACCCACACTCGTTGTAGGAGACCCTGCGACTGTTGGCGGTACTCTTCTTGAGTCAAATGCGCCTCTTTCAATCTTATCTTTCCTTGAACTCGACCTCAATCTCCGCTTACCTCGCGCTGAACGTCCCTCCTTGTTCACGATCTTTGTGCCTCAAACTCAAGGGGAAACAACACCGAGAAACAACCCAGCGATGGAAGCTATGAGACGATTACATATTGTCCAGATGAAAACTGCGACTGGTCGAGTCATTCTGGAAAAGAAGCTCTTGCATCCCTGTCCGAATTTTGAGGTGGGTACTTGACGTATTCTACTCTATATTACTAACTAATCAATGCCACGTCTCAACAGTCACTCTTTCGTGAAGGAGTGGATTGCTTGAATGTAAGAGAGATCTATTGTGGCATTTTTAGAAAGATCTGGCTGCGAAAGTCTTGAATGTCGGAGAAGAATATATTCAATCCGGCGATATCTTTGATAACGCGTTCTACGAATTATCTACCATGTACTACTGTCAGATTAAATGTATATGAAACGATTAGAGGTTGCGTAGATCCATTGACGGGGGGAGGGGGGGAATTCTTCTGCAGGATGTACATTTGGAGGCAGTCAAGCTAGAGGCTAGACTTGGGCTTTGAGGGAACCATCTTGATGTGCGTGCCGGAAGCTACGAGGCGGTGATGCGTGAGGTTCCAGATCTATAGATAACATTTTTGGTCAACCCGCTTTCCACACTTATCATGGCCACAGTCGCTTACTTCGGTTCGGACAGAGTGAGCACGAGCTCCGAGCGTTAGTGTGGTGTTGACGAGTTTAACCCTATCTCCACTGATAATTGAAAGAGAACTGATCTCCAGCAGGCCATGATGCTGCAGATAAGGTAGGAACACTCACAGCGTCGCGGGGGAATGGTATACGACATTAAGGGATTGAGAAACGCTTGGGGATAATTCACCCGTGGTCGCTAGGCTGAGCGCTGTGAGTGCAAGGGTAGAGCACCTAGATATGTAGAACGTGCAAGTCAGCTCCGAATACCCTAAAAACCATGAATGGAAGTTTTACACGTCTATCAAAAAAGCGGAACATCCTCCATGAATATTACCACCTCCATTCAACATATCTAAATAAGAACTTGAAAGGTAAGTTCAACTCATATCCCAATTGATAACGGAGCAAGTCATACCCTCCGCAACGTCAAGTTCAAGCACAACCCGTCCCTCCACCTTCTTCGGTTCCTCCGCTTTATTGTTTATCGAGATTTCCGTAACCACCATACGCGTCAGGATGGAATCGCCGAACATGGGTGGTGTGTTTTCAGGTTGGAGTTGGCGGTAGAACCGGCCTGGGTTGCCTAGGATGCGTTTGATATCATCTGTGGCGTTCCCAGAAATGTGTGAGAGGTCTTCTAAAGTGGCGTCGTTGGCTGGATGTGGCATTGGAGGAGGAGGAGGAGGAGGAGGGAGGTGAGGGCAAACTTCTTGCTAGGCGGCTATACCGGAACGAATGAACCGGTCTTGATCACCGCGGCCACCAAAACCAACTTAAACAATTGCAATTGTCTTGCGACGTTATATCACCACGAGGCCACCACTACATACTACTCACCAGCCTTCCCAAAAACCCACAAGCAGGCTCAGCGTCCTCCTTCCTTACGCTGACTCGGATTTTTTGAGTGGGTAACCACTGTTATGACCTCGTGTGCTTAAACCGAGGGCTTCGATGTTGCAGGTTGCCTGCAACAGTGTGGGGATACCAATGCTAGTAGCCTCGCCAAGGTCCCTTGGAGACTCATCCTCACTCACCAAGAGAAAACGGGACTATCGAGATGATACACCTACGGAAGGCTTGGACGACTTTTCTGGGACTTTACTACCATTACCGAGAAGCCCTTTGGTGGATCGGCGAAATCGGAAACTGTTAAGGATTGAAATACCTGTACAACCTGCGCCACCGGAGGCGGATACCCATATTTCTACGCCGGATACCCTACTATTTTCAGCAAAGTCGCGTTCTTCTCTCTTTTCGGCTTCGGATGCGGATTCTGTAACATATGAAGACTTTGGTGATGACACCACTGGCAGAGCGACCAGTGTCATGATTGGCGATCGGATACCAGCGCTCCTAGACGCGCCTGAAATTCCTGGTTTATTTTTCACACCATCTTTGCGGATACCACAAGAGTTGGCGGAGACTGTCATGGCTTATTGCATGGAAACGTACTTCAAGGCGCCAGGCGTTAACCAAATCATGCTATTTGAACGATTTATATCAGACTGTGATTTACCCTCGAAATCGACCTCAGGCTTTCCGTCTATTCTTTTATCCCTCCTCGACACCCTGTCTAGTCTCCTACGCCCAATCCTACTCTCCAAAACACATGAATTATTGTTCCCAGAGCGCCCAAGACAAGCGCGTCAAGCGATTCTCAATCTTTACCAGCCTGGTGAAGGAATCACCCCTCATGTGGATTTGCTTGGCCGCTTTGGGGATGGGATTATAGGTGTCAGCTTTGGGAGTGGCTGCGTGATGAGGTTCGATAAAGTTCCCTCTGAAACTCGAGAACAGGGAGCAGAGGGGGAGGGTAATCCCAGATGGGAGTTATACCTCCCAGAGAGAAGTGTCATTGTCCTTTCGGAGGAAGCGCGATATGAATGGACGCATGGTATAGACGAACGAACGGAGGACTTTGTTTCTTGTGAAGATGGTGAAGATTCCGAGAAGGAATGTTCTGCTTTACCTAAAGGCTGCTGGATTGGGCGTGATGTTCGGTTGAGTATCACCTTCCGTTGGCTGCTTCCTGGCGCGGATATTGTGGGTGACTGTGTCGAAACTTGATGTCCAAACATTGCGGATAGACGAAGTTATTCAAATTCTAAGAAAGGATCTTCCTACTCTCTGTTGTAATATATATAACCTGATATATTGAATCCAACTCCGGAGTTCAACTGCCCAACTAGAAGTCCTACCCAATGAACAACCAAAAAGGCACGATGGCGGTTATTCTGCATTTCAACAACCTGATCATCAAAGTCGTCAACGAAATAATGGTTATTCGTTGCTTGGACTTTTGCGCGGGCGATCAACGTTGCCCGACTGGGGTCAACAACTGGGAAACGCCATGGATTGTTTGAGGGTAAATACCACGACTCTGGCTGAACTGGATTGGCGATGTTGCGTCGAATAACGCGCAGTATGTCGACAACGATAAGGAAGCCATGCAATCCCTTCCCGAGTACTGTTCCCGATATGCCGCGCATGGGGCTCGTTTCTTCATCTACGATGACAAAAGGATCATTTATTGGCCATACGCTTTTTTTATTCAATAATGCGGATAATACAACACCTGTTATTCCATCAAATTCCACGCATCTCATACCGGTTCCATCTACTAGGCTTTCGCCATAAGGAATGACAGATACTGAGGCTTGATGAACCATCGTTGAGATGGGGAGGATTGGTTGTAGACGTTGGAGAGAGTTAGTATTCATGACGGGAGGTAGGCCTGAGTCGCTGGGTTCTATTTTCCAGACATGGCTAAGTACTTATAGTGGCGATTGAAGGTGACTCGGATTGGCATCTTTGAAGGTGCATCCAAATTTGTTGCGAATCAGAGGGCGATGAGGTTACGAACAAACAACTCACGCACCTCTCTTGAAACCTCACTAGCATCTCTCAAGCCGTAGCTCCAATTACAATGCAATAGCCCATTGATAGTGCGTTCTTCTTTGTCATTATGTTGCCAATGAATAATTGTATTGCCCTCAGCTTGAACAAATCGTCAACACATCGGACCTAACAATAATCGACTTATACCTCGCCAAGATGGCAGTAGACCCATCCGATTCTGCCAGGGCCCCTAGAAAGTTAAAAGATATGCGCTACAATGTTTTCCAACTTCTTCTCATCGGACTCGTATTCCATCTCGTATACATTGGTTCCGTGTTCGACTGCTACTTCACCAGTCCAGTGGTGAGTGGTATGGAAAGTTACAACGTCGGAACTGCAGAAGCAAAACGTTTGGTTTTGATCGTCGGTGCGCTATCTCTTCCATTCCGAACCTCTTTTAAAGTCTCATTACAAGCTCAGGCGACGGTCTTCGGGCCGATCTTCTCTTTTCCGTCAACCCCTTCCCAAATATCGTTGATTCACCCCAAATCGTTGCTCCTCATTTAAGGTCAATTGTTGAGAATCGAGGCGCTTTTGGCATATCCCATACTAGAGTGCCAACAGAGAGTCGGCCTGGTCATGTTGCAATCATTGGTAGGTCTTACACTCAGAGGGTGTCATATCACCCACTGACATGACATGTTCACCCAAGGTGGCATGTATGAGGACGTCTCAGCTGTGACGAAGGTGATGACATTGTTGATCGATGCCCTACGTCGGTCGTTAACTGATGGGATTAGGATATAGGGCTGGAAAACCAATCCCGTGAGTTGTCCGGTGATGGATAGCATGCGCTTGTTTATAAGTGGATTTTCAAGGTCGATTTTGACTCTGTATTCAATCAATCAAGCACAACCTTCTCTTTTGGATCTCCTGATATCCTGCCTATGTTTGCGAGGGGAGCGACCCCTGGCAAAGTGAAAACATGGAGTTACAACGAGGAAGATGAAGACTTCACCAAAGGTGCGACTTTGGCTAGCCGCACCCACTCCCGTTATAAACGAAGATCGTGATAGACGCAACCACACTGGATATCTGGGTTTTAGACCAACTCCGAATACTGTTCAGAAATGCCACCTCAGATCCTGCCCTAGATGCCCAGCTGCGTTCGGGAAAAGTAGTGTTCTTTTTGCACCTGCTGGGGCTCGACACAACAGGCCACTCCCACAGGCCTCACTCCAAGGTGCCGATCTGGATTTGATCTTGGGTCACTGTCTAACCTCATTGACTATCACAGGAATACATGAAAAATATTCAAGTTGTTGACGATATCGTTCGTGATACAGAGCAACTGATATCAGAATACTATCAAGATCAAGAAACAAGCTTCATCTTCACTGCGGACCATGGCATGTCGGTCATTGGCAATCATGGTGATGGGCGTATGTTGCAGATTTTCTCTACCCTGGCTTTGTGCATCGTTTTGAAACAGATTTTTTTAGACCCAGACAATACGCGTACTCCTTTAATTGCTTGGGGTAAAGGTGTGCGTGGTCCGCTTCCAGACACGGTGCCAACATCGCACGACGCTTACTCTGAGCCATGGCGCTTAAAACACCTCTTCCGTCGCGATGTTGAACAAGCAGACATTGCCTCTCTTATGGCAGCACTCATCGGCATTAGCTGGCCAGTGAACTCAGTCGGTGTTCTGCCTGACGTGAATCCGACGCTACCTGGCTATCTCAACCCTCAGGGAGGTGACGAGGCACGGGCAAAAGTCGCCTTGGTCAATGCAAAGGTTATCCTGGAGCATTACCGATTGAAACATGGTGTGTTGCCTCCTCATTGGAGCCTTGAAAGCCTTACTGAACCTTTTTTATAGAACTTAAGCAGCGACACACACTGTTCTACCAACCATTTAAGCCTCTCGAAGGTTCTCACGGCACACAACAAGCTGCCAGACTCGTCCACGTTTCAGTGATCGAACAGCTCATATCCAATGGGGAATGGCACTCCGCCCGACGGGAAAGTTTGAACCTTATTGAACAAGCTCTACTTGGCCTCCACTACCTTCAAACATATGATCGACTGTTAATTCGTATGATTGTCATCCTTGCTTACACCGGATGGTCTGCGTATGCATCCGTGTACATTCTTCGCCCTCCCCCAGCGCCCAAGAGTTCTTTCAAAAGCTACGTTACCTTGATTTCAGCCATCGCGCTTCTGGGGTCATGGATGTTCTTCGCGATACAGAGGTCACCATTGACATTCTATATCTATATCATCTTCCCTTGCTACTTCTGGAGGCAGTTTCTGATTCAAGCCTTTCCATTAATCAAGTCGCAGTTGGAGTCCAGAGGTTCCCAGATCAAGTACGGAAGCTTATTGTCTCTCACCTTATCGGTCATAGTGGTTTTGCAAGGGATGGTGGTATGTTGATGTTCTGTGTTGATCCTCGTTTATACACTTATGAAATGTACTCATTCATCAGGCCGCTTACACCCACCGATCAATTTGGAGTGTCGGATTTATCCTTGTTGGGCTCATTTGGCCTTTTTCTTGGGAGGATAGAACAAGGTCCGAAAATTGGGGTTGGAGATTCGTTTGGGGTGCCGTGTGCGTCATCACTGGAATCTTCCCGTTACTCTCTGTAGACAAAAGAGAGAGCCTAGGGTCAATGTAAGTTTTCGTCTGTTATCGAATTCCGAGTCGGACTGTTGATACTGGCACGACAGACTATTCGGCGGGGCTTCAATCCTGTTTATTGGCGGGCGAGGTGTAACCTATGTGCTAGACCGCACAGATGATCTGGCGACCAGGAAGTCATTCCGTACTCTCTTCAGTATTCAAGTACGTTTAGAGTCTTTGGTTGCATTATTGTATACTGATGAAGTCATCCGTCAGGCCCTCTTGATAGTAACGACCATGCTTATTACTGCCAGTTCGGTGCTTAATCTTCAAGCAAAACGTGGTCTCCCTATACTGAATCAGCTGTCAGGGTGGACTGTCCTAGGTATTGATCACCTATTGCACCACTGTTGTCCTTCTGACTTATGTTAATTAGTCGCCTCTTCAATTTTGCCATTTACCTCACGTGGGAAGCACCACACCACCGCATCGAAAATGGTGATGTTCTTCCTTGGCTTTGGTCCCTGCTTTGTGATTCTGTCGATCAGCATCGAGGGTCTCTTTTATGTTGTATATTCTGCCACACTGGTAGTTTGGATCAAGGTGGAGCAACTCGTGCGCATAGGGCCTGGATCTCCTCCGTCGTCTGACGTGGATAAGATTGAAGTAAACAAAGGCCATACACCTCAAAATATCGCCTACAGATTCCAGCCAGACGATCTAAGGGTTGCCCTATTTTTCCTTTTCTTTGTTCAGGTCGGATTCTTCGGTATTGGAAAGTACGTCGATTAGTCACCCCTGCGGCCGTTAGGCTGATTCATTCTCTCGGCAGTGTGGCATCCATATCGTAGGTACCCTGCTTTGAGGAAACGCATGAAACTCAGTTTTCCGATTTAGGTCTTTCTACCTGGAGCCGGTCTACCGGCTCATACCGATCTTCAGCCCCTTCTTCATGGCATCCCTGCTCGTGAGTTTCTTTCGCATGGGTCCCTGGTAGCCCCACCTCAACTTGCGTATACCAGATCTTCAAGATAGTCGCACCTTACGTGATTCTAGCCTTGGCCTTTGCTCTGCTTAACCAGGCACTCCACCTGCCCCCATTCTCCCTCCTTCTCGTGGCCTTTACGCTAATGGATGGTATGTTTCGTTTGCTTAGTATTTTACGCGGAGCTCATAGGCGTAGGAATGACCCTTGTTTTCTTTTTCAACGTTCGAGATACCGGCTCCTGGCTTGAAATTGGGCAATCTATTAGCTTTTTTTGCATCACATCCTTGTTATTGTTGTGGTCAGCAGGGATTTGCGCAGTTGGGGAGTACCTGATAGCAGGCCTGATTTTGACTAAACTTTCCATCTGAAGGCACCTAGTTGCACATGGTTCGATTTGCGGTTACGGAGATGCTCCAGGGCGCGTGATGCAAATCATAACGTGTGTCGATATTTCCGACATATCCGAGTGATGTGCCGTCGGCTTACCCTGCCCGTATAAGGAGATATGTAGTTCATACAATAGACCTTGTTCTGACAAGGTTCACGGACTCCCTTAATTAGTGAGGCTCCCTTTCCAGCTTTGCGATATGCTTCCGCCATCAGATTCAGCGCCAACCTCAATTGTTATGTCTCCCTCTGGTGACGCAAAAGCGGCCAAACGTGACGTCTTGGAACAATAGCAAGCAGTGGGATTCTATGTTTATCTTGACAGGTTCCCCTGCACTCGCTGGTTAGAAAAGATTATATCTTCGATGTGCACAAACGCGAGACGCTAGGTACGGTACTTGGAAGGACCCTCGTCTTGAGTGCGCGTCAACTGGAACGCCGCTTTTCGATGCCGCCATCCTCATCCTCTCGTCGGCACACCCTGACACATGGGATTGCGACTCCGAATTTCTTAGCTGAACATCCTCCGCAATATACTGTTAATGCGGAGTCGTCGCAAAACCCTGTCGCTCCGAGACGTCTTTCACATCCACCACGATACTCTAATGCCGTTGCTCTTGAACTTCAACGACAAGGGTCGAGCTCGGGCCAAGACTCGGCCTGTCAGCACCAACACGAATTTCACATTATGAATACAAATAGAAGTCATGCCTGGACGACCTTACGAATTTTAAGCCGGAATGCAGGCTCAACACCTCAATTCTTTGGGGGAGACTTCATTTCTGGCTCTGTCGAGCTTGATTTAGAAAAGCCACAGAAAATCAACTCGATAACACTCCACGTTGGTATCATTTTTTTTGTTTTTCTACGCTGATTCTGAAGAAGACAAACAGCTTCGTGGAAAAATAATTACAAGCTCGCTCGAAGATGGCTCTTACGCCTTCCTTGACCACGCCGTCGACATCTGGAACAAGGATGCTGGAGACCCGCGGGCGAGTCACGCTGGGGGCAAAAAGTTCGACGAGAAACTAGACGGCAAATATCGGTGGCCATTTAACTTCGCCTTCCCTACCGAGTTTACCATTCCTTCGCATGGCGGTCAGATTTCACATTCTTTCCAAACCCCGCAAACCTTCCACGAGCGCGGCCTCAACACCACTTTGGATTATGAGTTATTTTTGCACATCAACCATGGCATGTTTCGTGGCAGTAGCAAGTGAGTTCGTAGGTGTGCCAGTATTTTTGCCTTTCTTAACTGATTTTCGGCACTTAGGTTGCATGTTGGTGTGGCGTATGTGCCAACCACTACGCCAGCCCCATCATCACCACTGCGACGGCGGGCTTATCTCGAAGGTGTATCTCTTTCCGGACCGGGAGAGGACTCTGCAGGCTGGTATTCACTCCATCCTGTAATCCTTCAAGGGGAAATGTTAGGCCGCAGCGGCGTAGAGTTCAGGTGTATAGTAAGCCGGATTGTGACTTGCCTCCCTTTTTTGCACTCAATTCCATCCCTCAGCTATCATTAGCTAATCCTGTGAGCTTTCCTTGCCCTCCGCCGCTAGAGAAGCTTGCTGACGATAATCAACAAAGCTCACCTATACGCGCGGCACTGTTATTCCGTGCTTTATGAACATAGAAGCAGTTGACCAGCAAGCCCTGGACACATTTGCCAATGCGAGGATAATCCGCGTCTGTCTGAAACGTCGAATAAACTATACTCGAAACGCTTCTTTAGTACTAGCGCGCTTCAAGGCAAACTCACGGGGAAAGGGATCAGGCTTGCGGCAGGATGAAATGACCGAAATCATCGAGGACGTAGGACAAGCTGTGTGGTGGGTCCCTTCGAACGCCGCTTTCTATGGTCCGAACGTGCGTTGTTTGGAGGGCGAGATACACCTTCCGAAGGATTCGTATCCATCCTGTACGGTGCCTTTCTTGATCGTCGAGGTAGGTATAGCAACTTGGAACACTCTGATCCCATTGAATAAATTGCTGATATCAAACATTGCGTCCACAGTACTATGTTGCACTTTCCATCGACATTTCTGACGTATTTCGATTCACGTCTGTGGGCTCCCATGATAGTACGATCATTTCCCAACCTGTGACCATTGCGTCGTTCCACGGGGAGGGTCCTCTTCCAGTCGCGTTCACCGCTTCCCCGGGTAAACGCGCCTCAGGTCTCTCCTCCCACAGAAGAGCACAGTCGAATATGGACGTATATCCTACCATGCGGCTTCAAGGGCCAATTACCTGAACACCGCTTATGAAACTCCCTTCGCTACTATTTATGAACGCAACCGTTCCTCTGCCCCCGAAAGAGCACAGTCAAATACAGACGTATTTCCCGCAACGCGGCTTGGATCAGTTACATGAACTCCGCCTATGAAGCTCTCTTCGCTAATATTTATGACTGCAACCGCTCCTCCCAACGCAGAAGGGAGGGTCAAATGCTGACGTACTTCCTGCGACGCGGCTTCAGCCAGTAACATGAACACCACCTATGAATCTCCCTTCGCTACTAGTTCTGAACGTAACCATTCCTCTGCCCGCAGGAGGGCGGGGTCAAACGCAGGCGTATTTACGGCAACGCGGCTTGGGCCAGTTGCGCGAACACCGGCTCTAAAGCCTCCCTTCGCCATTATTTATATGTAGCCGTCACTCTTGCCAGGCGCACGACACGATCTGAATGAACTCTATATACCCCATGATCATGACGAAGCACATCTTATGATACATAGTCTGTACACCTGCAATTGACATGCGAGTTGATTTCGCACTTTCAGCAATATTCCCGGGTAGCGCTGTTGAGGATGAAGCAGAACAGTCACATTGATCGGGGTAATTACTGTAAGTATATGGGGTATTTCACGTCATCTGGTATGTTTATCGCCTCCTTGTCGATCGGCGAGGTATTTCTACGAAGTCTTCATCGCCCTCGTCCGTCGCTTTCCGCTTCAGCTTGGAAGTTGTATACTTTCTAGCGGGTTCTTCGTCTTCTGTTTCTTCTGCTTCCTCATCATCCTCATTCTTGTCACGCTCCACGTACTTCGTCTGCGTCTTGCCCTTCCTTTCAGTTGCAGGTGGCTTCACCTTTGGGGTCTGAGAGCTTCCTTTCGCCTTCCCCGCCGAGCTACTGACCCTTTTTGCTGATTTCTTCGATCTGAGATCCATCTCCTCCCAGCCACCTTTCTCTGCCAATAGGCTAATAGCATTCCAGGCTCCCTCCCCTACGCGCTGTACACTCAATCTACCGCGAGTCACCAGATCCATTCCTATGCAGAGTTGTGAGCAAGAGGCAGACACCTTCCACGGAGGAGTGCCTACCTTTAATGGCTTTTACGCCTTCTTCGCCAAGATAATCGATTTCTTCTGGTGCTGAATTTGAAGGCAAGTCGGCCACGAACTTGAGAAGGGCCAGCGGGACGAATTTTTTGGCGCGAGAACTGAAGGTTAGGTCAACCATGTACCACTTCGGATTGTCAGAATCAGATTTCTGCGAGGGAGTCAAACGGTTGCGGTAAAGATAAAGAAAGAGAAATTACTGCATCGTAATAAGGATGTGAACTGATATGATACCTGGTTTAGCTGGGTGAAGGCAACCATAGCTCGTGGGGGGCTTACGAGTCCCAAGCTGTGTCTGTGGAGATAGGAGGTGCCTGGTCAATATGACGGCAGTATTGACGCGTTTTTATGGTCTTGTCAACTCACAGTCTGGATATGTCTCCCTCGACACCTAAAATTAGGCGAAAATCAGAAAGAGACATTCTCAGGTGGGGATCATATGAACTAACTTCTGCAAACGCCGCGATTCCTTAGAAAAATGTCACTTTATGACCTCAATTGGCACCAACTCAATGCTTACCTGGTGTTTTGCAATTTGAATGGTAAAAAAGTGCCTTCAAGTTCAAACAAAATGCAGGAGATTGATGCTAGAGACAACGACGACTTGGATTCACCTTTTCCCCAACCTTCATCTCTTTCATAAGATTCCTCGCCTCATAATTGCGAACTCCTTCCCATGGCGAAGTCGTGACTCTCTCAAAGTCATCGACACTAAACTGGATAAAAAGCGAGGATGAGGAGAGATTAGTGAACGTCCAATCAAATGAAACCAACCTTGACCTCTTTTCCTTTCACAATACGCGAATCAGGTTCGGCTTTCAAAAGCCAAAATTTCGCAACAGACATGGCTCCTCCGGTGGCAATGACGATGGCAGGCGTTAACGTTCAAGTTGAGTGTCACATGGAACGACTGCCATTCAAAGGAGTTAGGTTGGGCTGATCTTTCTGACCATAAATTATGGTTAGGGTTTTCTGATGCGGTTCCGACATCGCGATTTGCCTGAACATGACTCCCAAGCAAACTCTGTCCTCAATATTCATCCTCTGACTTCTACGAAATTGTGTACAAATGCAAACGTTGAAGTAAGCAATTAATATCCTTATATTTTGAAGCAACTGACTCCGCTTCACAGATTCAATGTTGCGTCAGGATACACAATGTGCGAGACCTGTGGCTTGCCTAACGGTATCTCGCCAGACGAAAAGAACGTCGATACATCCAACTTGAACATACTGGGAAACCATTTTTTTCTCTCGCCAGCCGACGAGGCAATCATACACGAAAATGTCCGGAAGGCCAAGTTCGACATATCCGTCATAGATAAAGGCATGGCCCAGTTGGCAGAAGTCTTCTCTCGGCTGCGAGAAAGACGCGACGACCTTCAGGGGTATGTCGACAAACAGCTTTCTCTCTTATCCCCCATCCATCATCTTCCTGACGACGTCCTCATAGAGATATTTGGTCATTGCTGCCCCACTGATTCTGACTCTTATGCTTCCAACAATCCTCAGGGTATTCAGTGGCGAATCGCCAAGGTTTGTAAACGGTGGAACCATGTCATCACATCGATCCGCAGCATCTGGTCCTCCATCAATGTTGACCTGACATTGTACGCCAACTTGAAGCGCTTGTCATACGCCAATAGTTTGAAGGCTATGGCACGAACCTGTCTCGTTCGTTCGGGCAGACATCCCCTCCGCCTTCATTTTGCGGCTTGGGAAGTCAACTTCTTTGATCGCTCGTTCTTCAACACCTTCTGGCGGCAGAAGGATAGGTGGCAGGTTATCTTCGTCCCCGATGAGCTGATATATTACTGGGATTCGGATGAGTTTATGGATAGCCTCCCGTCTTGGGAGCCAGCTTCCTTCCCCATCCTCAAAAAAATGGCGGTCCAAGCATCCCCTTATTCTTGCCGCCCTCAGGACTTGCCCATTTTTCGGATGGCACCGCAGTTGTCCCATCTATCTCTCAACGTCTTTCCCCGCCCTATGCAGATTTTGACGATTACCTGGTCTCAAATAACCCATTTCAGCTTCAAGAATTGCCAATACCCTTCCACTGACGATTATTTCGAACTGTTGCAAGCTATGCCCTATCTTATCAGTCTGACGATCGAAAATTACACTATTTACTCCATAAATGAAAGGCATTCCCCCAAGAGACGCGTTACACGGAATCGCATGCTTCGACTCGACATACAAGCATCGTGGATTCCGATGTACGAATTACTTCAGTGCCTTGAGGCTCCGCACCTCACAGAGCTGCAATTGACATATAGAGAGAGTTTGCCTGGTGCTACCACCAAGCTGATCCCTATGATCTGCGAGTTTTGTCAGTTGTCGCCTTCCCTTGCCGCATTGACTCTTTCCGGCTTTTCGCCCACTACAGTCAACAGGATTCTTGAATATACTCCAGGTATCGAGGTCCTGGATTTGACTCTGCAAGGAGGAACTGGGGTAAATGAAGTCCTGTCAAAAATGACGTGGAGAATTGGGGAGGCATCCGTCCTCCCGAAACTTCAAACAATGTTCGTCGGAAATTCCTTGGACAGAGATGCTGTCCTCGATTTGATGGAGATGGTCGGGTCGCGATTCCCCGATTTGATGGAGATGGTCGGGTCGCGATTCCTCGACAACACTGAGAAGCCAGGACACACAAAAACACCCCTGCAAACGCTTGTGCTCAATAATGTAATAAGTACCTGGCTGGAATTGGATGCACTCAAGAGATTCGTAAACAATTTGGGAGGGGTTGTGATGGAAATTGGGACTTGGACTCCTCTGCATTATGGGTATCCAAGATACAGCGGGGTCAGGCATGGTGTTCCGGTCTGGGTTGGGAGGTTGAATGACCATTCTCTGACCCAGTTCAGATAGGCTATAACGGGAGGAACTCCTACGCAAAAGGCCTTGGACCTGCATTCGAAACTCGCTCATTTTTGTTTGATTTATGTGGATATCCATATGTCGTCCTTTTCACCCAGCGTCTTACTCTCTGATGAGGTAACTTGAGTTCAATGTATAAATGGTTACATTTCTAATGAACTGATAACAACCGAAAGCATAAAGCAAAAATACAATATGGCAATCAAACAAGAGAAGACGGTTAACGATGAGATGGTAGATCCTTCTTTCATGAATAACTCGAAGAGGCCTCCCCCATAGATGCATTCACTTCATAAGGGAGAGTAGCCATCTCGACAGGCTGAGATAGAAGAATGCGCGCCTTCGGGTCTGCCTTGTGATCAATAACACCGCGGATAGCCTGGCGGTTAGGTTCAAACAGCTTTGAGACAAAAGTCAGCATATCTACAGTGTACTGTAGAAACATGGGGGTAAGCAGCCGAGAAAGGTGAAAGATAACAAGCGAATGAGGCATACCTGAACGTTGAACAACGCAAAGCCGCAGCTGGGTTGCAATTCCTTCCCAAGCAGAATCTCGCCCTCCAGCACCCTGAAAGACCCCTCTGCGTCCTGCTTGGTCTTCAAAGACCACTTCGCAACACCCATTTCTTCTACCACCTCCGTCATTCCTGCACCCCCACTCCTCACAGAGTTTTTGGTTCCAGGATCCGATGCTCTTCTCTTATGCGATCTTGTAACTGGCATTGGAACGACACCAGGAGCGACATTGCCAAAAGACGACGACCGCGCTGTGGGTTCCAGAGAGTCGGGCCCGGCCGAACTGTCCTTGCGATATCGTACGTGCCTCATTAGCCGGACAAGAGGGGCAGATTTGGGTACAGCAAGGAGATCCAGCGCGTTCACGTCCTCACTAGTGATGGTTAGGTGGCAAGGGATGACGGTGCCACGTGCGTAGCAAAGCTAGGTGTCAAAGTGTCATTAAGAGATTGGGAGAAGGAGATGTTTGCTTACAGGTTTAGCCAGAGAAAGGGTACATCCTAACTCCACCTGGCGCTCCCCAAGAAGTTCGCCTTGTACGACCATCTTCGGCAGAGCGTACCAACCCTCAGGATCAGCGTCAGGTCTAGGAAGTGGTGTACCCGTTTGGCGAAGAGTCGAAGGAACGGGGGGTTTCATTGAGGGCGTATAAACAATCAAAGTTTTCACCCTAAGTAAGATAATAATCAACCCTCTGGGGGACGAAAATTGAAGCAAAAGAAGCATACTTGCTATCAGGCGTAAACATCCCATGTGTCACGACCAAGCCAAGCTCATATTGTACATTCACACCAATGTCACGTTCTAAAAACGTTTGCGGGATAGGCGAAATGTTTTGAGGTAAACTCCCTCTTTGCTGCGCTGGTAGCGCAGGGCTTTCCAGTTGCGCTTGCGCTTGTGCTCGAGCTCGTTCAGTCGTGTTAGGATCCTCATGCACAGTTTCTGGAATATGTAGCGAATAAGGGGTATGGGTGTGATCAATTGACTTGTTACGCCGACTCCGCATGATGAAGCTATGCCTTGAGCTTGAAGGTGAATGTGGAAGAGGAGAATGTTCTGGGGATTCTACTTGTAGGGCGGGCGATCGAGGAGACATTAATGAAGGGAGGGAAGATGTCGAGATGGGGCTGGATGGACTAGAAGCAGATGTAGGTGAGGTTGGGCTGGTTGTAATGGAGGTCGTAGAATCGAGCGGAGGCTCAGAGACTGCTTCGGATGGGATTGAAGCAAACGACACAGGATAAGTGGTGTCTATGTCGACGTGTGTTGGAAAGGAAAAGCAGAAGGGAAATTCATATGACCCGCTGAATTTCCCATCAAACTTTTTGGCAGGATGCGTGCCTACAAAGCGTGGATCCCCAGACGCACGATTCCAAATGCAGACGCGATGATTGAGAAAGGTATGAAATTCTCCGTCAAGAGAACCGGTGATAATCCGACCACGGAGCTGTTATCAGGTCAATTGCTGAGACGACGTGACAATCCAGTTAACTCACAGTTACAGCAATTGAATGCACAGTCTGAGGACTATTCAGTGAAAACTCAATTACTCCCTTAATATCATCACCCCCCCAAAACCGCGGGAGTTTCTGTGACTTCTGCTGTGGGGACTCAAATGGGCGGCTGAATAGACGAAACGTTGCCCATGGTATGTTTTTGAATCCGCTATGGATATGATACCTGTGTACAATGTGTGGGGCCTCTGTGTGGGTTTCCGCAGGGTTGATTGAATTGTGACCGCCACCAAAGTATTGGGGTTGACATGCGAGGCCATAGGATGGTGGCAACGTATCGATAACGGCATTGATTGTGTTATCATCGCCGGGGGCCGCCTCGGGATCGTTACTTGGGCCCCCACCGTTAGAGTCGTCCGATGCAGCATGAGGAAGCTGGGACACATACTCGCTATCAACTTCAGATGTCTCTGTTCCAAGGAATGAGTATCGGGGAAGTCGGGAGAACCTGAAGGTATCGCTGATCGAAGAGGTCGACAAGGTACGATGAAAGAAGCGGCGGCGAGTTGGGCTTGGAGAAGGAGAGGGCTCGACAGGTGAAGGTGGCGATGTCTGTGTCGCCATCACTATGATGGCTGTGGACGTTTCCCCCTACTGTTTGAGTGGAATGCAAGTGTCTATGTTAAGGTGGTGGTTGCTGTCAGAGGGAGAAAACAGCAGCGAAAAAGCTTGGTACAAGACACGAACCCACACTCTGGTTCCGACCTGGCAACTTGGTGACGTTAAGACAAACATGCGATGGATGGGATTGTCTCCTTTTAAGCCTTGTCATCAGAATCATTTACTTCAGCAAGGCAAGGGTCATTGGAGAAGACGCCGAAACGCAGTCAGGGTTCTATAAACAAGCCTAATTTGATTGATCCTTGTATAACCGTGGTTGGTCGGAGAAGTTACCATCTCCCAACAAGGTATTTCTTGTATATTTGTTACCCCAGGTCTTGTCGAGGTCGGTTGCTTAACTTTCAGGGGACAAATTGGCGAAGGTCACCTTCGGTTTTGAAATGAATTTAATGTATGTCGACGTGAAGGAGAGAAAATATCCAATCACCTTCGATTTATTCTGTATCGACGAAAGTTTCTGATGGAGGATTTATGTAGTAGGGAATGATGCAAATTGTAAATCCCCTGGTAGGTTAATGTTGTACTCGACAAAATGGGTAATCCTTTTAAAAAGAGAACAGAGGATTTGCCGGTCATGGGTTGGACTTGGAGAAGTGACTCCATGATGGAAATGGAACAATACACACTCATCAGCAATCCGCTTCCTTGGAAGAACGTTCTTGTACAAGGCTTGAAAAGAACAATGGTCAAGCTTGTGCAAAACCTAACCCTAGCAAGGTGTCAACTTGCCTTCCAACCACGAACGCCAACCAGGCGAGGGATGCCCATCAGGGCCTCCGAATTGCACCTTTCAGCTCTACCCGCCTCATATCTCGAGTCCGGAACGCAGTGATACTCTTTATCTGACTCACCGTCTTATTGTTGACAAGCTGTACGACTTCAGCCGTGCCAATCATAAACCACGCGTCGTCCTACAGAATTTTTGAATCCCACACATAATGTGCGCGCTACTGAAGACGTCACATACCAACTCTCTCTTGGGTGACGGTGGACTTGCTTCCAGTGGACGATTCTTGAGAACACACAAAAGAAAAGGCAAGTGCCAAGAGGCGCCCAGTTGTAACTCCGAGTCAAACTCAAATTCAGGCCAGACGAAATATATTCCCCGAACCATTTTAATGGGTGACATGACCTCATCATATCTATATGCAGTCCGCCTCTACTTTTCCCCGGGATCGGGACTGGGATGAGAATCTGATGCATACGTTATCAAGATATTACTCGTGTATTCAGCGTTCTACGCTGACGTTAAAGGGCCATAAGAAGGCAGTCCAACTTTCGAGTTCTATTTGAATGGCTTCACGAAACGACGTTTCCTTGCATTCCCCTGCTTTCGCACTTAGTAAACCTTGATTTCGGGTTAAGGTTTGTACATTTCGTCGTCATGATCAGGCACTCTTGCTTATTGTCACCATCTCAGATTTGCTCTTATCAAGAGCACGATTCATCTATAAAGGTTGTCTGAAGTGAAACAATCGTCCTGTACACCAGCTGACCACTTCTACGAACAGACAAAGTTTGCCTATATTTGATGGATTCAGCATCTGGCCAGCACTCCCCACCCCCTTGGAGCGAGTCTCCAGACACTGAATCTTTGACTTCGAATGTCCGCGATCGACTTACTAATCGTACTATGTCTATAGTGTCTCTCGACAGCATCACACACCTGCCTCGATATTCAGTTTTGGGAGGCCAACAGTCGTTAGACCAGGATATCGACGCCAATATTATTCTCGATGATGATCCTAGCACACATGGCGAAACAACTTCACAATTCGCCGCCAACGATGGCGATATCAAAACGACCTCAGAGGACGCTCCGCATCGAGATGGTAGCAGCTTAGGAGCTTCATCAGTGTCACCCCCTCAATATTCATCTATTCCTCCGAGATATTCTGGCGTTTTCGGTGCTTCGGCTCAGCAGGTCACGGCGGAAGGGCTGTCCCGCACTGAACACACATACAGTATCTGCAGTGGGCTGAAGAATAAGCCATGGGCTACGTTTCGCATCTTCAGCGAACCGCCAGTGGGTGTTTCTCAGAAACATCAGAAGCTCCCCAGATTCTTCGGCGGCGACATGGTCGCGGGCTTGATTGAGTTCGCTCCAGATAGTTCTCAGACTGTTAACTCTATCACCGTCTCTGTGGGTCCACCTTCTCCTTCCGCGTGAATTAGCATACTGATGTTTTTCATTAGCTTCGTGGGCGCATTATAAGAGGTTACCTTGCCGGGGAATCTGACACGTTTCTTGACCACCAAGTCATCATCTGGACACGAGCCTCTGGAGATCCACGCTTTCCAAACCCAGGGTCTACAAAAAAGTTCGATGGAAAGCTTAAGGGGGCCTATCAATTCCCCTTTGCTTTCCCATTCCCCACTCACGTAGATGTGTCAACTTCTACTGCAATCTCTCTGCCATTGCAAACTCCTATGGACCCTGTTGTGCCATCACCCAGCTCAGGCCCCCCGAATATATCAGCTACGCCATCGTCGAGTTCAATGCCACCTGCTACCACTTCTCGCTTCCGCTCTTTCAGCTCCCCCAAGGATGCTAGTTTTGCGTTCAGCTCGCAGGACGCTGCAACCGTGCATATGGGTACAAATCATCAATATACAGGCAGTCACATTAGTGGAATATCGACAGCGAACATCGCCTCAAGCGGCCGACGCAAAAGATCAACGAACCAGTGCCCGGTTCCAAGCTCTACAGGAGAGTCGGAAAAGGCGAGGCTCAGACGAGCATTAGAGGATCGGGATCGGGCTCATGCGGGAATTCAAGGCAACAGGTCAAGGTCTCTTTCGACGCACGTCTATCCTACGCCACAAACTTTCCTGGAGCGCGGCATTCATGCGAACGTGCAATATGAGTTAGGCTTACATATTGCGCACGGAATGTTGCGCCCTGCAAGCAAGTGGGTTTGAGTTCGAGTTTTTGAAACAAGTTGACTTACAGGACTGTTCAGATTGAAGACGGCAATTGTCTATACTCCTTCCACTACCCCTTCTCCAGCTTCAGTCGCTCGCCAACTTGCTTATACCGAAGGTACTTCGCTGCCTGGGCCAGCGGCAGATCCAGTTGGATGGCAAACTCTCCCTAAAGTCAAGGTTTCTGGCGAACTTTTAGGCCGTCGCAAGGTCGAAGTGGGTTGTACCCTCTCACTCGCCAAACCTGTGATTATTGTTTATTTCAGCTCTGGCTAGAGATTAACATACCCTTCTTAGCTCTGTTATACCCGTGGTACCGTCATTCCCTGCTACTTGACCCTCGAAAGCTCAAACTCCCATGCCCTGGGCCTCCTCTCAACGCCAAAGTCTCCCTTTGTCCGCCTTACGCGGCGGGTACTTTACAGCCAGGACGCGTCGTCTACAATCAACAAAAAGTCAAAGGAGTCGACAAGTGCCTCAAGCACACCCAATGACGACTCTGTTGTGCCCAATGCTGGATTCTCGACTCCCTCTCGGCCTGGAGGTAGAGACGTCAAGGTGGTCAATGGTGGTAAATCAGGGGAGATGATACAGGAAGTAGATGAGGTAGAGCTGGCTGTGTGGCGTATTCCGCCGATGGACGCTACGCAAGAAACGAACGTGAAGACGTTGGAGGGCGAGATCCATCTTGCCAAGGACCTACAGCCGACGTGTAGGTTTCTACCCTTCAGCGTTGAGGTCTGTTCTCTTCTTGTACATCGCACGGGCAAGGGTGATTCTGACGTTGCCTACCTTTTCTCCAGTATGCCATCGAAATGCTCCCACTAGTCTCGCATGCGTTTGAGCCCATTCCCCCTGACCGAGAACATTGCCTCCTTGTACAACCCGTCGTGATTGCTACGCATCATTCAGAGGGCCCTATGCCGACTGCCTTCTCCGAACCTATGTCCGATCGAGAAAGAGAAAAAAGGAAGAAGGAGAAGGAGAAGGAGAAAGGAAAGGAGCACGTTGAGATAATGCCGAGCAGAGGTTTGTTCGAAACGTAAATTTATCTGTCAGCGCATTGAAGGTCGGGGCTGTTGGGAGGTTCGGGAGGCCCCAGAGCTCTGGCAAGTTCATGAAAACGTTTCCCTGTTTACTGAGTTTACATTCTTGATTGTCGTGTACTTGTTTTTGGTGTACCAATGATGATTTTACTTCTTTCCTCCGAGTCAATCTTCCCTTTACTTCAACCTGCGAGTCTGGCCACCTCAACTTTTGTTCGCATTTCTATGGCAACTTTGCAGAAACCCCACATGTTGCCTTCCAAGTTACGCATTTCTATTGAGCTTGATTTGAGGCAGGTTGAGGTTGGGAAAGGTGGTCGATCGAGGTGGTTCAAGTTGACCATTTTTTTCCACCATCAATGAAGCCTACTCGTCCAGCTACTTGAGGATGTCTCTTCGTACATACACATTTCGACAACTAGGCCGGGACTTAGCCCTCCCAACCTTCCATTGTACTCAAGTCCTAGGGCAACGGCCTCTCCTACCCATCCAAACGCCAACGCCCCTCCTGCGAACCTTCCAAACCACCTCTCGCACGTCTGATTGCTCATTCACTAACCTGCTCGCAGACGCAGGCAATCCTCCTCCAGATCAGGTGCCCAGCATTTCAGACGAGGAAGGTATCCGTCTTGTTAACGGCCTTGTTCTCTCCGCCGCATCTATCTTTTGGAGGGACAAGTTTACTCATGGGATGTTCCTTCGCCCAAAACGGGTGAGGGGGATAAGACCGAAAAAGACCAATGGAAAGGGTGGACGGAAGGTCATTTCGAGCTCTTTGACGTTGTGGTTCCGAAACCTGGTGCGCGTTGATTCTTTGGGTCAGCTCCCCCGTACCAACAAGACTCCCATTCCAGAGATCCTCCTATTAGGAACAGGCAAGCGGATCGTCCAGCCACCCCCATTCATGCGTACCTACCTCAACAACCGGGGCATTCAATTAGATGTCATGGATACCGTAAGTCCTATGTAGTCCAACTGCACCCTCAACTTCATTTATTCTGGACATGACAGAGAAATGCGTGCGCGACGTACAACCTCCTCGCGGAAGAAGGCCGACGTGTCGCTGCGGCCTTATTACTCAACGACCCACTGAAAAGGTGGAACAAGAAAATTGCAAAGCCGACGACGGCGTTTCCAGTGACGAGAGACTAAAAGATGGTCAAGGAAGAGAAATTCACTTCGAATTTTGTCTGCTCAAGTGTGCTTTACTGTAAGCGACCTTGACGACACGAATGGAGGCAGAAAGGCAAGAGAACGCTCAGCCTCAGTCAAGCCGAAGTAACCATATGACCTGCCCTCGGACTGAGTCTGCTCCACATTTCACAACAGGCGTACCTGATGAGCCATCGATCATCAATCACACGACATCCAACAAATTGAACCTCACACCTCTGTGCGCAAGACACTCTTCTGTATTTTTTAAAACAGCGTGGACGCGCACTTGCTTGCTTATTGTCGTTGTCTTAGATTCGCTGTGTGATCGATCCATAAAGTTGTCTTGTCCTGCATTTGATAAGACCTTTGTCTGCCGACTCAGTCGAGCCCTTCTTCATACAGACGAACACTAGCGGATGGACTCAGAACATCGAGCATCTGGCCAGCACTCTCGACCCCCCTGGAGCGACTCTCCAGACACTGGATCTCTGTCGTCAAATGCCCAAAGCAGATTCATCAATCGTACTATATCTGCAGCGTCTCTCAACAGCATCACGCGCCTCCCTCTATATTCAGTTTATGAGGGCCAACAACAATTGGATCAGGAGGTTGACGCCAGTACCCTTCACGATAACGATCTTCACACGCACGACGAAACCACTCCTTCGCAGTTCACCGCTATCGATAGTGTAAAAACGACCTCGGCTAAAAGTGCTCCCCTTCAAGACAATAGCAACGTTAGGGCTTCAGTCGCTTCACTGCCGCTCCCTCAGTATTCATCCATCCCCCCGAGATATTCTGGCGCTTTCGGCATTCCAGCCCAGAACGTCACAGCAGAGGGGCTCCCGCGCACTGAACACACTTACAATGTTTGGAATGGGCTGAAGAACAAGCCCTGGGCTACTCTCCGCGTCTTAAGCGATCCCCCAGTCGGTGTCGTTCAGAAGCATCAGAAGTAATCCCGCTTCTCTGGCGGCGACAAGATTGCGGGCTCAATTGAACTCACACTGGATAACTCTCAGACTGTTAACTCGATCAGTGTCTCCGTGAGTCCATCGTTTAGGACGATATATAATGCTGATGCTTTCATCAGCTTCGTGGACGCATTATCAGAGGTTACCTTGCTGGGGAATCTGACACATTCCTTGACCATCAAGTCAGTGTCTGGACACGCGCCTCTGGAGATCCACGCTTTCCAAACCAAGGGTCTACGAAAAAGTTCGATGGAAAACTTAAGGGGGCATACCACTTCCCCTTTACTTTCCCATTCCCAACCCACTTAGATTTATCAACTTCTACTACAATCTTTCTGCCCTTGCAAACTCCATCGGACACACCACCCAGATCGAGTCCTCCAAGTACACCTGTTTCGCCCTCGGCATCGAGTTCGTTTCCATCTACCGCCTCACCACGTACTTCTCGATTCCGCTCTCTCAGCCCCCCCATGAGTACCAGTCTCACACCACTCTCGATGAAAACTGCGTCGGTTCATATGAGTACAAACCACCAGCTTACTGACTGTCAAATCAGCGGAATATCAACAGCAAACATCTCCTTGGGTAGTGGGCGACGTAAGAAATCTTTCAGCCAGGAGAAACATCAGAATGAAGTCAATTCTTTCCCAGTCCCAAACTCCAACAATGGAAGAATGGGATCGAATTCGGACACAAGTTGAAGATAACAGCTCAAAGTCTCTTTCGGCGTATGCCTATCCTCTGCCACAAACTTTCTTGGAGCGTGGGATCCATGCGAACGTACAATATGAGCTAGGCTTACACATCGCGCATGGAATGTTGCGCCCTGCTAGCAAGTCAGTTCGATTCCGAGTCGGAGGAAGCTTGACTAACGGAGCTTCTAGATTGAAGACAGCGATTGTGTATACACCTTCCATTATTCCTGCCTCAGCTTCAGTCGCTCGCCAGCTTGCTTATACTGAAGGTACTCCGCTGCCTGGACCAACAGTCGATCCGGATGGATGGCAAACTCTCCCTGAAGTCATGGTTTGCGGGGAGCTCCTAGGCCGACGAAAGGTAGAAGTGGGATGTACCCTCTCACTCGCCAAACCCGTGATTATTGTCCCCTTTAACTCACTGGCTAAGGATTAACACACCCTTTCTTAGCTCTGTTATACCCGTGGCGCCGTCATCCCTTGCTATCTGACTCTGGAAAGCTCAAACTCCCATGCCCTCGGCCTCCTCTCAACGCCAAAGACCCCCTTTGTGCGGCTCACACGACGGGTGCGTTATACCCAGGATGTGACATCGAGCACTGAAAATATCTCAAACGAATCGTCGACTTCCTTCAGCGCACTTGCTGGTGACTCTGCTTCGCCCACTGCCGCCAGATTTTCAGGTCCCTCTCGGCATGGAGGCAAAGATATCAACATGGTCAGTGGCGGTAGATGTGGGGACGTGATACAGGAAGTAGACGAGGTAGAGTTGGCGGTGTGGCGGATTCCGCCAAACGATGCTCCACCGGAGACGCACTTGAAGAGATTGGAGGGCGAGATACATCTCGCGAAGGACTTGCAGCCGACATGTAGGTTCCCTCCGTTTAGCGTCGAGGTATGTCTTCTTTTTTGTTACGCGGACGAGGTTGATTCTGAAATTGCGCATCATCGTTGCCAGTACGCTGTCGAAATGCTGCCATTAGTTTCACACAGTAGTGGTTGTGGGCCAAATAGTACCGAGCAAAAACAGTGCCTTCTCATCCAACCCGTGGAGATTGCCACCCATCGCTCAAAAGAAGGTCCTATACCAACTGCCTTCTCCGAACCCATGTCCGATCGAGAAAGAGAGAAAAGGAAGAGGGAGAGGGAGAAAGAAAAGGAGCAAGTGGAGATAGTTACGAGAATAGTATACTGTAGAATCTAAGCTCACATCGACTGAATGACTTTCGGCCGACCTTACGCCGCTCTTCACTCTTTTTTCGTTTTGTTAGAATGTGGGAGAGAGCCGAATCCCTAAACCAGAAACAGGAGAGTTGGGAAAACCTACGTACACACTCATCTCGAACACGTTCTCTCGACCTTTTTCAAGATGGCGTGGTGGGCCAAGTCATAATTCTAACGAGGACGAGACTCCCGGTGATGATCAACAGGAGGGCCTGCTGCATAGTCATGTTTTAGGGCTGTTAATTTTCCGTTAGGCGAATGATGTCTTCCTCACTTGGGACAAGAATCTTCGATGAGTTTTTTAGTGACCTGTCTTGTCCCCTAACCAGCGGTTTGTGCTAAGCCAACTGGTGGCTCTCACGGAGTATTCGTGCCGGTATCTTTGTCCTTCCACGGAGAAGAGCTAGCTCGCCACACTCTGTAGTTCCAAACCGTAAGACTTTGATCAAACAGTACCGGCTTGCTGCGTTCCTTGTTCAAAATGGTTATATTTGGTTTGGAATACTTTGGGACTTTGGCGCTTCCATTATCGAGATTGATAAACTGGCCGTCACCTCGACGCAGCGCTTAGAAAACTTGTGCCTTGTTGAACAACTCAGCAACCAAACTTCTACTCACTCAACAGAGTATAGTCTCATCTTTGAGCCAATCCGAGTCGGAAACATGGGCAGGTTTCGAGCGCAGCGTTCGCAAATTAATAGATCTATTGAATCCTTGTTGATTGTGAAGCATTGGCTCCGTCCTCGTTGGGGCATTCGCCTTTAGGTCAAAATGACAAAAATGTTACTGGAGGTGGAGAGAAAATTAAAACATAGTCAAATGTCACTATCGTACTCATACCAATCACCAACATCAGTAAACGTCATGTTCAATATAAAGAGCAACACGCCTGAAAAGTGGAGTCGCTATATTGAGCCCCGTAGTAAATCCATGTCAACAGTGAACAAGTTTACCACCATTTCATGACTTTGGTCAAGGTCTCCGCCATAACCTAAAAACAAGTTCCATGGGATCTGGGCGCCTGTATGTGATATACTTTCAGCGTCAGTGTGTCCGGTGTCTTAAGAATCGGCGGAGGGAGATTTCGAAACGTAGTTCCAGTCAACGGTGAACAAATAGGCTCTTTCGGATCCCCTCTCTAACGCCCAGAGGCCGATAGGGAAACGCATGTATCGGTTATCCTGGCCGACACGAGGGGGGAGTGATATAGTGAGAGAAAGCTTGCATATCCTCGGTCGTTTGATCACCACAAGGGCGTTATCTTGGCGGAACGGAACTCAATGCAGTTAGGCACAGAACTGTGCTGTCGTATGAATAGAAACCGGTTGAGCTGAAAGGTGAAAGAGGCGACGCCACACTGAGTACGATTTCCTTTTTTTCTTCTTCACGTCGATACCGAGTCACGTGACTTCAGAGCAAAAATTAGATTGAATCAAAGTCTTCCGAATCTCATCGGAAGAGCGAAAAGATGGAGCGCACGGGTTAGAACGCCGACAATGCCATGATTTCTGCCAGAAACAATGTTGCGTGGAGGGAATGCGGATACGTACGGGTAAGTCCTTTCATTTCCTTGGGATCTAGTGTAAACGATGCAACCAGTTATCGTCCCATAGGACCGTCACTTTAGATATTCCATGTAAGGACTCCTCCTTCATGAGCCAAAGATGCTCCAAGGAGAAAGGAAGAATGGAATTGGGCTGATCAACCTAGATACTTTCTGTCATCCATACGCTGCTCGTCTCGAAACCGGGCGGCGCAACGGGGTTCGACTGCGATTGACGATGTATTCAGAGGGCATGCAAGAACCGTATGGTGAACCAGACGTACCGTCTGCCCTCGTTTGTGTCCTGTTAGCCGCTCATCTCGCTTCATCATCATCTCGTCCCAGTTATCGATACGATATCGAGGTGGCTGCAAGGCAAATATCAAATACTCGAATTGGAACTTCGGAACTAAAATTTTGGGAGGCACCTTTCCCATGTTTTGCGCTCTCGTCGAGAGGTTGAGCAACGTTCCGGCTGTCCCGAACATCGCAGTGAGGAGACCTTTTCGACATGTCAGCCGTCATAGTACCAAATTTTGAAGAGAAAGTTCACCGAAAGGAATGAGAGCTTCCCAAGGGACAGGCATGATGGATTCAACAATTGAAGGAAGTGGTGAACCCCAGGGGATATTTCAGTTTGTTCCTGTTTGCTTCCGTCCTCATTGGTTACAGAAATACTATTGAAGGCGGGTTCATTGTGATGTTTGTAGAGCATAGTTTACGCATCAAAGTAGATTGGGTCTCAAAGTCCGATAAATACAGTTAATGTACCGTGCTACTAGAACCGTAGAACGGCACCGGCGAACAAATCTTCGGGATAAATATCAAAAAGAGAATTGTCATGCAAAACCAGGGGAAAAACTAGAAAGGTTATTAAGGGAAGGTTCCATGTAATCCGGAAAATCACCTAGGTGGAGCTCTGGATTTGGGAAAGGGGGCTTCTGTTGGGAGGGTTGGTACAGCGAACTACCCTCATCTATAATATTTCCGGAGGACTGGAAGGGAGGAGAAGAGTTGACAAAATTCTCTGAAGAGCGCGCTTCGTGACCAAAGGGCGTCTTTTGTGAGTATCCCTGCTCGGCGTCTTGCGGGAGCTGGGCGCATCGCGGATATGGGTGGTACTGCTGCGAACCGCTCACATAGAAGTTTCTATCGCTAAATTCAAGAGAGCGAGGAGACGTGTGCGTCATATGTCGCATCCCTCGTGAAAAACGAGAGTATGGGTAAGTCCGTGCGCGAGAAGCGTAAGCGCGCGGGTTTGAACGCTCATAAACGCTGAAGAAGGGGGGGCCGGGAAAATAATGCGGTCCACTCGTTGCAGGTGCATAGGTTGGGGCTTCCTGCGTATATATATTGGAGCTTGCAGAAAAAAGTTGAACAGGCTGCATCTCCCCGACGGCAGAGGGATAGGCACTCGGACAGGAGATTATTGGAGCGACATCGGAGTATGACTGGGATTCGTTCT
>Ga0307507_10003831_pt1 | contig 28090 bp, 17 predicted proteins | sample 7_EM_MG_FD_207223 | JGI IMG/M metagenome (GOLD analysis project Ga0307507, IMG submission 207223) | Populus trichocarpa ectomycorrhiza microbial communities from riparian zone in the Pacific Northwest, United States - 7_EM | ecosystem: Host-associated > Plants > Roots > Unclassified | place...
GTTCGAGTAGCATTTTCACTACTTCTGCATGCCCATTATAAGCAGCATCCAGGAGTGGTGTCTGGCCCTCGTTATCTGGCTTGTCGGGGTTGACCTCGCTCCGTTCGAGTAGCATTTTCACTACTTCTGCATGCCCATTATAAGCAGCATACAGGAGTGGTGTCTGGCCCTCGTTATCTGGCTTGTCGGGGTTGACCTCGCTCCGTTCGAGTAGCATTATCACCACTTCCGCGTGCCCATTCCAAGCAGCACACCAGAGTGGTGTCCGGCCGTCGTTATTTGGCTTGTCTGGGTTGACCTCGGTCCGTTCGAGTAGCATTTTCACCACTTCCGCATGCCCATTCCAAGCAGCACACAAAAGTGGCGTTCGGCCGTCGTTATCTGGCTTGTCGGGGTTGACCTCATCCCGTTCGAGTAACATTCTCACCGCTTCTGCGTGCCCAATACGAGCAGCCTCATAGAGTGGTGTTCGACTGTCGTTACATGGCTTGTCGGGGTTGACTTCGTCCCGTTCAAGTAGCATTTTCACCACTCCCCCGTGCCCACCCCCAGCAGCAAGCCCGAGCGGTGTCTGGCCGTCTTCCCCCGCTTTATCAGGGCTAACGCCAACCTGTTCGAGTAGGATTTCAATAACTCCCTCGTGCCCATTGCGTGCTGCCCACGCGAGAGGTGTATTATCTGCGCAGTCTCTTTAGTCGATATCACTACCTTCCACCTTTATCAAACCAGTTGCAATCTCAAGAATCCCGAAGAGAGATGCACAATGGAGGCCACTGAAGACGTATGGTTTATCAAAATCAACTGCGTACGAACTCCCTTCCTGTGATTCCAACAGGATCTTAGTGGATATATGGTTATTGTAGTCACCAAATAGCTTTAATGCAAGCTTCTTCGCGCAATCAGAAAGGTCCCTTTTTGCATGCACTCCCCAATACACAGACGAATATTCGACAAAATGTGTGCCCTCGAGCTCCAGAGAGGAACTTGTAGATAGACCCTTGACCTGCCTCGAATTTAGATAACTCAAGCAAGTCTCTGCTATCGTGCAGTGAACTCTGCCAAATAGCGTGGTATGAGCTCGGAGGTACTCCTGAAGAGTATAGTGGATTAATCGGACCGTGGAAGTCTCCTTGTCTACGGCAACGAGTCCTTGACCACAGGCTAGCAAGGTTCCTACTGAAGGGACATCGTCGGTATTGAGATTCGGTGACCCTATTTCGACCGCTAGGGCGTGGCACAATTCAACAACCTTCAAGGGCCGCTCTGAGTGAGAGATCCACATCAAGGCTGCCATTCCAAGCTTCGCCTTGCCTCCACCCTGTCTCTCTATCCGATCCAATGTCTCCCCATAAGCACTCTCCAACCCCAAGCCATCGGTCATTGCGCGGAGCTTTTGTCGCCTGCGACGGGTTGTGGGTTCTTGCAGGATGGCATCGATATTCAGCGAGACCAGCAGAAATCTAGATATGTATCTGTTAGTTGACAACTTAAGATAGTTTCCTGAGCGTTGTTGCTTCTACGTACATTTCTGAAAGATCGCTAGGGATTTTCTTTAGGATGTCTGCCTCTAGAGTACTGTCCATCGCATCAGGGGTTGTATCCGCGGCTAGCCTGCTATGGATATATGTGACGATATCGTCCCTCACGGGGCTTGTGGATAAGCTCGTCACTCTCCCAGAAAGATGCCTCCCGATCTCAGGTAGAACGTGCCTCCTTCCGGTCACGAATATTCGAGTGCCTGGAGACTGTTGGAGGAGTTGACCCAGCAAATCGAGAAGTTTGACTCGATGTTCCGTCGCACATTCATCAAGAGCGTCAATGCATATGAACGCGCGCCTTCTGGCAGAAGTAGTCTGTAGCATTTTCAAAATATTGGAAACTTGCGGTCCCTGCCCACCAATAGCATTTTTTCGGTCTTTGTATGCTTTTGATATCTCTTCTGGGATCTCCTCGAGTCCGAAAACCAGCTGTTTTAGCGGGCAGCTAAGCGTAGTCGTGGGGGACTGCTCGTTTTGGGCGGCGAAGTCGAAATAAAAGCATGCTACCGTGGCATTTTGTCCTCTAGCCTGATTGCACAAGTTGTCTATAACCACGGAGCTAGCATCGTGGGTTGTCAGCACTTGCCCCTTCTCTTCCATTCTTAGCGGTTCATTCGTATAATTATACCTAATGTAAGTTTTGCCCACACCCGGATCCCCATAGCAAAACAGGAATGAGTTATCGGATCCACCCCCCTCACTACCGGCGTACCAGCTTCTAAACTCCTCAGTTTGTAAAACCCATTCCCCTATATTTCCGACTCTGCGGTCGCGGATGTCCTGATGGCGCGACTTAGGATCTAGTGGGAATAGCTAGGCTAGGATATTGGGTCGGTCATCGGCAACAGTAGGGCTGATGTAGGTGGTGTTGAAAGAGTTGCAATTATTACTGAATAATTGCGACATTTTTTGTTCTTTGCTGCTTAGGATATTGATCCAGTAGATGATGAATGATGGAGTTGGTCGACTCCAGGAATTCCTGGGGCGCGGGAGAACAGGGGGTTTTTGGTTGAACCAGGTAGATACCTCCGGGCTTTCTGATCAGCCTCCTCAAATTTGTGACAACAATACCGTACTCCGCTTTTGCCTACTGCATTGGGAGCACAAAATCCACCCCTTATTGAAAGACTATCCCGCGGTTCAATGTAAATCTTCCGCTCCGATGAAATACCACCAAGCGCGTCCACAGTGGTATTGGCAAACTTGGCATGTACACAAGGACATCAAGCCTAATTAATGAACCAATCAATAAACACATATACCACCTAACTTCAAGAATCACAGCACAGGCCGTGATGTAGATTGCACCCTAAAAGATCCTCCGGCAGCCGTGCGCTCTCGTACTAGACTAACTTAGGTTCTCTAAAGGTAGGGGCTATGCTTCTTCGTATACCGCGACCGCCATGCACCGGTATAGTACTAGGACAGTGCAGAGTAGCGTGGTTTCGTAGTACAAGTACCGGTAGGTCGCTACATTTGCTATCATTGCGCCAACTGAGGAGCAAGTTTGCCGAAACCTGATTTCTAACCTCTGACAGCCAACCTCAGTAGTAATTCGATGAGTGGTTAAATATGCTGATGAATTGCCTTTTATCGCAACCTGATACTTTTAGGATGGAAGATTTAGCACCCAATGAACCAAACCAGACAACCGGGTCGATCTTGTGTAGTCGTAGAAAGAAAGTGCCATATGAACAATATTCTCGGTATATCGCTAGCTAAAAGATAAGTGAAACTATTACTTGTACCGTATACAGTACGGCAACCCCCCACCAATCTATCCGACGCCACCAGCAGGGCAAGTGCGGGGGAAACACCCGATCTCAAATGGGGGGATTAGAGGTTTTAGGTAGGGCCTCCGGAGAGGAGAGTGAAAAATCAATTTGTTCAGTGCCCTTCTATATACAATCTTTCATGCCGGTATATGCTACTAAGCCTCATCGTCTTTCCTTTGACCACGTCTAATCTCCGGAGGTTGACGATCTAATCAAGTAATATAAGCTTGTTAATATCAACGAGAATTATTTTATCGGAGTTTTCTATTCTCAATCCCTTTTTCGTTTTTCGTTTTCCTTCATACTAACTGTGAGCATCGCATGTTTAGCCACTCGAGTACCGGTACATGAATTTAGATTATGGGTGCATCCGATGATGCAAACCCCTGCCTTCTTTTTCTTCTTCTCTTCCCCTTTCACCCTTGAAGTTGAGGCTCTTTTTTGGATGCTAACCGACAGATGGCGCACACCGACCTCAACGAATTTGGCTAGCGGCTAGGATTGCGTTTTTCACGTGCCCCGTTTGGTCTCGGTGATCTCCCCCAGCATCTAGACAAGGATTCATTCTCTCAGTCCCTGCCCAGGCTCGAGCGGTTGGTGGGGTGACGCCACCGACAATCCTGAGACAGCTAATCTCACACCACAAGTAAACCTGGGAAACACCTCTTTGATCCCTATCGTTCTACTCGCACTACACCTTTCACGGAGCACCCACTCCAATTCCCCGAGCACGTTCTGCTCATGCCAGTACCACAAGCGCTCTGAGAACAAGTTAGCAATCCATCTTCACCCCACACTAAACCCCCACTTACTACCTGACACCAGCAGCTAAGCGATCTGCACCATACAGTTCCGGACGCGTGAAACCAACCCTCAAGGTAACGACAAAAGAAGAGAACAAGACTTGAACGACAACAACACAAGATTGATGTAATGAAGAAAATAAGAGTGTAGAAATGAAGAGGAAGAGTGTGAGAATAGAACTATGGATTTGTTTTATTAATTAAGTGCAAAGTGAGGGCAGGCGGTAGATGAAAAGAGGACTCAAATTTTGTATGAGCAGAAAAAAAAGTGAACAGCCAAGATCATGCCCAGATAGGCAATTCGAGTGATATTCTGTGATGGACACCAAGGTTTTATGCATAACATGCCAAGGAATGCCAAGAGATCCACTTTTTATTGCAAAAACAACCCTGTTCAAATCCACCAAAAAGTGAACACGAGGGTCGGTTTTAGATGTCCGGAACTATACGTAAATGTGACAACCTAGAATGACAACACACTAGGGGTTTTCAAAGTTGAAAAATGGCTTTTCGGTAATGAGTGAGCGCCCGAGGTTGCATTAGGTTACCTAATGGTGTTAGCCAATAGTGTTCTTACAGCTTGAGTAGCATATTTGAATGCATAAAGGTAACTGGAAGTAAAGTGTAGAGAGTACAATAGATTTTATAAACCTTGATAAAAAAGTTCTGTTTATTAACAAAAAGTCCAAATTGCAGGATTTTTGCCCAGAAACATAGGCAGCCACTAGTAGAATCAGCTACTATATTTTAGGAGTATTCCTTAATTTTTTTAAATTTCATTTTTGCTTTGGGCATTGTTTCTGGGTTCTGGTAGAGTTTGAGTGAACAGAATTTTACAGCAGTTACAGACCTCTAGACCTCCATACCTACCTAAAAAAAAAGTATGGTATGGTAAGGTAAAGTAATAGTAAGTTAACTGTTCCTGGGTGTGCTAAGCTTACATGAAACGACAAAGTAAGCTAATTTTTTTCCACACTTTTAACTTTGAAAACCCCTACTGCTCCCGTTCTACTAGCACTATAGTGTGCCGGTACTATCGTACTTTGAGGTCTCGATACATATTAAAAAGTACTAGCACAGCCCCTATCCGCGTAGAACTTAGTATTGTCCAAGGTTCCACAGGGAGGCTCTTTCCAGCTTCTATCAAGATTACGAACTGCTGGTCTGCCATAATTCTTTCAGTAAGGCGATATGCGTTGAACCGTAGGATCGGACCACGCTTAAAGGAACGTGTGATCCCCTGCGGCCGACGCGATGCCGGTATCGTCGGCAGAAAATTGGAGAGGTCAACCGGGGGTCAGTCGGGTTACACACAAAAACCCCGCTTTTCTGCAGCCCCCAGGAATTTCAATAGCCAACAAACTCCATCACCTAGCATCTACCGTATCCTAACTAGCAAAACAACCGAAAATGTCTCGACTATTCAGCAATAATATCGGCTATTTAAACACGACTAACTCATGACCGGCCTGATATCCTAGCCTGGCTCTTCCCCCGCGCTCGAGGTTGCGGCACTAAGATACTCAGGACCGTTAGGGTCGATGTGGGAGAATAGCTTTTCCAGACCGAGGAGTTTGTGAGTTGAGACGCCGGTAGGAAGAGGTAAATCCGGTAGCCTAGTTTTGTTTTACTATGGAGATCACGGTGTTGGGACTTATATTAGGTAACTTTGACGAACCTCAACAAGAGGGGGGGGGGCAACTGCTAGCAAGCTCCTAGCATTAGCTCGTTGGTGATAGACAATTTGTACGGTCGGGCTGGAGGACAAAATCTGCTGTTCGCAGCCCAAGAAAGGGTTAGGATCTTGCCGGTCTCGGATGCGGGTAACCTGCGCCGGTTCCTCCAGCACCGCAATTGTTCCATGAGCACGTTGTATCACTGCCATTTCCGCCTCCCTCTCACCCTCGCCCAGTCGTCCCCGCGGTTTAAAACCCTACCCTCCGCTAATCTCCGTCGCTCCCTTCCTCTCGGAATAGCCCTGCAACGGAACCTCAGCTTAAATATTCCTCTTTGGCTCAAAGGAAATACCCGTCCAAATTTCTGCACCGACTTTCTTATAATATGGTCCAGTCAGGGGTTGTCAGTTCCGGTTTATACTCTGCAATTTGACCTTAGTGGAGAGTTGTCCTTATCACATCGGGATAAGTTAGTATGGCCTGAGACCCCCAATACTACCCACCTCCCCCCTCCCTACTTTCTTTTTGCATATTCCCTTTATGCATCTATTGTTCCATTGATTTTTCGACAATTCCCTTTCTCCCCTTTTCCCGTGCGGGATATTTAGACTCAAGTATAAAGAAAAACAATATAAATTTCTAGTATTTCTAGGAACAAACACTTATCCCACTGGGGGTGGATCCGGGCCATTCGGCCAAGGTTAAGAAAATAATATTAAATCTATCGCTGGAGTAGATCTAACTTATCCCAAAGAGAGGAGAAATTATGCTTAAAAAATTCCTGGCATCGATCAAAGGCAGAATCCCTAATTTGCCAGGCAGCAATTATATTGTACCTTAACAAAAATAACCGTACAAAAAACTTGCCGATGGCAACCCCACTACCCCACCAACCCCACCATCATCAAATTCTCCAAAAAAATTTAAAAAATGTAAATACATAGTAGAAATTAATATTTGGTATACCATGCATCAGCCTTAATAATTGCCTGTATTCTATCCACCATTGACCCTGCCAAAGTATCAAAAACCTTTGGGTCCAAAAGATCCCAATGATCAGTAATTATTGCCTCCTCTATTGCCTTCTTTACCACATTGACATCACCCCTCATAAGATACAGCTCAGGATAGTGCTTATGAAGCTTATCTTTCACTAGAGACCAAACATTTTCAATTGGATTGAGATCTGGTGAATAGGCAGGAATTTCCATAAGAGCAATTCCCTTCCTTCTGAGCCATCTTAGAAACGGCAAGTGAGTCTTAGCATTGTCAATGATAAAAAATATCTCTTCTTCTCCAACCTTTTCCTTGATGTCCTCCCATATTCCTAGAAAGTCATAATAATCATAGACATCAATAATTGACTTTCCAGTAACCCTACTCCTAGCATAAGAAGGATCTGGAAAAACAGGTAAAAAGAGACCATAAGTTTGACCATAAAAAAAACCAGTCATCATCTGGGTAATCCATCTCTCCCCTCTCCTATCAGTAGGTTCAACATAATCCTTATTCTACTTCTCATTTGGGTATCTAAATACCCATTTTCCCCTCTTTCCTCCTCCTCTTTCCACAGCTACCTCATCTCTTCACATTGCTTTCCTTCTCCACATATCCCTAGTCCAATGCCTATGAGCCAATACCCATTCAAATCTCTCTTGAGGTAGATCTTCATCTAAATAAACCCTTTCTTGTGGCAACCACTTTTTCAAATGCTTTTGTTGAAGTCTTCTCCTCACTGTCATAGCAGAGACATTGGGTGCAACTTTTTTGGCAATCTCAGAATAGCTAGCATTGCAATTGCAGAGAGCTTCCTCCACCATAGCAGCATCCTGCAACTTGGGAGTTTTAGGATGTCTTCCTCTACCCTTTCTCTCCTGGCCCTCTTGATATCTTTTAAGGATAGTCTCTTTAACAGTGTTGAGGGGGATGCCAAGATTGTGAGAAATTTGGTAATAGTTCATTTGAGGCTCGTGTAACCCGAGAATTCTCCCCCTGGTGGACTCAGAGAGGTGCTAGGTAGGAATAGGTTTTTTTGGCATGACTGCGCAGAATATGAGGCATAGTTTCTTAAATAAAAAGAATCAGGAAAAGGGGTCAGGTTTTGGTTGATGTAGAGGAATTTCTTTATGTGGTGTTCAAAGTGAGGGGTGATGATGATGGTTGCGTTGCCGCCGATCCTGGGTGTACGGTTATTTTTGTTAAGGTACAATACCTAGAATAGCGATGATGAAAAAAAAAAGGGTGAAAAAATGAAAAAACTCTAGATTGGGTGAAAGCGAGCAACCAGCCACCTGCCACCTATCCTGGGCAGAATACTGAAGGCAACCGTTAGCCCGTGTACCGAGAAGCTTGTACCAGAAGAATACCGTGAAATGAGAGTCATGAATTATAATAATATCGTTTAGGGCATCGCGTCTAAGTTAACGCACAAGCCTAGCGTTACCGGTGGCAATCCGGTCGGGTATTATATGAAAGGTCATCACTCGGTAAGGTACGAGTACCCAAGACCAACTCCTAGCGACACTCACAAGGATGAGACATTTCTCCCTTGCCCGTCGGCTTCATAAATGTCAGCAAGGCAGGGGTAAATGTTTAAGGGGCCGTTTACTTATAAAAGGCCGTCTAGCAGCACGAGACGGTGACGACTGTTAAATAGGGCTTGACGGCTGGAGGGGTACGGGCAAGTACAGTACCTGGTGTATATACCTATCCCCGCATGCTGCTTATTGTCTGGAGGGATTTCCAAACGTATCTCCATAGCAACGTCATGTTTTAGCCATCTAGCTACTAGAATTTAGGACAGTGTCATAGGAAATTAGGTAAACACTTTGGCACCGTCAATCGGAAAGTGATCCCAGTTGACACACTGCCGTCTAGTTTTATCGCCCAAATTTTAAAACTAGACGGTTAGGTAAACACGCTCTAAGTCTGATAATAATTTTCTCTCTTATCTTGGTAATCAATTCGTCCCTGGTGTTCTTGTGTGGGATGTGGCAAGTCGGAAGCGTTGCCATCATTTTGGGAACGGTGTAATCATATCTAGATGGTATCTGAAGAGACAAAGTGAAGAGAAAAATTCATTTACTTATCACTATTTCATTGGATTTTGTGTAAAGGGAGGGATGTGAAGTAAGGTGGTGATGAAGTTTATTGTTGGTTGAGATTCTTGACGCTCGCCCTTTGTTCCTTTTCCTCTCCCATTTTTTCCCCTTTTCCAACTACTAGATTAAGTCCCATCAATGGTACGCAATACTCATGAGTCTCCGAGCTATCAACTGCAAGTTTATCTGTGTGTTCGGTAGTGTGCTATACAGTCTGTATCACTAGATACCCACTTATGTCCTCGCTGCTGGTGAAACCTACTTGCTCTACCTACGGTACTTGTACAGTACCATCATCTACCCCACCATCCCTCCCTCCAATCACCCAGAAGTCGTCAAAACTAATAACCTCCTACGAGTAACCTAAGACATAAGTCGAAGAGTAGTTAGATGTGCTAAGGAATAGCTTTCTCTCAGAGCCTACGATAGTAGCCCATGGTCCAAGATTTACCACTAAACTAATCAAGCAAGATAGCTTGGTAAATCTCCGGTGGAATCAGAAAGAAATTACGATCATAATATTATTATGAAAAATGTTCTTGATGTACTGTACTGGTATAATACCATTAAATATAAGCGAAACTATAGCTACTGAGTAATAGTAGGCACAAAAATAAACTTGACCCTGCCCCGGTCTATTCACAGGCACTGCTGCCTCGCTATTTAAGCCCCCGGACGCTCCCAACTTACCAGCACCTATCTTTGTGTAAAAGCATCCGGGAGTTATAAATTGTCAAGTGCACCAGAACTTTATTATCCACCTAAAGGTATTATAACATTGTCATCACCACTCATTCTTCTATTCTTCTTTCAAGACAAACTATTTCCCTCTTGAGTTTAGCGTTTGAAGGCCATGTTTGCTCGCGTATTGTCCCATACGATACAATACAATGCAGTACAAGTACAACAGCTGGCTTTTAGGAAGCTAGCTGGCTTCATAGATACCTAGCGGCACCGGCAGGCTTTCAGCATATGCCATCTGATTAGTAAGCATTTCGTTTATGGCCCACGGTCTTAATAAAATAGGCTATGTTCGTAGAGAGTATTACGGTCCTTATTCTTTTCTATGCTACCAGCAGCGTCCTATATATCCACAAATTGTACAGAAAAAACATTTCTTCTCCTCAGTTCACCTCTCCGCTTCCATCACCGTCTCTTCCTTTCTGATTCACACCCACAACCTTCCAACACATTTCGTCCCTTTATCCCTGACTTCGTTTCAACTACTTACAGATTTTTCCCTTTCCGAACATTCCTGATAGCTATTCCTGTTTCGCTCTCATCATAGTGCGACACCAATTTGTTCCATCTTCCAGTTAACCTTAGTCCCAAACCTTTAGCACTCCCTAGTGCGTTTCCTGAGTGCACCCAAAAAATCTCCGCTGCACCTAACCATTTTTCCAAACAACCATCGCCTCACTTCCCATATTCCGCAACTCTTTCCAAAACATAACCGTCCTGATCGAAACATCTATTGTCGTAGTAGGTGTGATAGATATAGAACCTTCGCGATTATTCTAACAAGTCTGGCCCTCCATTCAGCTACAAAGCACAGACCGGCCGGCCTCGACTCCAATCCCGGCAGGACTGGCCGCTTGCAAGCACTGCGGGAGTCATAACCGTACCTCCCTTCTTTCACCATGTATGGTAAAGAATGTTCTTTATATTACTCCCCTTTGTATCGGAAAAGCAAAGACTCCTATGGCAACTAGGAGATAGTTTTGGGCTTTACGTCTTACTATATTCTATCTTTTGCGGATATATTTTTAGTCTATGGTTGAGACCAAGCTACAAGCAACCATAATTCTTATTATTCTCGGATACGAATCACCTCGTTTAGCCTACATTTTTACTCCGCGCCCGACGCCGCACCGCACACGAACAGACCGTACCCCATAAAAGTGTTCATCACCTAAGACCGCGCTGGGAGGGTTTGGCTATATACCGAATTTTCGGGGTTTTATATGGTGTCCGTAGAATCGGAGTTACTTCCTATAGTTTAAAGATTCGTTGTTGTATTAATTTTCCTTAATGAGCCAGGCTGGGGGGTTGCTGAACATCACCGGCGATCACTCGGGAGCAAGGAATGTTTACTTTGCACTTTTCCTATCTAGTCTGTCATTTGTTAGTTGTTTTTCTTTTGTCACTGATTAGGAATCACGGAGGAGGAACGAGTATACCTAGTTTGTATACTATATCTGAGAATTTTCGTTCATGCCCGGAAATGTTCTGAAAGCAAAGAGAAGGATGGATCGGAATACTCGGCTCGAAGGGGACTGGAAGTCCTTTGTGGTATGGGCATTTCCGGAATGATTTTCGTAAGTTAGGAAGTTGAGAGAAACTTTTTGCATTGTCTATAAAACCCCTCTGTTCTGCTATAAATGGAAAGGATAAGCAAGTAAGATACGAATCCGAAGAATACATAGCCGTTTCCTCTTTGACTCCATTCTTTTTTCCTTTTCTGTTCGCCTGTCTCTCCTAGATCGGCACCTCATGACAACAGATGTGTAAATAGCCTCCTAAGTTCATTAACCCTCAAGCTCATGCCTTGAGAGTAGTAGAATAGGCACTGCCTTCTGTGGAGCAATGCCCACAGTGGAAACAAATTATAATCATATCATGGCTAACCGCTAGCTTTCATGCCGCGTTTTATCTGTTAGACTTGCACCTGGCGGTTTCCCCCGATATGATCCGGAAAACCTTGAGGTCTGCACCTCAGGGGAGGAAAATGGAAAAAAGGAAATTGTAGGAAAATAAAAAAAGAGGACAAGTAATATACGAAGGGGGTTTACGGCAAGAAAATAAGAACGGAGGTAAATAAAGTAGAGGCTGTGAGTCACACAGGGGGCCCCTAAAGCTGTAGCAGCTAGCGGGAGTGGTATTTGGCCGTAATCATCGGGTTTTTTGAGGTCCACGTCGTCCCTACCGAGGAGTATTTAACCAATTCTGCGCGCTCATGCCGAGCAGCGAGATAATGTGGGGCTCAGCAGTCTTTATGTGGCTTGCCAGAGCTGGCTTCGTGCCGTTCGAGTAGAATCTTCACCACTCCGGCGTGCCCGTTCCAAGCAGCAGACCAGAGTGGTGTTCGGCTGTCCTTATGTGGCTTGCCGAGGGCGACCTCGCTCTGCTCAAGAAGCATTTTTACCACTCCCACATGCCCATTCCGAGCGGCACAACAGAGTGGTGTTCGACCGTCTTTATTTGTTTTGTCGGGGCTGACTTCGTCCCGTTCGAGAAGCATTTTCACCACCTCTTCATACCCATTAGAAGCGGCAGCCCAGAGTGGCGTTCGGTCGCCGTTGTCTGGCTTGTCGGGGTTGACCTCGTCCCGTTCAAGGAGCATTTTCACCACTCCTTCGTGCCCATTGAAAGTGGCACACCAGAGCGGTGTTCGGCCGTCCTTATCTGGTTTGTCGGAGTTGACCTCGACCCTGTCAAGGAGCATTTTCACCACCCCCGCATGCCCATTCCAAGCAGCGCACCGGAGTGGTATTCGGTCGTCCTTATCTGGCTTGTCGGGGTTGATCTCATCCTGTTCGAGAAGTATTTTCACAACTCCCTCGCACCCTGTTCGAGCTGCAAACCAGAGTGGTGTTTGGCCGTCGTCGTGTGGCTTGTTGGGGTCGACCTCGTCCCGTTCGAGAAGCATTTTTACAACTCCCTCGTGCCCATTGAAAGCGGCACCCCAGAGTGGTGTTTGACCGTGGTTATCAGGCTTATCGGGGTTGACATCGTCCCGCTCGAGAAGCATTTCCACCACTCCCGCATGCCCACTCCAAGCAGCACGACAGAGCGGTGTTCGATCACTGTTGTCTGGCTTGTCAGGGTTGACTTCGTCTCGCTTGAGTAGCATTTTAACAACTCTCTCGTGCCCATTGAGAGCGGCACACCAGAGCGGTGTTCGGCCGTCGTTATGTGGCTTGTTGGGGTTGACCTTGTCCCGTTCAAGAAGCATTTTTACTACCCCCTGGTGCCCACTCCAAGCAGCACTCCAGAGTGGTGTTCGGCCGTCGTTATGTGGTTTGTCGGGGTTGACCCCGTCCTGCTTAAGAAGCATTTTTACCACTCCCTCGTGCCCATTGAAAGCGGCACCCCAGAGTGGTGTTTGGCCGTCGTTAGCTGACTTGTCGGGGTGGACCTCATCCCGCTCGAGAAGCATTTTCACCACTCCCGGGTGCCCACTCCAAGCAGCCCCCCAGAGTGGTGTTCGACCGTCGTTGTCAAGCTTGTCGGGGTTGACCTCGCTCCGTTCCAGAAGCATTTTTATCACTCCCTCGTGCCCATTGAAAGCGGCGCTCCAGAGTGGTGTTTGGCCATGGTTATCAGGCTTGTCGGGGTTGACATCGTCCCGCTCGAGAAGCATTTCCACCACTCCCGCATGCCCATTCCAAGCAGCACACCGGGGTGGTGTTCGGCCGTCCTTATCTGGCATGTCGGGGTGGACCTCGTCCCGTTCAAGAAGCGATTTCACCACTCCCTCGCACCAAATTCGAGCGGCAAACCAGAGTGGTGTTTGGCCGTCATTGTGGGGTTTGTCGGGATTGACCTCGTCCCGCTCGAGAAGCATTTTGACCACTTCTACCTGCCCATTCCAGGCGGCCCGCAAGAGTGGTGTTCGGCCGTAGTTGTCTTGCTTGTCGGGGTTGACCTCGTCTCGTTCGAGTAGCATTTTCATCACCCCCACGTGCCCATTCCGAGCGGCCAACCAGAGCGGTGTTTGGCCATCCTCCCCCGGCCTGTCAGGGTTGACATCGCCCCGTCTGAGTAGGATTTCAACAACCCTCTTGTGTCCATTGCAAGCAGCCCACACAAGAGGTGTATTACCCACACAATCCCTTTGGTTGATATCAAGACCCTCCACCTCTAGCAAATCGGTTACAATCTCAACAATCCCAAAGAGAGATGCACAATGTAAGCCACTGAACAGGGGGAGCTTATCGCAATCAAGATCATACGAATTTCCTTCCTGTGCTTCTAAGAGGATTTTAGTGGATATGCGGTTACTACAGCCAAACAGGGTTAATGCAAGTAATTTTGCGCAACCCGAAAGGTCCCGTCTTGCATGCATTCCCCAATACACGGAGGAATATTCGAGAAATGGTGTGCTCTGGAGGTCGGGAGAAATGCTGGTCGAAAGAGCTCTGACCTGTTGCGAATTCAGATAACTTAAACAGGTTTCTGCCATCATCGAGTGAACCGTACCGAAAAGTTCTGGATGAGCCCGGAGGTACTCTTGAAGGGTATAATGGATTAACCGGACAGTGGAAGCCTCCTTATCTACGGCGACAAGTCCTTGACAACAAGCTAATACTGTCCCTATTGAAGGAACACTATCGGTATTAAGGTTCGGGGACCCGATTTCCACCGCTAGAGTGTGACACAATTCAACAGCCTTCAATGGCCGCTCCGAGTAAGAGATCCACATCAAAGCCGCCATTCCAAGCCTTGCTTTGCTCCCACCCTGCTCCTTTATCCGACCCAAAGTTTTTCCATAAGCGCCCTCCAACCCCAAGCCATTGGTAATTGCGTTGAGTTTTTCTCGCCTGAGATGGATTGTGGGTTCTTGCAGAATCGCATCGACGTTGAGCGAGACCAGCAGGAATCTAGATATGTAGCTGTCAGTGGATAGCTTAAGGTAACCTCCGGAACCTAGTCGCTTCTACGTACATTTCCGCAATATCTCCAGGAATTTTCTTCAGAATGCCTGCCTCCAGAGTACTGTCCATCGCGTCGGGGGTTGTGTCCGCAGCCAGCCTACTATGAAGATATGCGACAATATCATCTCTCTTGGGACTTATGGATAGATTCGTCACTCTTCCAGCAAGGCGCCTTCCCATCTCAGGTAGAATGTGCGATCTTCCGGTTACGAATATTCGAGTGCCCGGAGACTGTTGGAGAATGTGGTTCAGCGAATCGAGAATCTTGGCCCGGTATTCCGTCGCACATTCGTCTAGAGCGTCGATACATATGAAGGCGTGCCTTTTGGCAGAGGTAATTTGTAACATATTTAGGATACTGGAAATTTTCGGTGCCTTCCCACCAATGCCATTTCTTCGGTCTTCGTATGCTTCTAATATCTCCTCCGGGATCTCTTCCAGTCTGAAAACTAATTGCCTCAGCAGGCAACCTAACATCCTGGCGGGGGACTGCTCCTTTTCGGCGGCGAAGTCGAAATAAAAACATGCCACCGTGGCATTTTGCCCCCCAGCCTGATCACACAAGTAGTCTATCACCAACGAGCTAAAATCGCCGCTTGTCAACACCTGCCCTTTTTCTTGCATTCTTTGGGTTCACTCTTGTTACCTCATGTAAGTTTTGCCAGCACCCGGATGTCCATAACAAAACAAAACTGCATTATCGGATCTGCCTCCCTCACTCCGGGCGCACTAGCTCTTAAACTCTTCTGCTTGTAAAACCCATTCCCCTACATTTTCGACCCTGCGGTCCCGAATATCTTCATGGCGCAACCTAGGATCCAGTGGGGATAACCAGGCTAGGATATTTGGCCGATCATCCGTAGTAGTCAAGTTAATAATATTAGTGGTGTTCAAGGAACCGATATTATTACTGAATAGTTGCGACATTCTCGGTTTCTTTTTGCCGATAAGGATATTGTAGATGATGGATGATGGAGTCAGTCGGCGATTGTAATTCTTGGGGGGTGAAGAAAAGCGGGGTATTTTGTGGAGCCTGATGGGCCAATGCCGCTACTCGAGCACCCTACCTTTGCACCCCGTCAGTTGCAGGAGATCCCACGTTTATTTAAGCATGATCTGCTCCTCACAGCTACGTTTCAACACAAACCCCCCACTGCGGCCCAACAATACCCCACAGCGTCCACGGTAGAATCGGCCAGCTTAACGCATATGCAAGTACATCAAGCCGTTGAGCGAACCTACCGATAAACATACATACCCCCTAACTGAAAGAATCACGGCAAGGGCCGCAAGGCTCGTGATGTCGGTAAAGGCCCGAGAGAGTCCCTCCCCCTGCAACCTTGGACAATGCCAGGTTCTGCGCGGATAGGGAGCATGCCTTTTGATAAATTTACCGAGATATCCCGAGATCACCAAATATAGTACTAGTACTAACACAGTGCGAAGCGGTGTAGTGTCATTCTAGGTTGCTACATTTGCCATAATCCGCCCCATATTTTGACTAGTTTGTTAGGATCGAAAAACCTCTCACAACTAGCATAAGCTGTAATTCAGCGAGTTGTTAAATGCATCGATGAATAGCCTTCTAGACTTATTATCGTTCAGAGTCCAAGATTTGCTACTAAATTAATTAAGCGAAATCTCCGCTGAACTCAGAAAGAAATTACCATAATACTATGAACACTCCAGTTTGAAAAGTCGTAGCCACACTGGTCAATTTATGTAGCTGTGGCTGTTGCTAGCCCTGCACCAACACACTACGTCAGCCACAACTACATGAATGAGCAAGCGCGGTTATGAAGACTTTTCAAACGGAAGTGAACAACGTTCGTGGTGGACTGTACCGGTAAGCTAAAAATATAAGTAAGGCTACGGTTAATAGTAGGCGCAAACAAAAAAAGAACTTAACCCTGTTTCAGTCTATTCACACATTGCTACTTGCTAATTCTAAAAGTCTCTGGAAATTTTGTATTTATCAGTACCTATATTTGCCCTAAAGCGTCCGGAGACTTCTTGAATTGCCAAGTGTACCTTGGCTTCATTATCTGCCTCAAGGCAGCCTAGGGCCCGTTTACCTTACTGTCCAGTTCTAAAATTTAAGTGATAAAGCTAGACAATAGCGTCTCAACTAAGACAGTCTTCCGATGAACGGTGGAAAAGTGTTTACCTAAGTTTCTATCGTCCGGAGGTCTTGTTGCTAGACGGTCCGTTGCCTCGGAGGCGAGTTTGCAAATACTGTACTACCAGATGCTAGACGGCACGCTATGGCAGGTAAACACCATCTACTGTACCGTACTTGCCCGCACACCTCCAACCATTAAGCCCTCTTAGCGGTCGGCACCGCCTTGAGCTGCTAGACGGCTGTCTGCATGTAAACACAGCCTTAATTATCACCACTCTCTCCTCAGTTGTTTAATGACCCCGCCACAAACTGTTCCCGTCCTATGTTTACCGTTCAAATGTTAAGTTTCAAAAGTGTGCCTTATAACGCAATACTATGCAGTATAGCAGGTTACAGTAAGACATCAGTGGGATAGGCGTAAAAAAAAAAAAAACTAAGAGAATTAAGGGCCTGTTTAGATAGACAGCGCTCTGGCGGCACACGGGATGGTGCTGAGAGTCAAGGGGGGCTTGACGGCTGGAGGGGTAAGTTACGGGCAAGTGCGAGCGCGGCCGATAGCTAAAACAGCCACGTGGGGCTGATAAGAGAACTTTCTAGCTGTATTGCGCCTTATCAGATTCACGTGACTATTTAATTTTATCTATGAGCCGCGCTAGTATTACTCGTACCGTAGATGGTGTTTACCTACTGGTACTGGAGCATGAAGTCTCGTGTTTGGTGGGATATCCTAGAGCACCTCCGGGACAACGTCACCTTTTGACTGGCAAGTTTCAAGAATTTAGGACAGAAGGCAATCAGGTCAACGCTTTTGCACCGTCTATCTGAAAACGATGCCGGTTGGCATGCCACTATCTAGTTTTGTCGCTCAGGTATTAGAACTAGAAGGTTAGGTAAACAGGCCCTAAAGAAATTACCTTTAATGGAGATACCGGTACGGTATCGGAGGATCAGAGCCTGTCGCAGGAAGGTGGAAATGAAAACCAACCTAGTCCTTAATCACACAAGCAACCCCCGGCATTGTACGATGGCATAGCTCCTAAGTTTTGTAGTTTATGTTCCACGAGGGGTAAGGACAGCCAACCTCGCTTGTGGAACATACAAAACTTAGGCGCTGTACCTCCGCAGACAAGAATACTGTTGATCAAACCTAACCCTTGCTCAACAGCCCCCCCCTGTATCCGACCCTTTTTATATGCTGCAGTACCAAACACCCACGCTTAAATCTTAGATTTAACGGTAGTCTAATCTCTATAGGATAACGATCTAAAATCGACTTGCTGGTTTGAATGAAACTTAATCTATCCCTGTTTCATTTCCGAGCCCAATAGGATATTATACCATGTTATTTTGTATGCGATCGAGAGCCCTTGCTCACAATACAACTGGTAATCATTGGGCACAAGTACCAAATGGGAAAAATAACTATTCGCTTATCCGGCAAGTTGGGCATTGTGATAAAGGGAAGTATTGTGTCTCTCTATGACTAACCTGAGCGAAAGGTAAAGGCTCTGTGCAAAGAAATAGCATGGACTACCAGTCCGGTACTTTATCCCCAATGGGGGAGGAGCGGTAACAGATTGTTTTGGGTGGCATTTGTAGGCGCACAGGGTTGTCAATTCAGGCTCATTTATCGGTGTTCCTCCTGCGACTTAAGGCTTAAGAGGCCACTATGCACAAATCCTTGCGCTTGCAGCTTAGGCTCATGTTTAACACCAGCAATTGGCTGTGGCTCGTCAAGGCTCAGGCTTATGCGTATATCACTTTGTGATATGAAAACAACAGGGGTATGATAAAAGTGCAATTCCCTTCCAAAGGAAACTCAAATACATGGCGTTCCCCCCCTTCTCTCAGACTCAATTTTGGCAGTAGGACGCTAGTTCTTGCACTTTAACCTCTTCGAACTTACCGTTACACCAAAAGATGTGAGTCACTGTTTACTTTTTTTTTTTAACCTTCGTAGGATAAGTGGGCCTTATCTTGTTGCGGCAACCGATGATTTTCTCGTGAGTCTCGATGCACTCGGCAATCCACTTGCATTACCTGCAGGGCTTGGCGATCTCCCGCTGCATCTCGACAAGGATGGATGGCATTCAGTCCTTGGCTCATGGAATGCTCCCATCGATAACACGGAGCCCGAGGCAGTGAATGAAAAAAACTCATCAAACAATTCTGATATCCCTATTCCTCCTGTCAATCCTCCAAGAAATGCTCACCCGGATCTTCCCCTCATATTCTGTCAATACCACAAATGCTCTGGTAACAGGTTAGCAATTCCCCTTTATCCTCTACTTTACTTGCACCAGGCGCATAACACTAACCGCTACCGGTACTGCCCTGTGACAGCGGCCCGCACACTTGCGCCCCAGGGAGATTTACCTGCGCCGCTCCGGATTGCTCTTGGCCCGGTATCTTCAAGACAAAACAAGCCTTCAACAGGCACTACCGAGCTAAGCACCTCAGTGATCGTGTGGATTGTCCGGTTGAGGGGTGTGTGTATATTGGCGACCGCGGAATTAAGCGTGCTGATAATCTTCCTGCTCACTTGCTGAACAAGCATGGTATTTCCCGTGCAAGGCCACCACCATATGGAAATTAGGTTTATCGGTGTCGGGATTGTTAGTACTGTATTGTTTGTGGCTGTTGTCGTCTTGTGTTTTTTCCTGATAGTGGTATATGCGTTCTTTTATAATTTCATTTGTCTTCTCTTATCTTTCTCTCATTTTCCATCTGCCCCATTCCCGATTTCCTTTTCGTGCCCCTTCCAAATACCCTTTCCTTCTCCCCCTCTTATCGTATATGTTTCATGACAAGCACGTGTGCCTCTCGCTATTTTTTCTTTTCCTTTCTTCACTTTGCTTCCTTTCCTCTACCTGACTATAAATTGCTATCTCTAGCTTCTCATTTTATTTAACCCTCTTTTGATTTCTTTATGTACACCTAGTTATATTTAAATATACAATCGCTTGTCCCCTTACACCCCAGTATTGACACTCCGCATCATTAGCATAGATAACTGCCTAAATCGTCTGAAATGTTCCCTTCGCACCAGTGTTCTCAACAGTCCAGGGGCGACTTCGAGGAGTCCGGGACGAGACTTGACAGCAAAATGCGATACGCTCTTGTTCTGGAAACCTCTGAAGGAGAGCTATGGCTAAGGACCCAGGGCCCTACTATTAAAATGTAAGCTAAGTTGAGATAGGGGACTGCAGGGGACCGCGGGGGACAGCGGGATGAAACTCTTTATACCAAGCAGATGTAGAGATATATGTAAGAGGATAATTAAGGAAGCGTGTTATTATTCTAACAACCAGTGGGAATAGACAATTATGGATAGTGTCCCTCCTAGCATCCCGTCATTACCAAAAGTAAATAATACATTGGAAATCTAGTAGTAGACCCTGAAAATCACCTGAAAGTACGAGGTCCTTCTCCATAATTCCCGATCGCCTCTTGCATACAAGTACTGTACAAGAACTTATTATATAGCAAGTCTTTCACACACTTCAGCAATTGTAATGTCAGAGCCGTAGCATCCGTGATAGCTTCCAAGTTGCATTTCCCTCCTAGTCTCTATCAATCCGAAGATCTGGACCTGAGTTACGGCGGAGGAAATAAATCTGGGTAGGGAGGAAAATCACAGGGAACAAAGGAAATAATACGGTAGTTAACGTAATATCAATGCATGAAAATAAAAAACACAAAAAGGATCGGGAACGGGTGGGTGATACCCGGCCAATTTTCGATTGCGGGCACAGTGGGGGCCATTGAAGACTGCCCGGAACTGTAGGTGACGGCGGGGCCGGGTAGTATGAGACATATCCCCTGAGAGACTGTGAATCATTAACCCGTAGTCCTTTGGAGTGAGTTGTAGGGCAAGTTTGTGTTGAAAGTCGCGAAGTTTCCATATCTAGGACTGTTTCTACAATGCGGGAGGCTATTGGATGAGGAAAGGTTCGCCAGAACACAGTTTGAGGATGGAGTTGGATATGAAAAAAGCAGCGGCGTGATTGTCCAGGAATCGTGTAAAGCAGGAAATAATTGCGATGTTTTAAGAATTAGCACTAGGGAATGCCAAAGGGTAGGGATTACGGCTTGATAGGGGTCAGAGCTAATTGGTATCGCACTATGATGTTTGGGAAACAGGAAAAGGTGTCACGACGGTTAAGGAACGCTAGGGACTAGGAAAGTTGCGTTAGGACGCATATGAGGATTAAGGGAAACGTGTTTTACGAGGAGTTTGCAAGAGTTGCCCGGATGGAGTAGAAGGTAATAGTAAGGTGGAAGAGACAGTTAGCAATGTTGAGGAAGACGGTTTCTGTAAAGTCAAGTTAGGCCAGTTTACCTAACCGTCTAGCTATAAAATTTAGATAATAAAACTAGACCGTAGCATGTCAGCCAGCATCGTTTTCCTACAGATGGTGCAAAAGTGTTTACTTGATTTCCTAACTTCCTAAATTCTTGTGGCTAGATGGTCAAGACATAGCGTTGCCTCGGAGGTGTGTTTGGAAATCCCTCTGAACACTCACCCTCACCCCCCAACCGTCAAGCCCCCTTTCAGTATTCCACGGCACGGCGAGTCCACGGCATAGTGAGAATGCCCATACAAATAATCTCTGTCCTATAAAAGTTCTATTGGGGTTCTCACCTCACCGTGGACTCGCTTCACCGTGGGTTACTGTAACGGTCGTCACCGTCTTGTGCTGCTACACGGCGGTCTATGGGTAAACGGGCCCTAAGATCTATTGCATTTTTCCTTTTTCTCTTTCAAACCTAATTACTCAAAAAGAATATTTTCACTGTGTCTCTCTCACTAGCGCGAAGTAGAAAATTTTAGACCTTCAGCATCATTCTTAATGTACTTGCACTGTACCAGTAGACTAGACATCTCATTCGGAACATTAGGAATTTGTGTGCTCAAATTAGGATCTAGTTAACTAAGTGTGATCGTTTCCCATTGTGCCACTTTATTAGGGAAGACACACCAATAGCATACGCATTGCCGGCTTAACGAGCATGGCCGAACCCCAGCTAGGCCGGGTGGCACAGAAATAAACACCCGATCCCGCAACATTTTTAACAAAATCGAACCACAGTCCTACCGGTAACCGTCCAAAAAAGAAACTGGGAAGGGGTGTACTCGAGCATTATACTATAAAGTGGGGGAGCCCTCAGCGAGGCTTGGAAAATATTGGCAGGTATTTTTAATTGATTCTCATCATACTGAACGTGTGCCTTTTAATGCGAAGCCTCGCTGAGGGCTCCCCCGGTCTGCAGTAACCCACGGCGAAGCGAGTCCAAAGTGAGGCGAGAACGCCCATAAAACTTTCATAGGGCAGGGATTATTTGTATGGGCATTCTCGCTATGCCTTAGACTCGCTCTGCCGTGGAATACTATATCTGCTAGGGAAAAAACGGAATCGTCAAGGTTAGGGCAACAAAAAACTACTCGGACAAGTGGGTGACACTTGTTTGTTACCGACCCAGTTGCGTCGCGGGTATGGTAGGAACTATGATATGTGATCTTTCTGAGACCAGTAAAAGGCATTTATGCACAAAGCCTGAAACTTGCAGCTCTGAAGCTCAGGTTTAATAGCAACTATTCGCTGTGGCGCCTCAGAGCTCAGGCTTGTGCATATATCACGATCTAATATCGGAACAACAGGGGTAAGCCAAAAGTGCAATTCCCTTCCAAGAGAAACTCAAAAGCTTACCATGTCCCCCTCCCTCTCTCACACCAAATCTTCGCAGTCGGATGCAAGTTCTTGCACTTTTAGCCGCACACAGAACCTACTGTTACACCAGAAAGATGTGAGTCTCAAGTTGCTTTTTTTTTTTAACCTTCGCACAGGACAACGCATCACGATTGGCACATAGCGCTAGTTGCTTACGACGAATTCCACAACCCACTTGGCTTACCTGCAGGACTTGGCAATCTACCACTGCATGCAGAGAAGGATGGATGGCATTCAGTTCTTGGTTCATGGAATGGCACCACTGAGAACTCGGAGACGCCAAATGAAAAAAACCCGCCTAACAACTTCGTCGTCCTTGTTGCTCCGATAAACTGTCCAGGGAATGCCCGCCCGGGTTCCACCCTCATATTCTGCCAATACCACAAGTGCTCTGGCAATAGGTTAGGAATTGCTTCTGATCCTCTACTCTACTCTACTCAAACTGAATACATTATACTATTATGTACTGTACCCTCCAATAGCGGCCCTCATTCCTGCGCTCCTGGCGAATTTACATGCAAGGCCCCCAATTGCTCCTGGCTTGGTACCTTCAAGAAAAAGCAAGCCTTCAACAGACACTACCGAGCTAAGCACCTCAATGACCGTGTGGATTGTCCCATGGAAGGGTGCTTGTACGTTGGAGATCGGGGGATCAAGCGAGCTGATAATCTTCCTGCTCACTTATTGAACAAGCATGGTATTTCCCGTAATCGGCCACTATATGAGAATTAGGTTCATTGGTGTCAGGATTATTGGTATCGTTTGTGGTGTGCTGTTCTCTTCTGTGTTTTCCTCATGATGGAATAGTTTTTCTCTGATAATCTCCTTTGTCTTCCCTTGTTCTTGTGATGTTTTCCATCTAGCCCACCTCCGATCACCCCGTCACACCACGCCCAACTGCAGTACATTTTTTTTCTTCTTCTCTTCCTTTTATCATATAGTGGTCCGCCTATCATCCATCTGTTTTATGACAATCACTAATGTCTCTTTGCCTTTTCTTTCTCTTCCATTACCTGGTTTCCTTTCCTCTACCTTGCCACCAATCGTCATTCCTAGCTTTCTGTTTATTTGACCCTCTTTTGATTCCCTTATATATGTCCAGTTATAGTTCAATATACAATCATTTCCCCCCCTACACTTTCACTCACATATTGATACTCCTGATTATCAGGAATTGATAATCACCCATGTTGTCTGCTACGGTTCCTTTGATACCGTAAAACTCTTGAAATCTGCCATTAGATTCTTAGCCATGATCAGCGCGTTAGCCCGTGATAGGTTTAACCCGACAGGATAATCGAATTGTAGGCACCTGTTACAGTGATTCAACTGGGCTGATCGTTTACTGTGCTGGGAAAATGCTAATCCCCCTCCAAAATTATAATAATATTTGTAATCCCCCTCCGGACCCTTCAACTCAGAATCCTGAGATTAGAGGGCTGAGAGGGAGATTTCAAGACTTTTTACCATACCTATAGTTCATGATGACCGTGAAAAACCAGAATCTTATTTTTACCACGCGATCCACTTCATTGTTCGCAACGGAGCAGTCCGTTCGGTCATTTTCTGAACTGGCCCGATAAGGACCAGGACGGACGACATTGTGTCGTGCCCCGTTGTCCCCCGCTGTTTTCCGCTGTTTTTCAGCCGTCACCTGCCGTCCCCCACCGTCCTCTACCTGAAATTGGCTCGTCGTCCTTCATAATGACGGCCGCCTTGCGGGTTCACAGACGAGGACGGACTACCTTGTGCCGTCCCATCTTCTCCGGGGCACTTGGTTGTCCCCCTGCAGGGTCCTACCCGGCCACTGGACGGTTGCGAACACCGACCCAATTTGTCCACCACTGGCAAATAAAACTAACACACAGAAAGGGTTTCATGAATAGAAATCCAACAGTAGTGCACTCCCGGTAGTGCCCACTATTTCCCCTACCCTAAGAATCAACCACAAATGCGACCTCCTAAGCTAACAAACCTCAAATGACTGTATCATGAGAACTACACTTCCTGACAACACAAGGCTTCTTTTTAGGGATAGCAATTCTCACCTTGACTCTCCATTTATAGTATTGGGCTGGGAAGTGGGTCGAAAGGAGGAGCGAATCGATTAGGGTGCCGAGAAAGTAGAAAGGGTGGGATCTCAGGTAAGGCCCCAGGCTAAGGAGCAGAGGCTCCGGGGGGCAGGCAGTATTCCTGATAGCATACCATGTTAGATTTGGGCTTTTTTAAGCTAAATTCGGTGGTCTTACTTTATCGAAATCTCTGCAATGGGGATTTGTTCAAACCCTGCCCAAGAGTCGATATACTTCTTGTAATGAACGTCTTGGTTCACTGTGTTAAAGCTAGGGTTTACCTGTTTCCCATAGGGGCTTTCTATTCATTGAGGTCGCTCTTGAGGGGAAGTGAATGTTGTGATATACAGTGTGCAGTTTCGGATGCTTGGGCTGCGCACTTTATTGGCTTGTCGTTACCCCATTTGTGAACGCTATTTTTCTTATAGTTAATGGAAGTGGATCGTTGATGAACAAAGATGTGAGAGTGAATATAAGGGAAAGGTAGAACAAAAGATTATAGAATCTTTTTAGCGATTTCATATGTTCTAAGAGCCTGTTTAGTTGGAACGGTTCCGTTCCGTTCCCCCATACAAAGTGACCATTTCTGACCGTTTCAAAACGGAAGGACAACCATTTTTATATGCGAAACGGAACAGTTGACTAGCCTTCCGTTCCTGCCAAACAGGCCCTAAGGTTGAAAGTATCGACAGGGATGGTTTAGGGTCAGGTCTTTCCATTATCACCGTTATGGAAGTATACAGGCAAATGGGTTCATACATGGAGGAGAGAAATGAATGAGTGTGAGAAGCGATGGAATGAGCAAGATAGTTCCTTATACTCTACTCGAGTATATTGTATTCATACGTTTCGACTAGTTATTTTAGAGTGATGACGAGCGAACGAAGTTTCTGATTATGCCTGCCCTTCAGTCTAGCCCTTGTCCTGTTCGTGTTCGACCGTTGCGCCATCTGTCAGTCACCCCACGACTGCTCTCTGCGACAATTATTGCCTCCGTTCCACAAGGTTCGCGGGCTAAGCTTGGATCGCCGAGTTATACGGTACAAAAGGTCGATTTTTAGGAGGGGCACTTGTGTTAATGGCTTTGGAGCATGTACCGTATTTATTCCGGAAGTTCGCTGTCTCTGTCAGCCTACGATAGTTTAGGTTGACAAGTTATGGGAATTGTGCATACTAGTTAATCGGTCAAACGCATCACAAAAATTACTCTTTTAAGGCGACCGGAAAGCACTAAGCGTTCTCAAGAGCTTTTGTCTTCGAATCTGGTGAATTGAGGGGATGCCGAAGATAGAGGATTTCACCAGTAAATACCCTACCTTATACAAAAAGCCGAGCGCAGACTTCCAGCCCACCATTAGAAATTCTCAAGCAGAATAATTAAGAATGCCCATATTCGGGAAGGACTTTGGAGTCGCCTCCCCTACTAAGGGCAATTGTATTTCTGTCTGTGTTTTAGCTCACCTGAAGGGTGAAAACAACCATATCACCCTGTTTCCGCCGTCGGTCCAAAGCAAAAAGTTCTAGACATCCAGGGCCACTCAGCGTAGACTACTAATTTGGAACATTGGGAATTGGTGTACCAGTACTGATATCCGATCTTCTTAACGGGGGTTAATCATTTTCCCTCTGCGATTATTTCATTTGGTGAAGCATGCTTTATAACTTAAGCATTGCCAGTTCGCCGGCTACGGCTGAGCATCAGAGCCCCCGGTAATTAAGAAATACAGGGGCAATTCATAGGAAGCTGTGAACAGAATTGAACCAGCCTTATCGGTAACCGGACCCAAAACGAAACTCGCAAGGGGGCAGACAGGTCTACTTGGGTGTCAGTAAGTGTGCGAACGGCAGAATTTATTCCCAATAACGTTACGAACCAAAGTGCCAAATTTGGAATACAAATCCTTGTATGCTCGAGTAGAGAGTTCGACCAATCATAAAAAACGAAGCGTTCCAGGAATTCTTGTAGGTTTGAATACGCACACGGTGCGGGAACTATTCCCAATATACAGTATTTGCTGTGCAAAAAATGGAACTGTCAAAGTTAGAACAACAAAATACTACATGGACAAGTACACTCGCGGTAAGAAAGTCGTGGGACAATTGCAGAACAATTTTTACGACAGGTTTAAAATGTCTTCCATTATCTAAGTTCATACTTAACTTTAGGGCCTGTTTAGTGAAGATGAGATCGTTCCGTGGGGCAACCGTTTTCCGGTATTCTTTCTGATAGGCATCTTCGGTTGTGGTGATATCCTCCCAAGAGCGCGATGGGTGAGGTTACAATAGTATCATAATACATTACATAATCTGTTGATCTAATTGCAAAATTGTCCCACGGCTTTCTTACCGCGAGTGTACTGTGCCTTATGATCCAGCAAAATTCGGATTGAGGCTAATGTAATTTTATTGAACCCGAGCAGCCACCGCCACTTTTTGTTTAAACTGTGGCGAATGGGCATTCGCAATGCTCTGCTGTTGGCTCAGCTGCCTTACGAGTAGTTTAACTTTGATTCGCTTAAGCTTCAATTCTACTTTTGTTGGATCACACCCTTTTTGTTCCCGGCCCAGTTGCCTCGTGGGTAAGGTGGGAGCTGTATTCCTGGGACCAGTAAAAGGCATTTATGCACAAGCCTGAAACTTGCAGCTCTTAGGCTCATGTTTAACACCACCGATTCGCGGTGGCTCTCCAAAGCTCAGGCTTATGCATATATCACGATCTAATATCAGAACAACAGTGGTAAGGCAATAGGAAGGTACAGCACATAAGTTTTGAATATTCCGCTAGCAGGGGGTATCCTGCTAGCAGGGGTTAGGGTAGCAAATAGGGAAAGGTCGCTTAGGGCTGGTGTTTTAGCACACGACAGATTTTCATGTTCTACGGCCATCCTGTTGCATCACGGTAGAATACCAACAACTTCACTCCCATCAGATTTTTACAACCTCCCTAACCGATCAAATACCTCCAAAGAGTGAAAGAAAGAAAGAAAGAAACATGTAACAAAACAAAGGTAAAACAAGAACTCGCACCCCTCTACTGCTCCTAGGCCTGCCCAAAACTAATATCCTAGCCCTGCTTTCACACCCCCGCTTTCACACTCTCGCGACACGCTTCTCTTCAATCCCAATTTCTGTTCGTAGCGGCCGGTATGGCATGGTGGCCTTCGATCCAGTGTCCTTCCTACCATCCTCTAACCTCTGCCTTCGGTCGTCTCCCACCATCCCCACCGTACCCCGCCATGCTCCACCGCTAGCACTCCTAGCCGCCCTTCGCCTAAAATTGTCTTGTCTCATGAAGCTCATCGTCCTTCATAATGACGGCCGTCCTGCAGGTTCACAGGTAAAGATGGACTGTATTGTGGTGTCTGGTCTCGTTCGGGTCTCTTGGCAGTTCCCCCGCTGGGCCCTACAGGGGCCCTGGACTGTTGCGAACACTGTTTGGGGGGGTGTTGAGTGGCTGGAGAAGGTGGAGAAGGTATGGGATGGGGCAGTCGGGTTTGTGATAGCCTTGTCAGGATTACCTCAGAGAAATGGGAAGGTTGTAGGGAGGGTTCGGCAGTGCAGGGTGGAGTGAGTTTGTATTTGAACGAGCTGTGTGGGATGTATGATGGGCTGTG
>Ga0307507_10003832_pt1 | contig 28089 bp, 8 predicted proteins | sample 7_EM_MG_FD_207223 | JGI IMG/M metagenome (GOLD analysis project Ga0307507, IMG submission 207223) | Populus trichocarpa ectomycorrhiza microbial communities from riparian zone in the Pacific Northwest, United States - 7_EM | ecosystem: Host-associated > Plants > Roots > Unclassified | place...
GGGAAGTAAAGGGAGCCTAGCTTAGCTTAATAAACCCTTTATAGAGGTTATTAATTAGGTACTACTTTATTGCCTTTAGTTCCTCTATAGTTTGCTAGTAAAGGGGGCTATAGCCTAGGGAGTTATTGGTCTCTAACTAAATCTTATAATTATAGGTTTAGTAGGGGGGCAGTATATCTAAAGCTGCTTTTAAGAACGCGTCTCTATGGTTTAAGAGGTAAGTGGGGAGGAGGCGCTTAACTAGTTCCTTATTAGTTTTCTCTACTAGCCCTTCTTCCCTCTTGGCGATGATCTAGTTAATTTTATATAAACTAGTAGTAAAGACTTTATTGTCCTTCTAATATATATTAAAGTGGAAACCTATAGCACTAATTGCCGTAATGTCTACTATAGGGGTGTTATATAATAGTAGGGTTATCCGTGGCCTTAGGGGCTTCTAGGGTATTAGTATTGTCCTTACTTCTCTTAGCTCTCGTTGTATCTTCTAAAGGTTGTCCTTTATATTCTATTAGTATATCCTCTTCCCTATTAGCTAGATCTCTATAATTTGGAAGTCGTCTATATTAGTGTCTGTTTTACTTCTGTAAGTAGAGTTCTCCTTAACTGTAATCCTTTAGGGGAGTATCCTTGTTAGTATAGAGTTTCTGCCGGCCTTATAGCGGGCATCTTCTTAGGTAAAGGCTAGGTCGCGGTTTCTAATATCCTACTAGTAGGTAGAATTAGCCTTTACGGCTAATATCTTGCGGTTAGTGCGGATTTCCCTAATAAAGGAGAGTAACTTTAGTCTATTCTTTAGCCAGACAAACTATCTTTATTAAACGTTTAGCTAAATATTAAAGTAGGACATCTATTTTTGGCTAAGAATTATGTTGTATAACCCTAGGTCTAGGATGCAGAAGGGGATACCAAACTGGCGTCGTCTATTAATAGCGATATATAGCTTTAAAATATAGGTAACTGGTATACTAGCTTAACCATTATAGCCTTTTACTTAAATAGGCTTCTCTAGTTGGGTAGCATTTACATTTAAGAACTTAGCAATATTATTTATATAAGCAGTGTTTATAAAGGCAAAGCTATTTACTCTAGTGTTAATAAGGGTAGTTATATTAACTCTATATCTATTTTAAGATACTATATATAGAACTGTAAAGTGTTTTCCACCTATTAGCTAACTTAGATTAATCTCTTTAAGATTAATAGAATACCCTAGGGGGGAGTCCTTTCCTAGGGTTCTTCTTTTTTTAACTTATTAGACGTTTCTTCTTCCTCTATCTTCTTAATATTACCTATATCCTTTAGCTCTGGGTAGGATATAGTAAAATAACTATCCTTTCCGCAATTAAAGTACGTGACTATAGCAGGGTTAATTAGGGTGTTGCGACAAGTATTAGTTAAAGGTATAGTATATAGCGGGTTAGGCGAGGTTTGCGAGTAGGTAGTTATAACTGCTTTTAGTATAAGGGCGGTTATAGTTTATCTTCCAACGCTAGCTCCTATTAGTATAGCGGATAGGTTACCGTTGCTATAGGGACGCTTTGGTTAATTAGAATAAGTATTAATTTGTTTTAGTTCTAAATCCAGCAATAAATATTAGGCTGTAAGTCTTTAGTAGGTTAATAGGTTGTTTAAGGCTACTACAATTTTCTCTTATAGTTAGACTATTAGCTTATTATATAGGTCTAAATAATAGTTCTTAGGGGGAACCTAGCCTTCGCCTATTAGGTGTAAGAATTAAGTCTAGAACTTAGTAAAGAATTAGTTTAATTTTATTATTAGGCGATTATAGTTATAATAGGCATCCTATACTTTATTTAGATTAATATAAATAGTAGCCAGATACTATATTATCTTATTAACAGATATAAACCAAATAGGTAACTTGTCCTTAAACTTAGCCTAAAGGTATTACTAGGCGTCCCCAATAGTTTAACCAAAGAGGTAGAGCATTTTAGCTTCTTTAGAGGGGAAATAGTTATAGTTAATATAAAGCTTTCCTTATACCTAGATTCTCTAGTTTTTAAAGGTTAGATCTATGCCGTCTAATAATAGTAGAGGGTTAGGGAGCTTAACGGACTTTAATTGCTTTATTATTATATCTATATTCTCTAGTATATTGTATTTAGTTAAGCGAATAGGTTAACTAAGGCTTTGTAAAGGGGAGGCTGGGCTATTTTATAAGGTAGCAAGGCTTTCTAGGATCTCCTTTAGAGTCTCTTATATACTTTAGGCTTGAAGACAATTAACCTTCTAATTAGCAGCAAGGGCACGAATCTGCTTATATATACCTATAACGTTATTATTATCTTTAATTTCTAATCCTAACTAGATCTCGTGTTCCTCTTAGGTAGAGATAGGTCATTTAAATAAGCTTACTTTAGGTGCTATTGTCGGCTTCCTAAAGTTTGTTAGAATTATATAATTTGGTTTTAATTCTGGGGTTCTTTTAGGGGTGTAGATTAAGTACAGTCTGGCCTATAAAGTGGGATATTATTAGGGCCTTCTTAGGCGTGGTAGTGTGAGTTTTTTAATATCTAAGTATAATGTGTTGACGCGTCATTGCAGACAAAGGTCTTCTTTTAGGGTGGGATATTATTAAGGCCTTCCCAGGCAATGTAGGGAGAGCTTAGTATAATGTAATAGGCTTGTATAAATGCTTCTAAACCAAAGCTTGTAGATTGCTACTATATAAGAATACTAAGCTAAGGAGAAGAAGAAAAAGAAGAGTTATTTAGGGGCAGTAGGTAGATATGTCGCGAGGGCCGCCAAGGCGCTAGTGGTAAGCGAGCCGATAGCGATTTTGCATGCCGGGCATGGAAAATCCTGATTGGTTGAATATGGCAGGTGACGCGCTCCAGCACCGTCACAAATAGACACCTAGTATACTATAAAGCTAGCTAATTTTCTAAATATACCCCTTAAAGAACTGCCCAAACTAATTCCTATTTGCGGATATAACAGATGGATAGGGCTACCTATCATAACTATCTTGCGGATTTATCTCTATGTTAACGGACGAAGGCAGTATAATATCCCCTTACTTATTACGGACCTAGGAAGCTATAATATGATTTTAGAAAGAAAATGGCTAGCCTATTTAGGCTTATAGCTTAACGTATAGAGCAGACAGCTAATCTGGCCCGAAACCCTACCCCTGACCCCTTCCTTTATAAAAGAAATCAGCATTATAATAGAAAACCTTATGCGGCCACAGATAGACACCATTTATTAGGCTGACGCTATGCGTAGGGACTAGGCCTTTAAGAAAGATGTACAGCTTAATCCGCAACGGATTTGTATACTACGCCGTCCCTAGACTACCTATGTTACGCTACCCGCACCAGAGATTTAGAAAATCAGTAGTAACCTAGCTAAGTCCCCTGTAGAGAACGTAGGCCCTATATAGCTACAAAGAAAGGCCAGGAATACTAGATGCTATACTAAACCAATAGACTGGAAGGACAACTTACGGAAAATGGAATGTAAGCTAAGGAAGATTATAAACCCTATACCGTAAAATACGGCCTAATAAAAGTCCGTAAAGAAACCTATGGACCTTCCCCTAGTTAATATCTGCTGTATTGGCGCCGTAGGATTCTACTAGAACTTAGTCTAACCTGATACCATTACCTTTACTACCAGCTTATATAAAATTAATTAAATAATTAAGGAAAAGGAAAGCAAGCTTAGTAGATAGGAAAGTAAGCTTATGGATAAGAGGCTAGTAGAACAGAAACTGCCCTATTAACACCAGAAATTTAAGAACGTATTCTCTAAGGTAGTATCTAATATACTTCCACCTTACTGACCGTACGACCACAAGATTGAAATTGAGCTAGATAAGGAAGACACCCTTAGTTATAGCCCCCTTTATTAACAGTCTATAGCCAAATTACAGGCTATAAAGTAGTACCTTATTAATAACCTGAATAAGGGCTTTATTAAGCCTAGTTAAGCCCCTTTTAACTTGCCTATTCTCTTTACCAAGAAGCCAAATAAAGGACTTCGTTTCTGCATTAACTACCGTAAACTTAATAATATAACCCGTAAGGACCGCTACCCCCTGCCCTTACTTAATAAGACTTTAGCCTAAATAAGTAGAGCTAAAATCTTTACTAAGCTTAATATCTGTTAGGCTTTTTACCGGATTAAGATAGACCCTAAATTAGAAGACCTTACTATATTTCGGACCTATTACGGAATATATAAATATAAAGTACTTCCCTTTAAACTAACTAACGGACTAGCTATGTACTAGTGATATATAAATGATATACTCTTTAACTACCTTAATGACTTCTATACAGCCTGCCTAGATAATATTATAATTTACTCTAAGAATAAGTTGGAACACAAGGAGCATGTCTATAAAGTTTTATAATAACTCCATAAGCCTGGCCTCTAGGCCAATATTAGGAAATTAGAATTTAGTGTTAAGTGCATAAAGTACCTAGGGTTTATTGTTAGTATAAATGGAATTAAGGCAGACCTAGAAAAGATAGCTATAATTAACTAATAGATACCCCTAAGGACCGTAAAGGGGGTATAGTTATTCTTAGGGTTCTATAACTTCTACTAACGCTTTATTAAGAACTATAGTAGAATTGCCTGGCCCCTAAGCTAACTTACCCACAAGAACTAGCCCTTTTACTTTAATACTGTATATAGGCAAGCCTTTAATAAGCTTAAGAAACGACTGGTCTCTGCTCCCTTACTCGCCCACTTTAACTTAGAACGGCCCTTAATGCTAGAAACTAATGCCTTAGATGGCGTTATAGCTGGCGTTTACTCCCAGAAGCAGACGGACGGAAAATAGTACCCTATTACTTACTATTTAAAGACTATAATAGATGCTGAGCTAAACTACCTAATTTATAATAAAGAAATGCTGGCCATTATCTCTAGCTTTTAGTACTGGCGAATATAGTTAAAAGGAGCCCCTAAGCCTATTTAAGTAGTTTCGGACTATAAAGCCCTAGAATATTTTATAACAATAAAGGCCCTTATAGCCTGGTAGGCACGCTAGGCGGAGGTCCTATCCCAGTTTAACTTCCTAATTATATATAGGCTAGGTACTACTAACTATGCGGATGCTTTTATAAGGCGTAAATAGGACCTAAATAACCGTGAAGATCTTATTATAGACTTAGACGCTACTATGACTAGAATGCCTTAACCCCTAAATATAGGCAGAACTAAATATAGACCCTTTAAGCGCTAAGATATGTCCTATTAATTCTATAGAACTTAACCTTATTAATAAACTGCTATAGGCAAACTATACAGCCCCTTCTTTATAGGAGTACCGTAAAAAGGCAAAGGATTCTACCGGCCTATGGTCCCTGGAAAACGGACTGCTTAAGCACTAGGAATAGCTAGTAGTAGTAGAGGAATAGAACTTATGGACTTAGATTATTGCTAAAGTATATGCTTAGGTCTCTACGGCCTACCCTAGAAAGAATAAGACCTATAAGATTATTAGTAACCGTTACTACTGGCCCAGAATAGTTATAGATATTAACCGCTATATACAAAACTGCGATAACTGCCGTAGGTCTATAATTCCACAAGATAAGACCTTAGGGCTATTAAAGCCACTCCCGATACTAGAACGCCCCTAGTAGTATATCTCTATAGACTTTTATAAGTTGCCTATAGACCGCGACGGATATAATATAGTTATAATCCTAGTCGACCACTTTGGCAAGCGCCCGTTCTTAATCCCCTATTATAAGAATATTAATGCTAAAGAGGCGGCCTAACTGTATATCTACTATGTCTACCAAATTTACGGACTACTAGATACTATCGTATCCGACCACAAGCCGCAGTTTATATTAGCCTTCTAGAACAAGTTTACCTAGATCCTAGGTATTAGGCTAAAGCTCTCTACGGCATACCACCCCTAGACAGACAGTTAGACAGAGATTATAAATTAATACTTAGACTAGAGACTCTAGCCCTTTGTTAATTACTTTTAGGATAACTAGGGCAAACTACTACCTATAATAAACTACGCCTAGGCAACCCTACCCTATAACTCTATAGGGTTTACACCTATTTAGCTAGAAATAGGATACTTACCCTATATAAGCTTTAACTGGGAGAGACCGGAAGGACCACAAACCGTATACAAAAAACTATCTTATAAGGAAGTACAGCAATATGCTAGATGCTTAGAAGAAGCATAGGCGGTAGCCTATAAGAACCTAGAGAAGGCCTAGAAATTAATAGAATAGTAGGTAAATAAGCACAGGCGCAAGCCCGACTTTACCGTAGGCGATAAGGTCTAGGTTATAATAAAGAACTAAAAGACAGAACGGCCTAGCCATAAGCTAGACTATAAGATAGCAGGACTATATAAGATCCTTAATAAAAAAGGCAACTTATATAAGGTTAAACTCCAGACTTAATTAAAGTCCGCCTTATTTTCTTACTAGATAAGCTATAGAAAGCTGCAAATAACCCACTACCTGGATAAAAGAATAAGCCTCCACTGCCGATTTAAGTTAATAGCGATAATAAATAGGAAGTTAATAAAATACTAGCCTGTAAACTAGTACGAGGAACGCTAAAATACCGTATCTAATAGAAAGGTTACAATTCAGACCCAACCTGGTATCCTGCCTGGAACTTTATAGGTTGCCCCTAGAAGCTTAAAGAGTTCTATAACCAATATCCTAACAAGCTAGGACCCCTAAAGTATCTAGACAAGTAGATGAAGTGCTAGTATAGCGAAGACGATAAGCTACCTGTTGAGCATATAGATAAGAACACCCTACGGATATGATACGGACATATAAAGCCTAAGGACAGGCTTTTTTGGAGGGGGGGGGTAATGTTACGGCGCTGGCATATTGCCGCAGATTGCCGTAAATTGCCGTTACGTAACCAGAGAATTGTATATAACTTTGAGCGGTGCTTCCGTTCTTCCCCTTTTCTTTCTTTAGCTTTGGATCCTCGTTTATAGACTACCAATTGTATAGGCTTGCGCGTCCCTCTTGCCGTGCTCATGCCTTGATTGACTGAGTCACTAACAGTACCTATATAGACTCTCTAGACATAAAGATATTGGTTGTAAATATAATAGAGGACCTATTATTACTGGTAGTGAGTACCTGTGGAGACCCTCTAGTGCTAGCGCAGATTACCTTAACTTAAGGGGGAGGTGATTGAAACCCTAAAACTATTAAGTATACTATAGCAGAGCTGTATACACTTTTAGTATAAGCACACCTGCAAAACGCATATTAGCTATACCCTTCTCTTTACTGGCTTCTGGAAGTATATTACTATATAATGGTTGCCTTGACCTCTGTGGACCCTGGCCTACTAGATGTATATAAAGAGGAGATTAATATCTTCTCTAATAAGTTAGTAAGTATACCACCTTAGAACTCTAAGTATGACTATACAATTGACTTAGAAGAAGGTAAGACGCTACTATAGATACCCATCTATAACCTCTTATAGAAAGAGTTGTAGATCTTACAGAAGTACCTAGAGAGTGCTCTTAAGAAGGGCTGGATTAGGCCTAGCAAGTCACCTACTAGAGCGCCTATCCTCTTTGTACCGAAAGCAGAAGGTATAATGTGGCTATATATTAACTATAGACGCCTAAATAAGATTATAATTAAAAACCGGTACCTTTTACCGCTGGTTAGCAAACTTTTTAATAGGCTTAGCCATACGAAGATATTTATAAAGCTAGATCTTTGTAATATGTACTATAAGATTTGCATTAAAAAGGGAGACGAATAGAAGACCGTATTTAAGATATGCTATGGTTACTTTAAGTACCTAATAATGCCCTTTAGTTTTACTAATGCCCCTACGACTTTCTAGAGCTATATTTAAAAGGCTCTAGGGACCCTAGTAGATACTATCTGCGTAGTTTACCTAGATAATATTCTTATCTACTTAAATAATAAGGATAAGTATGTTGAGTATGTTAAGCAGGTACTGCGACAGCTTTATGCTTGGGGCCTATATACTAAACTATTAAAATATATCTTTTATACTAAGAACGTTAAGTTTTTAGGCTTTATTATTACACCTAATAGTATTGTAATGGATTCTGCCCGCGTAAAAGCTATTAAGGAATGGCCTAAGCCTAAGTCTTATAGGGATATCTAGGTCTTCCTTGGCTTTGCTAACTTCTATAGGCGATTTATCTGGAACTACTTAGATACCATATACCCCCTATATATACATCTTATATAGGTATATCGCGACCTGACGTTAGATGGGGAGAAGAAGAAGCAGAAGCGTAAGAAAGGGCCTACTAAATAGTATTAACCTTAGTCCTGGCCTGACAACGCTTAGTAGGCGTTTTATAAGCTATATACTGCGTTTACATAGGCTCCTTTACTTTACCACTTTGACCCTAATCTACCTCTAATAGTGATTACTGACGCTTCTAATTATGCTTATAGTGGTATACTTCTGCAACCTTTTAGGTAGGGAGATTAACTCCACTAGCACCTAATTGCTTATTATAGTTAGAAGCTTACTGGCCTAGAAGTATAGCATAATACGCATAATAAGAAACTACTTGCTATAGTGCAATGCTTTAAAATATAGCGCCACTACCTTAAATACGCTGTATATATAACGCGCGTGCTCTGTGATTATAACAATCTTAGGTACTTTATAACCATAAAGAGCTTATCTGCTTGCTAGGCCTGGTATACTAAGGAACTGACTAAGTTTAATTTTAAGATTAAATATAAGCTAGGCAAAATAAATCCTATTAACGCACTATCCCAGCGCCTGGATTATGCTAAAGGCTTTAAAGATAGTAGTAAGAGAATAGTTCTTAATACTATACTGCCTATATTGCAGCAAAAGTTATAGATTATAGGCCTTGCGGGCGGCCTTAGTGCTACTATACTAAACTAGCGAGTAGTATATGTGTAGTATATAAGCGACCCTTACAAATATGGCGCTGGCGGACTAGGGTGTTCTACTATTTTCTCCAAAACCTTCTTAACTGGCCTAATAGCGTTTAACCCTAGGGAAGATCCCTTGGCCCAGGTAACAGTCCCCTATAACAACCCGGTGAGTTACCTACGTATTGTATATTACCTTGCTGGTACTGACTTTGCGCAGAGTCTTGTGCTATAGTAAGAGGTAGTAGTAGCTACCTTAGCCGAAATGGCATTTATAGAACACCCCCCTAAGTTACTGGTTAATTTTATTTATGGAGTATAAGAAAGGGATATTACGGACAGCTTAAGTACGATGTTACGACTACTTAGAGAAGAGTCGGAGGAAGCTAGTTAGTTAATATAGGCACGGTCTAGAATGGATCTAGTGGAACTATGTGACAAGGAATAGTAGCCGAGTTATATAACGTGCTACGTGAGGAACGCAGGGAACGTAGTAAACGTATATACCTTACGTATAACACGTACCTCACGGAGCGAAGGGATTTCTTAGGCGTATAGTTGTGTATTTAAAGGACCACAGTCCCTACCCAGATAGTTCTCTCTTTGTAGTAAATCTTAGAATATAATTGGAGTTAATCTGTTGGGCAACTACTCCACTAGTTATTATTATATTGTTAATTTGTTCTTACCTATATACCTAACCTAATAATAGGACCTATTGTAGTTCCTACTATAAGGTTCCGTTATACATTCACTACCAAGGTTATAGTATTGAATAAGATTGAACAACATACCACCTAAAGCACCAGTTACAATAACGTCGGTGGTAGCTATAACCTCAGGATTAGGAGACACCAGTATAGCAAATATAGATTCTTAAGTGGTTACGCGAGGTTAGTTACAGGAAATAGTTAATTGCTTATAGGACAATAGCAGGCTACTTAAAGAATGCATTAATAGAATTAGAGCAGCAAAGGTCAAGTTACCTTTAATTAAATAGTTCTTAGGGGAGAAGTTAAAGCTTAAAGGGTTTCTTACGCAGATGCATTTTAAGGTTATGCAGGAAGGAGCGAAGTTAGCAACACCTATAAACCAGGTAGCATACGTAGGACTATTCTTATTAGGAAGAGCTCTAGAGTGGTTTAAGTCTTACCTTATAGAGATATAAGCAAATAGTGTGACGACTACTAACCCAGACATATGGTATGTGTTTACAAGTTGGAACGGATTTGTAGAACGGTTAACGCAAATATTTAGAGACCCTAAAGCAACCATAACAGCGGAATGAAAACTTTAGAACTTAGTATAATGTACTTTAGCAATTGAGTATATAACGCAGTTTTAAACACTAGCCACGCAGGTTAAGTAGAATAATAGGGCGTTTATAGTATAATATAAGCAAGGACTTAAGGCTAAAGTCTAAAACATAATTATCCTAATAGAAGATACGGATACTCTAAAAGAGTTAATAGACCAGTTAATAAAGATTAATAATAGGATCTATTAAAGAGAACAGGCTAAGAAGGGTTAGGACAGAGTTTTATAGTTATATAAGGCGCAGAGTACGCAATGACAGACATAGAGTTAAAAACTATGGAATGGCGCAGAGCTAATAGACCTAAGTAGTACTAAAGAAACCTAAAGATAGGAAAAGAAACTATAAAAACCTAGAGGTTAAGGATCTAGTAATTAAAGGACCTAGGAGTAGAGGCCAAACTAGGGATCTTAGTAGCAGAAGACGTTTAGGCGGACTCCATAACAAGAAAAATAGTTTAAAGATAGGGCTTATATAAATTGCGGAAAATAAGGTTATTTCGCCAGAGACTACAAAGGTGGTTAGAGTAATTACGTAGTAAAGGGAACTAGGCCAGCAGACGGCATATATATATAGAGGGATAACGGTGCACTATAAGGAACAAAAAAATGTTTAATTAATAGTTTTGCGTTTTATTATAACAACGTATACTAAATTCATAAGGACGCCAAGTATGGCGCAAGCTATTGGCTATAGGAGCTAGTATTATCTAAGTTTAAAGGAACTAATAAACTAGCTTATAGATTGGATATTAAAGATAATAAATTTAATATAGGCGAAGCATTTACTAATAATAAGGCAACGAAGGCAGCTTACTAGGAGCATGTAGACCTCAGAGAAGTTAAAACAAAAGTAGAGACTAAGACCATTACAGAATAGGGTTTAGTAACGGGTATTATAACACCATTAAATATAATTTCCATTGCTTTATAAGACAATAGGAGCAACGTTTAGAAGAAACTAAGTAAGTAGACAACTACTAGTGCTAGCTTATTACTTAATAAAGGCAAAAGGCCACAGGCTTAAGATTCTTAAGAAGAGATATAAGAAGCTTAAGATTTTTAAAACAAGATAAAACACACCTAAGGACCCACAATAGACAAAAACCAATGGGAAAGGGCAGCTACTTAGTTTACAGACAAACGAATGAGTATAGGACGCAAGTTTAAGAACTACAAGTTTAGGGAACAAATAAGAACGTTAGTAATCCTAGGTAAACGCAGTGTTCAGCCTAAAGATTAAACAGTTAATACTAGGATTAAGAAGTAAGGTAACTACAAAGATCTAGCTATAAGACGCAGAAAATAAGAAACTATAGATAAGTTTAGAATAAGAATTATTATATAGCAAGAGCAAAAGCTAGATAAGAGGTCAGCTATGCTAGGTTATATAAGGGACAGAGCACCCGTATAAAGAATTACTAATAGGCTAAGTGTAGGGACACCTAGGGCAAAATAGTTAGATAAACTGGAATAAAAAGAGGATCTAGATATCCTAACCAGATTTAAAGAAAGACATACTAAAGAATGTTATAATATAGCGATAATAAGGTACTTTCTAATAGATAGACCATATACACTAAACCAGTTATACGGAAAGTAGTATAGGCAACGATATAATAATAAATGGGAAGACTTTTATATATAGCTAGATAAAAAAGTTGTCTAAGACCAACCCATTATGGAAAAACGCATAAGTTACATTAAAGGGGTATTAATTATAATGTTAAGGAACCTAGAAGAAGGATCTAGGGACTAGAGAAGCGAATAATAAATCTTAGTACCCATAGCAGAGATACTAGTGGTTAGGTTAACTAGGTATAAGTTTAAACTTAAGAATAAAGACAAACTAAGAGTTAACCTAAGTTACTTAGCGTATTATATACTATTATGGATAGCTTATATGGATAACACCTGCAATATATATAGAGCACCAAAAGATAAGAACCGGAAGTACCTAATAAGGATATATTGGGCACCTAAGGAAAGGTGGTTTAGGAATGCCAAGTATATGCATAGATAGCACCCAGTAGAAGTATAAGGTTAAGGAGACTTAATACTTTAACCAGGAAGATTCCTTACAGAAAAATGCCTAGATAGATAATAGTGGTAGGAGTGCCTAGAGAACACTTATCTATAGTATATAGAGGAAAAGAAATAAACTAAGTATTGGCCTAAGTTAGATTAAGTATAAATAGGATCTAGCGGCCAATAGTTAGAGAAAGGGGAGGCGTATAGGACTAAAGGGAACTAGTGTTAGAACCTTAAACCCTTAAAGGAATTTAAGGATAATACCTAAATTTACGAGCTAAGTGGCAAGATCAGCAGTTTAAAGTGTTGGTAGATAGTAGAGTAACTAGGAACCACATATTACTAAAAGTAGTAGAAAGGATAGGGTTACCATATAGACAAAAGAAACACCTATATCCACTTATAATAATTTTAGGAGATTAGATAGCCTATAAAGAAGGTATTATTAAGCTTAAAATAGGACCTATTTAGTTAACTATTAAAGGAAGACCAGTAAGAATGTCTTTCGATATTCTACTATTGGGATAGAACGAGGCGATACTAGGAATGCCTTAGTTATAGGAGTATAATCCAAAGATTAATTGGGTTATAGGTTAGGTCAATATTAAGAATACTTAATAACGCAAAGAGTGACAGCAAACCAAGTTGGTATAGTACTAAGTTAGAGCAATATATAAAGAGACTAAGCGAGGCTTAAGTTATGTACCAAAGAGATACCATAAGTATGGTAAGAAGTTATAGTTACTAAAAAGTAAGAAGCTGTTAGAATATACAGCATAGGACCATAAGATAGAATTAAAAGAGGGAATAAGTCTAAAGTTCTTTTTAATTTATAAGCTTACTAAAACCAAGTTAGTGGCGCTTAAGGAGTTTGTCCAGGAGAACTTATATAAGGGATATATTAGACCGTTATAGTTATTAGTAGGATATCTAGTGTTATTCATCCTAAAGAAAAACAGAAAACTCAGGATGTGTATAGACTATAGATAGTTAAACAGCATTATTAGGAAGGATAGGTATTCTTTACCCTTAATTAGCGAAATCCAAGACAGGATAGGTAATGTAAAAATCTTTATAAAGATAGATCTGAGATGGGCGTACCACCAGATTAGGATTAAGAAAGGCAACAAGTAAAAGGCAGCCTTTAGGTTAAAGGAAGGACTATATAAACTATTAGTTATATAATTTAGGCTTATAAACGCACTAGTAATGTTCTAGAAGCAAATTAATAGTGTATTAGGAGAACACCTAAATGAGTTTATTATAGCATATCTTAATATTATTATTATTTACTTAGAGAATAAGGGAGAACATAGAGAACACGTTAAATGGGTCTTAAAGAGACTATAGGAAGAACAGATACTAGTAGCAATTAAGAAATACGAGTTCTTTACAAGGAAAACTGATTTTATAGGATTTATTATTAAACTAGGAAAGATTAGTATAGACCTAAAGAAAGTCAAAGCTATAGTAAGTTAGCAAAAACTAGAGAATGTTACGCAGTTAAGGTTGTTTCTAGGGTTTTATAACTACTATAGGAGGTTTATAGCACAATGGTTAAAAAGTATTAAGCCGTTTATAAGGCTAACAAAGAAAGAGGAACCATGGATTTAGGGTAGTAAATAGAAAAAGCTGTTCTAGGAACTTAAAGAGTTGTTTACCTAAGAGCTAGTCCTTAAGATCTATTAACTAAAGTTAGAAATGGTTGTTAAGACAGACGTATTAGACTTTATACTAGGAGTATACTTACTATAGAAGCACCAGGACGCATGGCATCTAGTAGCATACTATAGTTAAAAGATAATACCATTAGAGTTAAACTATAATATCTACAATAAGGAGTTGCTAGGTATAGTTATAGCACTTAAAAAATGGAGAGCATTTTTACAAGGCACAGAGAAACCATTTGTGGTTAAGATAGACTATAAGAACCTTATAGGATTTCTAATAATAAAGGAACTTAACCAAAGACAGGTTAGATGGGCGGAAATGCTTATAGAATACCATTTCGAAATTCAGCATACTAAGGGTACAGACAATGCACGAGTAGACGCTCTAAGTAAAAAGGCTAAACTATAAAGTAACGAAAAGCTATTAGGAGCTTTATTGTAAAAGGATTAAGACGGATTAATTAGGTATAATTATTTAAAGATTATAGCAACTAAGGAAAGTTAGATCTATAAATTACTAAAGAGTAATTAGACACAAAAGATCTAAGAAGTATAGGTAGAGGATCTAGACTTAGAGCAATATAAAAATAGAGAAGTAATATATATGCCTAAGTCTATTGCAGAGGAGTTTGTTAAGGAATTCTATAAGGGAATAATATAAGGACATAACAGAGCTATAGGCTTAGTGTTAAGACTTTAAAAGGAGTACATTATTTAAGAAATCTGGGGACTAGCAAGATAAGTTATAAAGGAATGTTTAGATTACTAAAGAAACAAACCGATAAGGCATAAGCTGTATAGAGGGCTATAACCGGTCGAAGTACCAGGAAGACCATGGGAGGTTATATTATAGGACTTTATTGTTAAGTTACTAAAGTCAAGAGATCCTATTACGGGACAAGATTATAATGTGATCTTAGTAATAGTAGATAAGCTTATAAAGTGGGGATACTTTATAGCATATACTAAAGAGATATTAGTAGAAGACGTCGCTAGAATCTATATAAAGGAAGTATTTGCAAGACACGGAGCACCAGATAAAATTATATTAGACAGAGATCCAAGATTTATAGTAACGTTTTAGGAGGTGTTTTTGGCAGAATAGGGAGTTTGCGCAGTAACCTCTATAGTGTATTATCCGCAGATGGACAGATAAATGGAAAGACTAAACTAGACACTAGAACAGTATCTAAGGCATTATATTAATTACGTATAAAACAATTAGGTATCGTTATTACCAGTTATATAGTTTGCATACAATGCAACACTATAAGAAGGAATGGGGACATTACTATTTAAGGTGAATTACGGGTATAAGCTAAGAACGTCGTTATTACTATATTAAGCGAAGAAAACGAGTAGCACAGCTAAACAAAGAATAGAGATGTTAATAAATCTTTATACAAACCTTAAAGAAACAGCTAAACTAGTATAAGAGTAAATAAAAAAGTACTATAATATTAAGAGATCTAAGGGACCAGATCTTAAAGAGGGAGATAAAGTATAGCTACTATATAAAAATTTTAAGAGTCGATAACTAAGTAAGAAGTTGGACTATGTTAGACTAGGACCTTTCAAAATTGCGTAAAGAATTTTATTAGTTATATATAAGTTAAACCTACTAGCCAAAATAAAGATCTACTCTGTATAACATATTACAATGCTAGAGCTATTATACGGGAGTGTTAAGCTACTAGTCTATAAGGCAGACATGTATAGAGGATAAGAGGAAGACAAATAGCAAGTTTTAAGGATCATTAGTTATAAGGATATAGATAATAAAACATAGTATAAAGTAAAGTAGATAGGCTATAATAAGACTACCTAGGAACCACTAAGCAACCTAGAGAACGCTATAGGAAAGGTAAAGAAGTATTAGAAGAAAGTAGGTCAGGAAGCATTAAAAAAGGATTGCTAAAGGACGAGTTACCTAAGGGGGACCCATAAGGAAGAGCAACTACTATATTACTTAAAGTTGTTTCCTTCTTTAGAAACTCTACCCTCTTATTACCCAGCTTAGACAGACCTTGTTAAACAAGTTTCTACTCCTTAGAATAAACCTTCTCACAAACTTTCTTAAGACAAAGAAGATGGGTAGATACCGCGATATAAGTATCCAGGGCCTTCTGTTCTGCGTCTTAAGAATATTTCAGCTTAGCCAAGGCAGCAGAAAGCTTACTATTGAGTTTTATAGTGGTAGACTAAACGTAAGACCCTATAATAAGTTACTTAGGAAACTTAAAGACTATTAAGAGTTATAGGACGCGTACACTTAGCGTTAGAAGTAGAACGAACGTCGCAGAGCGATTAAATGTTTGCTTTAGTATACTTGGAACAAGAGGAGGGTTATTAGGAGTTAGGACTCGCCAACACAACACAAACCAGCCCCTCTTTCGCACAACAAGAATACGGAGATGGCATTATCTCACCTAGTAACAGTATAGCAGCAACGGTACGAGCACGACGTTGCGCATGTGAAGAAGAAGACGCTTTAGGTATAATAAGCAAGGATATTAACCAGATTAATTAAATGGACATTACACCTCTAGTAGACGACTTAGAGATGTTAGGAATCTTTAAAAACGAAGATAAAGAGGAGGGAGATGGTGTTACGGACAGCTTAAGTACAATGTTATAATTACTTAGAGAAGAGTTGGAGGAAGCTAATTAGTTAATATAGGCACGGTCTAGAATGGATCCAGTGGAACCATGTAATAAGGAATAGTAGCCAAGTTATATAACGTGCTACGTAAGGAATATAGGGAATGTAGTAAACGTATATACCTTACGTATAACACGTACCTCACGGAGCGAAGGGATTTCTTAGGCGTATAGTTGTGTATTTAAAGGACTATAGTCCCTACCCAGATAGTTCTCTCTTTGTAGTGAATCTTAGAATACAATTGGAGTTAATCTGTTGGGCAACTACTCTACCAGTTATTATTACGTTGTTGATTTGTTCTTACCTACATACCTAGCCTAATAATAGGACCCACCGTAGTTCCTGCTACAAGGTTCCGTTATAAGGGACGCCTTTATATACTCTATATGTGATTAGTTGACCTAGGGATAGGTTCCTGCTGGTAATAAGGACTATACCCTTAATAATTAAGGACTTTTAAGGCAAAATAACAAGGTCTGGGTGCTAAATTGTATATCACTATAATAGGAGTTCCTTAAGCGGAATTATAACAATTCTATGGGTGGCTATTATAGATTTAACTATACCTGCGAGGTGATTACATAGAAGTACGCTTAGAACGGCCTTACTAAAGATCTCTACAAATACTTAAATAATTATAATGCCTACTAACGCTATAAATCGTGCCGCTATAAACCCTATGGTAAGCTACAGCCTCTTTAGGTCCCCACCTAAGCCTAGCGATATTATTTACTTAACTTTATTATGGATCTCTTTAAGTCTAAGACTCCTAATAGTGTAGAGTACAACTCCGTCCTTGTCCTTATAGACCGTTTTATAAAGCTAGTGCGCTACTATCTAGTGTGTAAGATAATTAATGCTACGCAACTCGCAGAACTCTTATTTAAAGTCTTTGTATAAATAGGGCCTTTAGATAATATTGTCTCTAATAGGGGTAGTATATTTATAAGTAAATACTAGAGCACCATATACTACTATCTATATATTTGACGTAAGCTTAGCACCGCATTCTACCTATAGATAAATAGTTAGACGGAACGCTAGAACTAGGAGCTTAAGGTATACTTACATATATTTATAAACTAGGAACAGTCTAATTGGGCCTCCCTACTTAATAAAGCAGCCTTTGCCTATAACTCTAAGGTTTATACTATAACAAAGTGTTCCCCTATTGAGCTTGCCTATAGCTAGCTGCTAAACGTCCTAGATAGAGTCCTAGACGGCGTCCAAGACGCCTAGTAGGGTGGGGAGGGGTCTAAGTTAATAAATGTTAAACTTATAGAGATGTATCTATAACGCCTGCGCCTTATATATAAGGCAGTAGCGGCATCAATAATACACGCCTAATAGCTTTAGGTAAAATACTATAATTGTTACCATTTGGCCAAGCATTTTGCTGTCAGTAAATGAGTCCTGCTCTCTTTTAAGAATATCCATATAAAACGTCCCTATAAGAAGCTTAATAGCAAGTTTATAGGACCATTTCAGATCCTAGAGCGCGTAGGGTAATAAGTATATAAGCTAGAACTCCTACCTGCTATAATATAGCTCTACCTAGTCTTTTATGTCTCCTTACTAGAGCCTTATAGATCACGCCCTAGGTTTTAACCCCTGGTAGTAAAAGAGCTTAAGGAAGGCAGCTAGGAAGTAGAAGCAATTATTACCTACTAGGATTGTGCTAGATAACTATAGTACCTTATTAAATAGCTAGGATGGCTGAATAAGTATAACAAATAGAAATACGAGATAGAACTTAAGAATTGTTAATAACTGCTAGATAAGTACCATAAGTGGAATACCCTAGCCTTATAGCTAAAGCGTAGGCGAAAAGTAAGCGCCGCTGCTAAGATATAACCTATACTAAAGTGGAGTAGAGGACGTCCTAAGGGATTAAAGAATAAGTAACGCTTATAATAAGAACTGCGGTATATATATAGGGTGAAGCGTAATTTATTAATATCCTATATAAGCCACACTCTAACGCAACCTAGCTATGCTGGCGACTTATAGGCGACTCGCAGGCAAAGCTATAGCGTACACTAATAATAAAGCTTAATTTAGAAAGCACCCTTCCTAGACTTAGTCTGTCACTCTATACTAGCTTAGCAGATTGTTATATTAAAGAATAGGTCTACTTAACTAGGGTCTAAGACCTACTGGTGACCCACTAGTAGTAACCTATACCAACAACTTATACACTATTCTATATATATACTATATAGATAACGCATAAGGCTAAAGTATAGGTTAGTGGTAGATTTAATAGGTATATAGCCTTGCCGTCTACAAATCTGGCTGTATATAAGTAACCTATAACCTACCTATAAAGTATATACGGCACTATACTAGTATAGCGCAAGGCTAAAGTATAGGGTTAGTGGTGGATTTAATAGATATATTGCCTTACCACCTATAAGTCTGGCTGTATGTAAATAACCTATGACCTACTTATAAGGTACTAGCGACCTACCTATATAAGCAATCTTTTAGAATATTTTTAATAGTCTACTAAATTTGGGCGAGCCCTAAATAGACTAATTAGGATTTTCTATTCTGGGGATAGAAAATTGCTACTAGCTTAGTTAAATATAGGGAGTTTTAGCAAGGCAAATCTAACCAATTAGACAACTTTAACTAGTAGTTAAAGTTCCTTAATATCCTTGCGCCGTATATATGTACTACCTATCTCTCTATGCACAAAATTAAGACACTCTTTCCCCTTTAAATTTTTTTTTTCCTTATTAAGGTTTTTATGGGGTTTTATTAAGGCTTGAGTATATAAAGGATTAGGGACAATCCTTTTTAAAGGGGGGGGCATTATTAGGTAAAACCTAAGTAGATAGTTATATAGCCGCAAGGTATAGGCTGTAACGGTTTATCTACATAGCTACTATCAAGGCGTCGTTAGTCACGGATTAACGTTGCCCCAACGTTGCCCCAACGACCGAACATGTATATAGTCGTCTACCGCGCCCCTTTCTTTAAGCCCTTACCTTAGTCTATTCATAATATAGCCCCTCATTGTTGCTTAATCTATCGGACCGCTCCCACAGGAAGCTAGCCGTAATATTAGACTAAGGTCTACCCCAATTAGCCTGTAGAGGCGATATAATACTAGGTCTAACGGTTAAACGCGTAGCTAGTTCTACCACCACAACTACAGACCAACCAACCCACTAAGCCCTGCTTAAGGCAGGCAATTGCGACAGCAGATTAAGCAGCTAAAAGAAGAGACTGCAGCAATTAGATCAAAAGAATCACCCCAATTATAATCTCAGTGGCAAGAGTTGCCTGAGAAAGCAAAAGAGACACTATAGCAAAAAGGAGCGCGTCAAGGCCTAGCGCGCTAGAGATAGCTACTAACCCAACGCTAGCAGCATGTAAGGAACCTATAGACGCGTCACTTAAGCCGCCGGAGCTCTAACCATACTATAGTAAGACAGAGCTTTCAGATAATATAAAGAGCAAATAGGACCGCCTTATAACATAGTTAAAAGATAACGAGAACCCTATATACTTCAAGATAGAGACCAAGAGGAAGTTCACAGCCGCAACTACCTAGAGCCTGGCCGAGATACTTACAACCAAACTTATAGAGGAGCTAAGGCTCTAGGGAATACGAAGGAAGGCGTTAGAACAGCAGGTTGCTATGCTATAGCGTCTTATAAATAACCACGCGCACAAGGCCCTAGATGGAAAAGAGGAGGCTAAAGCAAAGATAGCGGAGCTTAAGGAGCACCTAGACAACAGGACAGACGAGCTCCGCAAGGCCAATTAGAAGATATTAAGGATGGGCCACAAGGTCACTATACAAGCCCCAAATCAGAAAGACAGCAAGCAAGGAAGTACACCGTTATGGATAATATAAGAAGGGACACCACTCTCTTAAACGAGCAGTGTTATGGGTTTAGGACGTATAGCAAAGTTTCCAGACCCACCTATACTGACAGATAGGAAAGAGCCTACCTATTGCGCCTGGAGCGGCTATGTACGAAACAAGCTTCAATCTAATACAGACTAGTTCTATTAAGACAACCCAGATCAGGAAGAGGATGCAAAAGTAGCATATATTAAGACACGTGTAGGAGGCAAAGCTTATAACTACCTCTTACCCTACCTAGAGGCAGAGCGCGATATAGAACGCAACCCTACCAGCAAAGAAGTACTTAAGTTCCTAGAGAACGTCTTTAAGGACCCGGATTGCCGCATTAAGGCCCAGCAGGAGCTTAAAAGCCTTAAGATGCCGTACCTAGGAGACTTTAACAATTTCTAATCTAACTTTATACGGCTAGCAAATATCTCAAGGATGCCACAAAATTAGTGGAAAGAGGAGCTTTATAATAAGCTTTATAACAGCCTACGCGTCCAAATGGAAGTTAAGGTAGCAGATAAAGACTATAGCTTCCAGGCCTATTATAAGACTGCCCAATAGTACGCCCGAGGTCTAAAGCAGATAGGCAAGGAACAAAGTGACGGCAGAGCAGCCTAGGCTAGTAAGAGAGCTTCTACTAGGGGCGCTAAAGAGACTAAAGGTCCCCCCTCTTCCTAGCAGCCTCTAACTCTAGCACCAGCCGCAAAAGCACCAGTTACCTACTTTAACTATAGCAAGCAAGGACACTACTCCAATAACTATACAGCGCCAAAGAAGACGGAAGCTAAAGCAATTAACCAAAGTAAAGAATACGAGATAGTCACTAACTTGGTGGGGTCGGAAAACGAGTAGCTCTAGGAGAAGTCTCCTACCTAGAGTAGATCGGAGCAATCAACACAGCGCCCATACAGCTGAAGGAGATCTTAGGAGGCGCAGCCCTTATAATGCTATACAGGATCGCGCTAGGTGGCGTAGCTCTCAATATAGTAAGCCTGCTCGACTCTAGCGCGGGCGGAGAAGCCTTTATACACTATAAGCTACGGCCGATTATCAAGTAATGACTGTAACCAAAGTTCTACAGGATCAAGGGACGAGGAGTTGCCATATCTGGCCATAACAATTAGCAGATAGATACAATTAGATAGCTCTTTAGGGCTAACCTAGTTATAAATGGCCGACGAGTCCCCACGTGGTTCCTATTCTATAATACAGGCCGCCACGATCTTCTTATTAGTCGTAGGTGGTTTGAGAAGACTAGGGCCCTTATTAATTGCAAGTGCCGGGCCTTAGTATAGCGAACCAAGAGGAACTACTATAGCAGGCAGGACGTAATCATACCAAGAAAGAAGCTCCTACCCCTGCCAATTAATAAGGATCACCAGAGAGACGTAGATTAAAGAGACGCACTACTAGATTAAGAGTCCAAGTCTACCCCCTAACGTATTCTTAAACGTACAGTCGCGATTAGTGAACTTTAAGAGAAGAAGTCCTCTACTAAAATCAAGCTAGAGGGATAGGCTAAGCCAAAGCAAGCTAAGCGGACCTCGTATAACTATAGGCATACTTAGAAGATCGATACCCAAGATATAATCAGGAAAATGGAAGACCAGCTCTACCCTAGGCTAGCTTTACCGTTAAAGCCAAGAGTAAGGAGGCCTTCATCTACTAGGAAGTTTAGAGCAGCAGATATTACGCTACTTAAGGCGAGGAACTTCCTACAAGGAGCGAAGCGTAAGGACGTAGTAATTAGATATACTAGCCTCTACAAAATAGACCAACTAATAGAGGATAAAAAGGGACAGGACGCGCTACTAGACAATAAGGAAGAACTCTACCGGCTTATCTATAAAAAGCTACCACAGCCCTATTAAGAGTACGCTAATGGTTTCTTAAAAGCTACCTCCAATATACTACTACTGTATTATAAGGGGGTGGACCATAATATTATTCTTAAAAGCAGTAGCAGAGAACTAGCCCCTAGCCCGATATATAACATGTTATTAGAACAGCTAGAGCTAGTTAAGGCCTACCTATAGAAGCACCTATAGAAGGGGTTTATTATACCAAGTAATACACCCTTTATAGCTCTAGTCCTATTTGCTAAGAAGCTAGGAGGGGGGTGGCGATTCTACGTCAACTTTTAAAAGCTTAATACAATTACTAAGAAGGACCGCTACCCGCTACTATTAATTAAGGAGACGTTGACCAGGCTATTAAGAGCTAAGATCTTTACTAAGCTAGATATTCGGCAGGCCTTCTACTATATACAGCTAAAGAAGGAGGTAGAGGAGTTAACCACCTTCTATACAAGGTATAGATTATATAAGTACCATATTATACCCTTTAGACTATATAACGGCCCTGCGTCCTTCCAGAGATTTATTAATAATATCCTTTTTAACTACCTAGACGATTTCTATATAGCCTATATAAACGACATCCTAATCTACTCGGACGACCCGCTAGAGCACAAGGTCCATGTTAAGAAGGTCCTATAGAAGCTTTAAGAGGCAGGCTTATAAGTGGATATTAAGAAGAGCAAGTTTAATATTACTAAGACGAAGTTTCTAGGCTTTATTATTGGTACTAATAGGGTCGCTATAGACACCGACAAGCTATCTATAATTAAGGATTGGGAACCCCCTACCTCTATAAAAGGGGTATAATCCTTCCTAGGATTCTATAACTTCTACTAGGCCTTCTTGAAGGATTACGGCCGAGTCGCACAACCACTTAGTAAGCTTATAAAGAAGGGAGCATGGTACCCACTAGGGGAGGAAGAGCTTAAAGCCTTTAAGCAAGTTAAGGCCCTTATGCTATTTGGCAGCGTAATTAAGCACTACTCACCATTCCAAGACACCCGCATAGAGACGGACGCGAGTGACGGAGTAGTAGCTAGGGTGCTAAACCAGCTGCAAGACGATGGGACCTAGAAGCCAGTAGCCTTCTTCTTAAAGACAATGTCCCCTATAGAGATGCGGTACAAGATCCACGACAAGGAGATACTAGCGGTAATAAGAGGCCTATAGGAATAGCAAGGTCACCTTATCAGCCTCCAATATACACCCTTTATAGTAATCACAGATTATCAAGCCCTTAAGTACTTTACAACCAAGAGGCTGCTAAGTCTATAGCAAGCCCACTAAGCAGACCTGCTAGCTAATTTCCACATACAGATTATATATAGGCCAGGCACGGCAAATATAGTGGCTAATACCCTATTACGAAAGCAAGAGGACCTAAAGACGCAGAAAGAGAAGAACGTAGCCGCACGCACTATATACCTAATTAACCCCGCCCTTATAATTGCTACACTAGAGTCAACCTCCAAGGACCCCCCAACTGCAGCAAATTACAAATAGGAACCGTATAAGCTGGTTAACTAGATCCTCCAGGCCAATCGAACTAGCGAGTCGCTAGTAGTGCTATATTAGCTAGCCAAGCAAGACCAGAAGGGCTGGAAACTCTAAGGAGGACTACTAACCCGCTTTAGCAAGCTAATAGTCCCTAATACTAACTACCTCCGTACCTACCTTATTGCAAAGGTACACTCCCGCCAGGTAACTGCTTACCTAGGCAAGATAAAGACTAAGAAACTTATAGCAGACTAATACTATTAGCCAGGGCTACCCTTAGACTGCGATACCTATGTAAGAAACTACAGGACCTGTAAGAGGACCTATATACCCTATAATAAAACCCCAGGCCTACTGCACCCCCTACTAATTGGTAAACGCTGCTGGCAGCATATCTCTTTTGATTTTAAGTCCTTCCTAATAGATAAAAAGGGCTTTAACAACGTCTTTGTGGTCATTAATTAACTAGGCAAGAGAGCCTTCTCACTACCCTACTATAAAACTGCCACCGCAGCTAACGCAGCAAACCTATACTACCAACACATCTGGCGCGTGTACGGCCTTCCGGAGACAGTTATATCAGATTAAGGACCCCAATTCATCTTAGCCTTTACAGATAAGCTATGTAAACTAACTAGCGTTAAATAAAAGCTCTTTATATCTAGTCACCCACAAACTAATGGTAATACGGAAGTACTAAACCAGTACATTAACCAACGCTTAAGGCCCTTTATTAACCACTATCAGGATAATTTGTCAGAGCTCCTCCCCTATATAGACTTCGCACAAGCAATCTTACTACATAAGTCTACCGGCTTTGCACTATATAAGCTAGAGCTAGGATTTAAGCCAAGGCTCCACTTTGACTGGGAGGAACGTATACGAGCAGCCTCAACGCCTCGTAAGAAGCTAACACGACAAGAAGCTTAAGTTTTTGCACATAGGACCTAGGACGCAGTTAAATGGGCAAGAGATAATCTAGCTAAGGCCTAAGAGCGGCAGACAAGGCAAGCTAATAGGCACCGTCGCGAACTAGACTTCGGAATAGGTAATCGAGTATATATTACCAGGAAGGGCTAGGCTACTAACTAACCGAGTACTAAGCTAAACAGACAGCTTACAAGGTCCTACAAGATTCTAGGTATAAAAGGACACTTATATATTATCGACCTACCCCTAAATATAAAGATGTCAAACGTCTTCCATGCTAATCAACTATAAAAGGACCTAGATAACCCCCTACTAGGCCAAAATAGGGAGCCAAAGGAGCCAATCCTAATTAATAGCAAGCCGGAGTACGAGATTAATAAGATCCTTACTAGTAGAACCTACCACGGAAGGCTACAGTATAAGGTTAACTGGGTAGGCCACAACCTGGACAACACCTAGTATAACGCAGACAGCTTTATCAGCGCCCCCTATAAGATTAAGGCGTTCCATAACAAGAGACCCCATAATGCTAGACCACCCGTACGGCTAATACAATGGCTAGAGGCGTATCACAAGGACGTAGATCTAGAGCCCTTAGAGGAAGACAATAAAGCAGAGAAGAATAGAAGGGCAAGACAGATAAGGAGAGCCTAACTATAAGGATCAAGGGCGATCCTCCTAGCTTAAAGGGGGGTAATGTGACGGTTCGTCTACATAGCTACCATCGAGGCGTCGTTAGTCACGGATTAACATTGCCCCAACGTTGCCCCGACGACCGAACATGTACATAGTCGTCTACCGCGCCCCTTTCTTCGAGCCCTTACCTTAGTCTATTTATAATATAGCCCCTCATTGTTGCTTGATCTATCGGACCGCTTCCACAGGAAGCTAGCCGTAACATAGGCGACCCTAGGGCGACCTAAGGGTGACTTGCCTATAAGGTATATGCGCTGTATATACCTAGGGAAAACCCTTTCTTACCTCGTATATAGACTCCTCCCTTTCCCTTAAGGATTTGTCTGTCTATACAATATACCCTATTATTTTATTATTGAGCTCCCTATCTATATCCTTACCTTATAGGTATAGGACTTCTATTTTATAGAATTTGCATTTATCTATATTTAACTATAGACTAGCTCTATATAGAGCTTCTAGGACAAGATTAACATATTTCTTATATTTAGTTAGGTTATTGCTATATACTAAGATATTGTTAATATAAGTAGTACAGAAAACGTCCAGGTAAGGTTATAGAGTATTATTTATAAAGTGCTAAAATAAACTTAGGGTATTTATAAGGCCAAATAGTATTACTAAGTATTTAAATAGTCTATACCTGGTGCGGAATGTAGTAAGCCATTTATCTCCTTTTATAATATAGAGGCGGTTAAATATATAAATAAGGTTGAGCTTTATATAGTAGCAAGCCTTACTTAATTAGTTTAGTGTCTTTTAAATTAATGGGAGTGGGTACTAATTCTTAATGGTAATAGCATTAAGAGCTTAGTAGTCTATATAAAAGCGTAGACTGCCGCTAGGTTTCTTAATAAAGATTATAGGTGCAGCTATAGGTGAAGAACTTACTCTAATAAATCCTTTACTAAGGTATTCGTCTATTATATAGTAGAGATTTTAAGTTAAAGTGTGCGATCTAATATATATTACGATAAACGAATTGAAATAAATTGATATTGGATAATCTGGTATCCAATATTGATTTATTTTAATTCGCTTATCGTAATTTTTGGCCACACTGTGTTAGGAGCTCCAGGAGACACTTATACTTGGCTTCCTATTATGAACCTGTTAGGAGGTCGCTCGGACTATTAGGACCACTAGGACCTCTAGGACCTCTAGGACTATTAGGACTATTAGGATAATTAGGACAATTAGGACAATCAGGACAATAATTAAAATTTTAATTTAAAAATAAGGTATATTAATGCTCTAGTATTCACAGCCAGCTAATAAACATAAAAACCATTTTAATTTTAGGCTCTATTCTATATACAAGGAATCTAAATAGTCCAAATCAATCCTTCCTGCCTACTACCTGTGTCTGTGTCTGTTATAGGACCTACGTCGTTCTAAGGGACGATCGCTCGAGCGTCGAGCGATTGATCGAGGGGGAAGCCTTCGCAAAGGCTTCAAATCTTCAATTGGCGGTGTTCCCGATGATCCGCCGGTCGTGTACTGATTTCCTAACTAGGCCTAGTGCCTGCCTGCCTACCTGCCTGCCTGTCCTGCCTGTCCTGCCTGTCCTGCCTGTCCTGCCTGTCCTGCCTGTCCTGCCTGTCCTGCCTGTCCTGCCTGTCCTGCCTGTCCTACCTGTCTAACCGTCCTACCTGTTCGTGCCTACCTGTCTGTGCCTGCCTGTCTGTGCCTACCTGTCTGTGTCTACCTGCTGTATCTGTAATTCGGGGGAGAAGTCGGCCCGATCGAAGGCTCTGCTTGATTCGATTGCGATTGATTATATTAATTTAAATCGTTCTCTATAGGCGTTCGCTGGCTGTACGTTTGGACGATAGTCGTCTGGGGTGCCTCTCTAAGAGGCCCTAATTCGATTTGATCCGGTAACAGGGTGATATCGAGGCTCTGGTTCGATTCGATCGATCGATTGAATTGATCGTGGTGTTCGCTGGCTGGTCGTTTAAACGATTATCGTCTGGCTCTAGCGACGGTCGTATGGTTCTGGCGACGGTCCTCTCCTACCTGCCTACCTACCTACCTACCTACCTACCTACCTACCTACCTACCTACCTATCTGCCTGCCTGCCTGCCTGCCTGCCTGCCTGCCTGTCAGCCTATGTCAGTATCTAATTCAATTCGGGGGAGGGGTCGGCCCGATCGAAGGCTCTAATTGATTCAGATCGTTCTCTACGGCCATTCGCTAGCTGTACATTCGAACGGTGGTCGTCTAGGGTTCCTCCCTAGGATGCCTTGATTCGATTCGGTGATGGGCCAATATCGAAGCTCTGGTTTAATTCGATCGATCGATCAATTGAATCGTTCGTGGTATTCGCTGGCTGGTTGTTCGAAAGGTCGTCGTCTAGTTCTGGTAACGGTTGTCTGGCTCTAGGACGGTCATCTAGTTCTGGCAACGGTCGTCTGGTTCTGGCGACGGTTATCTGGTTCTGGTGACGGTCGTCTGGTTCTGGCGACGGTCGTCTGGTTCTGGCGACGGTCCTCTGCTGGCTGCCGTTCTAGTGCCTCCTAAGGTAGGGAGGATGTAAGGAAGGGTAAAAAATAAGGGTTTGTTCGGTTGCAAAAATGTCAGATTGAATATGAACTGAAAGTCCGGCAGAAAGAACGCGTTCCTTCCCGATTTGACACGCGTCTGTGGCTCTACGGTTGCACGGAC
>Ga0307507_10003833_pt1 | contig 28087 bp, 8 predicted proteins | sample 7_EM_MG_FD_207223 | JGI IMG/M metagenome (GOLD analysis project Ga0307507, IMG submission 207223) | Populus trichocarpa ectomycorrhiza microbial communities from riparian zone in the Pacific Northwest, United States - 7_EM | ecosystem: Host-associated > Plants > Roots > Unclassified | place...
ATATTAATTAGGGGGTGTCTATATATTAATTAGGGGGTGTCTATATATTAATTAGGGGGTGTCTATATATTAATTAGGGGGTGTCTATATATTAATTAGGGGGTGTCTGTGGTTTAATTGGGGGGTATCTATATATTAATTAGGGGGTGTCCGCATATTAATTAGGGGGTGTCCCTCTACCGTTACCCTAATTTTATATAAGATTTTTAAGATTTTTAATAATATAATGTTATATATATATATATAAGCAATAATATAAAAATATAAAAAATACTATTTATATATAATTATCTATATATTGCTTTATTTAAAAATTTAATATATAAAAAATTAAAAAATTATATATTTATTATATTAAAAAGCAGTAATTCTTATAAATTATATTTTTATTAACTATTTTTACTTAATATATATATTATAAAAATAATATTATTATTCATTGCTTAACGTCCGATTTGGATCCCTATTAGGCCCATACAGACTACTCCTTATTTACATATGGGGAGAAAACTCTATTTAAGAAAACCCTGTAATCTATCTCCCCGCCTTTTAGGACTCGCCTACTTAGCGCCTACAAGTCACTAGTGGTACTCTTCTACCTTACTTTTTGACCTCCTTAGGAACCACTGCTGCTATAACAAGCCTATAGACGCGCTAGTATTGCAAACTTTACTCTACTACTATAGAGTTATTAGGGGGCGCCTATAACTTGCCTCTTTGCCCTCTGTTATTATTTCCTTTACAACCTAGAACTGGTCTAGTACGTTTTAGCTAATAAGCCACTGGGTAACCACTTTAAGGCCTTTTTATATTAAAAGCAGTATAGTATAGTTCTCTATACTAGCTACTAAGAGCATTACTTTTTAGTTAGTGCGTAGGGGGCATAACAGTATTACGTATTTTAGTGTCTGTCTTAGCCAGCTATATTCGCATCTTAGGCTACCTACTAGAATACCTACCTAGTAGAGCTAATCTTTTAGTCCTATTATTCCTGTTCTTAAGAGTGTTGCTATTATATTTTCTGCCTTTATTAGGCCTTTTTAGAGCCCTTAAGTATTTACCCCCTATGGCGTTAACCATGCTATGGCTTAGGTTCCTCTTGCCTAAGTTAGCCTCTATACCTTTAACTCCTATACGCCTCTCTAGCGTTAGTTTAACCAGTATTATATTATAGTAGATGGTTTTCTAGTATTCCTTTATACTCTACTTTAGCTCCTTTCTCTCTCTTGTTATTATCTTTACTGGCCTTTTACGCGTCTCCCTTTCTCCTTTATATAGGCCTAGGCCCTAAAGCAGTACTATTCTTCTTCTACTTTCTGTGCCTGTTTTTCCAATATATCTTCCCTACTTTAGGGTTGTTGGTTTATTCTCCTATAGGGCACCCTTAGGTCCCTCTATAGTTTATTTAGGCATGTCTTAATATACTTTATAATATTAAAGTTGCGTTTATTTTGCGCCCTTTATATTACAGCGGCTTTAATATATAGTTATAGGGGGGGGTATTAGCTTCCTTCTCTAGTAGTGCTATAGCCGTTTGCTTATACCTGCCTGTTATACTCTAGAGGTAGGCTGTTTAGACCTTTTAGAGTAGTTTAAGGAGTAATTTAGGGGGGCCTTTTTTAGTTTCTTTAATGGCCTAAACACTAGATCTATATATTATGGTTAGCTAGATAACTGCTATATATAATAGGCGTGACCTCTAAAAGTATAGGCCCTATATAGAATTAACAATCCTAGATAATATAATATACTGTGCTTAGCCCTTATAGGCCGCTTGCGCTATATATACGCTCTACTAGAGCTTACTGTTTACCTATACTCCTAATACCCTTAGGCCCTAAATTGGTTAACCCCTAAAGCCTTAAATATAGATTATATGCTAAAGATCTACAGATTAGTTGCGTTTTTTTATAAAGTAAATTAGCTGGTATTTCTCTAGTAAGAATTAGACTCTTATCGCCTTGCTTATTCTATATAGGTATTATAGGCTTTCTTTAGTATTCTACAATTCTCTATGGCTGTTGGCCCGTATATAATTAGGTTTATATTATTAACAAAGCCTATTCCCTAGGTTGCCCCTTTCTTAAAGGAGTTAAGTAGGTTACTTATAAAGAAGAGAAAGAGTATAGGTAAGAGGGGTAATCCTTATAGTATTTCTGTTATAACTATAATAGGGGGGCTCTAGTATTTGCTAAAGACTAGTAATATTTCTTTCTGGCCTATAAACCCTTAAATAAATTATATAATCTATTCTAGGAAGCCCTTTACCCTAAGAATACATAGGAGACGCTTATAGGGCATATTGTTATAGGTGCTACTAATATCTAGGCTAAGCATTAATACTATAAAGTCCCTTTGCATCACCTATATAGATTTAATAGTAGTAGTAAGTAGCATAAGTACTAATAGTGTTAAGCGGTTCTTTCTTGCCCCTATTTAGCTTTATAGTAGTAGGGCGTGTTTCTTAGCCATATTTACTATGCGGTCCGCTATTACCCTTTTTAAGATCTTGCTAAGGGTGTTTTCTAAGGCAATAGGGCGGTAGCTTCCTGGGACTAAGTAATCTACTTTACCTTCTTTTTATAGGATAACCGTCGTTATGGATCTTCTAAGTTATAGATAGTAGTCTATAGCAAAGCATACTTTAGCTACATCTATAAGCTAGGGTGCTATAAGTAGTCTATAGGTCTTTAAGGCCTTATTTAGAATCCTATCTAGTCCTAGTGCTGTATTGTTTAAAAGGCGGCTAATAGTTTTGGCCATTTCCTCTATTATTATATCGCTGTCAACCTATAGGCGAGTTACTAGTGTTTTACCTATAATGTTACTAAGGTCTGCTAGAGCTAGTTAAGAGAAGAACCTTTCTATAAGGATCTTTACCTTTTTATTATTATTATTAGTGGCCTATAATTCCCCTACTCTTTATAGGGGTAGTAGGTATAAGTCTTCTACTAGGCGCCCTACCTTTTTTTTTTTCATTTCACTATAGCCTAAAGGCCTTTATTATAGGGGAGGCTCAGGTCAGTGTGTCTAACAGTTAGCTTAGCTACGAGTTTGAGAAAAATAGCTGACTAACTGCGTTAATTGGATCGCTCGCTGTCCGCTAACTGTTGGATAACGTATGCTAACTGTTAAGCTATCAGCTAGCTGTCCCAATTAGGAAATTTATATAGACTCTATGGTGTTTCATTTCAGATTTTTGGCAGCACCTCTCTATATACAAATATTAATATTGCCCGATTAAAATTCAGCCCTAATTTACCTAATGTAGTATCTAAATATCCGCGACTCGGAAGATCCATGACGACGGTCGTCTTACGAAAAGAAGGCAAAGTAGACTACTTAATCCCAGGAAGCTACCGCCCTATTGCCTTAGAAAACACCCTAAGCAAGATCTTAGAAAAGGTTATAGCGGACCATATAGCAGACACGGCAGAGGAACACGCCCTACTACCACAAAGCTAAATAGGGGCAAGAAAGAATCGCTCAACGCTATCAGCACTTATACTACTTGCTACTACCATTAAAACTGCATGGGCTATGCGAAAGGACTTTATAGTATTAATGCTTAGCCTAGATATTAGTGGCGCCTATAATAATATACCCTATGAGCGTCTCCTATATATCCTTAGGGCAAAGGGCTTCCCAGAATAGATTATTTAATTTATTTAAGGATTTATAGGCCAGAAAGAAACATTACTAGTCTTTAGCGGATACCAGAGCCCCCCTATCACAGTCGTAATAGGAATACTATAAGGATTACCTTTATTGCCTATACTCTTCCTCTTCTTTGTAAGTAACTTGCTTAACACCTTTAAGGAAGGGGCGACCTAGGGGATAGGCTTTGTTAATAATATAAACCTAATTATATATAGGCCAACAGCCGCAGAGAACTGTAGGACACTAGAGAAAGCCTATAACACCTATATAGAATGGGTAAGATAATATAGAGTCCAATTCTTACTAGAGAAATACCAGCTAATCTATTTTATAAGAAAATATAACCAATCTGTAGATCTTTAGTATACAATCCATATTTAAGGCTTTGGGGGTTAACCGGTTTAAGGCCTAAGGGTATTAGAAGTGTAGGTAGATAGCAAGCTCTAGTAGAGCGTATATACGGCGTAAGCGGCCTATAAGGGCCAAGTATAGTATATCGCTATGTCCAGGATTGTTAATTCTATATAGGGTCTATGCTTCTAGAGGTTACGCCTACTATATATAGCAGTTGTCTAGCTAACCATAACATATAAATCTAGCATTTAGGCCACTAGAGAAACTAAGAAAGGCCCCCCTAAATTACTCCTTAAACTACTCTAAAAGGTCCAAATAGCCTGCCTTAGGAGTATAACAGGCGGGTATAAGCAAACGGCCATAGCACTGCTTAAGAAGGAAGCCAATATTCCCTCTCTATAACTATATATTGAAGCCGATGCAATGTAAAGGGTGTAAAAGGAACGCAACTTTAATATTATAAAGTATATTAAAACATACCTAAACAAACTATAGAGGGACCCTAGGGTGCCCTATAGGAGAAGGAACCAACAACCCTAAAATAGGGAAGATATATTAGGAAAACAGGTAGAGAAAGTAGAAGAAGAATAGTACAGCGCTAGGGCCTAGGCCTATATAGAGGAGGAAGGGAGACGCGTAAGAGGCCAGTAAAGATAATAGTAAGGGAGAGAAAGGAGCTAAAGTAGAGTATAAAAGAGTACTAGAAAACTATCTACCGTAATATAATACTGGTTGGACCAACACTAGAGAGATAAATAGGAGTTAAAGGTACAGAGGTAGACTTAGGTAAGGGGAACCTAAGCTATAGCATAGGTAACGCTATGGGGGTAAATACCTAAGGGCTCTAAAAGGGCCTAATAAAGGCAAAAAATACAATGGCAATACTCTTAAGGACAGGAATAATAGAACTAAAAGATTGGCTTTACTAGGTGGGTGTCCTAGTAGGTAGCCTAAGGTGCAAATGTAGCTGGCTAAGATAAACACTAAAATATGTAATACTGTTATACCCCTTACGCACTAGCTAAGAAGCAATGCTCTTAGTAGCTAGCACAGAAAACTATAATACACTACTTTTAATATAGAAAGGCCTTAAGGCGGCTACCTGGTGGCTTATTGGCCAAAATATGCTAGACCAGTTCTGGGTTGCAAAGGAAATAGTAATAGAAGGCAAAGGGGTGAGTAACAGGCACCCCCTAATAACTCTACAGGAGTAGAGTACAGTATGTAATACTAGCGCGTCCGTAGGTTTATTACGGCAGCAGTAGTTCCCAAGGAGGTTAAAAAGTAAGGTAGTAGAGCACTACTAGTGACTTATAGGCGACTTATAAGCGAGCCCTAAAAGGCAGGGAGACGGATCACGGGGTTTTCTTAAATAGAGTTTTCTCCCTATATATATATAAGGAGTAGTCCGCGTAGGCCCAACAGGGATCCGAATCGGACGTTAAGCAATAAATAATAATAGTATCTAAATATAGCCAAATTTGTCTCGCACCCGCAGAGGCTTAAAAGGTAGGTAGAATAGTTGGTGGTAAGGACTCCAGAGGCTCTATTTCTATATTAGATTTGATTAAATATAAAGCTCTAAGTCTACCTTACCAAGCTAGCTTTTCTGCATCTATAGTTGGCTTATAGCTAGTAAGATTAATATTTAAGCTCGTTAACTAGGGTGTAGTTAAAGCTCTATTTGAGTTAATATAGTTAATTAAACTGCTTAATAAAAGGCCTTTAATTAACTACCACTTCTAATATTAATCTGCTTTAATCGTGTCGGCTAAAAGTCTATTACGTTTATTAGTAACAATCTTTTTAGCTTAACTAAAGGCTTGTTTGTATATAGAGCTTATTGCCGGTATAGAGAATATATTAAAAGTAATTTTAGTAAGTGTTAGATAAAGGATTTGACCAATTTTAAGCCACCAGTTAAGAGGATTAGGAATAATATTATTCCGCTTATTGCCGTCTTTGGAACGGATCTTAATAAACTTAAAGCCTGTGTTGTAGTAGTGGTTAAGCTCACTGGCGAGCTTGATACGCTTTTAATTGCGCTTTAAGGAAGTAAGGCTCTTATCTACGACTAAGGACTATGCATATTTATTAGTTGAATTGTTGTTAGATTTATAAGGAACCTTCCTACGTTATGGCTTAACTAGTTCCTTATCTTTCTTATCTACTTGCTTATTAATATAGTTATTAAATAGAGTCTCTATGCACCGCTTGGCGTGCTTCTACTACTAGGGCTACCATTTCCACTTATCGCAAAAGTAGGCGCGTTTAAGAGACGGATAAAGGATTACTATAGCAAAATAGTAAGGGCTCTCGGCCTTTATTTTATTAAAATATTTGTTGATTTTTTTAATAGCCATGTTAATACCTAATTTAAGGAAGGAATCGCATTTGTTCTTAAGGCTTAGCTAAGTTTACTAGAAGATTTAATAGAGGAGCTCTATATTAGTAATTGACTCCTATAGAGTGCTATACAAGCCTTTAACACTAGGACTGTTGGCATCGCCCTCTATACGCTTGGTAGCTAATATAAAAGGCTTTAGGATCTTAATAAGCTGCTCTACCTACTGCCAATCTTTATTAGTAAGCGCGTTCTGGGATAGATCGTAGCTATTATTAGCGGGCTTCCTCTAAGCTAGTAGATATTTATTAATTGCTTTGCGAAGAAGTAATGCATAGTAGAGTATAAAGTAGGTTAAATTCCACTAAACGCTACTGTTCTTAATAAGTAGAAGCTCTGCTTAATTAAAAAGATTGTCCTTAATACGGGCCTTAGTCTGGTTCTTAGCGAATTCCTTACAGCGTCCTATTAATTGCATAATATATTTAATGATATTGTAAAGCTTGCCCACGAAGCCTCTCTACTGTATAAGATTAAATTTAATGTAGTCGCTTGCGCTAATTATTAAGCGTTTAAGCTTGCTTACGCCTTTGCCATATATTAAAGCCTTGATAATAAGGTTAATAATATAGCCAACGTACTAAAGCCGCTCCTTTTTGGCCACTGAGAGGCTTTATAAGAGATGGTTATAGAGCTTATTATTATTACTGGTATTATTGGTTATTAAGGAGCCAAGCTTATAATTAAATTGATACCTTTAAATTATCGACACTAGGGCTGTTGCTATATTCTTAGTAGAGTGTGATCCTTGTAGTTGTGGAAGGCCTAAAAGCACTAATTAAAGCTTTCTACCTTTGTTAATAAAATAAGCCACTATACTAAGCAGTGATATTCTGTTTATAGATGTCCAGATATTACAGGTAAGATTAATTTTACTAAATGCGGTAAGGAGGAGGTCTTTAATATTAACGCGCTGCTGTTTAAATGCGGTTTTAATCCAATTGCTTAGTGATATAGGCGCCTTTGTAAGATAGTTTTGGATCTAAGGACGGTTAAATGTTAGTAAAGCACGCGTAGAAGGACTTGTAGCTTAACAAAAGGTAATATCTTATAGAATTGTCTAATTAATATAGGCTTGAACATAGCTAGCTGCCTAGAATGGCTGGCGTTTGTAACTGCTAGCGGAAGTAGAAGCTTTTGCGGCTGGTAGTTGTATTCTACCACTGTGACTTTTGGGGTTAATAATAAGGTTATGCTTTAATTTTAAATGGCCATTAATATAATTGTTGCTATTAATTATAAGTAAAGCACCTGGTTTTTGAGCTAGATAGCAAAGCTTATACAGCTAGAGCCTCTTTTTGCCTAAAGGACTGTCCTAAAAAAGGTCTGCCCTATACTTCTATATTGGTGATATAAGAGCTTTACTTAATAGCAACCGCTTATTGGTAACTTGGTATCCGTATTTGCCAGTAAGTTTGCTATATATTATTAGGTAGAGATTGTTCTAATTAATAGGAAAGATACAGCCGTAGTTCTAATTAGCTAAAGGAGGCTCTCGCGATATAGAATTATCTTAATTGCCCAATTTGGTATCATCGTTAATTAGAAGAGGGGAGGAAGCAGTTAATCTATAAACCCTACGCGGTACTGAAGGAGTTAAGTAACGCGTAGATTTTGGATTTAATAAAGAAGTAGAGGAAGAAGTAGAGGAAGAAGCTCTACTACCTAGCTAACGCGTAAAATGTAATGTATGTTGCATTTTGCATAGGTGGTATAGGAGAACTGGTGTATGGGGCATAATGGAGATATTAGGGAAAATGCTCTATTTACTATGGCTAAGTAAGAGATTCCCATAGGTTTTCTATTGCTTGGCGTATAATCTTAGTTGAAGATTTAAATATCCTTAACTTCTACTAAAAGCTTTAACTTACCACTAAATCTTACCACTAAGGTAGCGAGCTGTCAGCTAGCTGCAGTTTTATAGCTGACTGACTGTTATGACTCTATAAGCTCGCTAACTGCTTACGTTATTAGCCTCTTAGCAGCGACGCTGACTCTTAGACACACTGGCTTAGGTTAAAAGTGTGCTTATTTATAAACTGTCTCCAGTTATTCCTTGCTTCTTTTTTTAGGGTATTCTTTAACTGGTTTCTTGTATCTTTATATTATCTCTTGTCTTTAGGGTTGTGGCTGCTTATATATTTCCTTCTTACTTATTATTAGCTGGCGATAAGAACCGCGCATTATGCGGACTATACGTGTCGTGTATAGGGGCCCAGTCGTAAGACTGGGTAGTGCTCTTCTAGCCTATTTTTAATTGCTGCCTGGATCCTTTCTAGTCTATAGTTAATTTCCTTAGGGGTAGCTAATAAGCCTTACTTGTTTAGTATCAGGTGGATTTCTTTTAGGTCTTAAAGTTATTGTTTAACTATATTAAGGAAATTGTCTATCTTAAGCTTCCTTATTATATATCTTTTACTATTTAGTTATGCTTTAATGTCCAGATCTAGCTATATCTGGATAGGGATATAGTCTAAAGCAAGTACCCATTTTTCTTTAGGGTTGCACCTTTTAAGTCTCTAGTATAGGCCTTTGTCTATAAATATAAGGTCAATTGTACTTCTAGCGGTGCTTTATTGCCATATAGTTGCTCCTAGGGGGATGGCTAGCTTAAGGCCCTAAATGTCTATAGCTCTTAGTAAGCACTCTACCTATTATTTAGCAGCAATATAGATACCCCCCACTATAGGTAGTAGAGGTTTATATCTCCTAGTAAGATAAACTCTGTGCCTTTGGTTTCTAGTAAGCTTATTACTAATATAATATTCTCTGTTTACGGGACCCCTTTGACCCTAGGGTTATATATATTAATAATTTATACCGGTCCCCTATATATCTGGATTGTTATAACTACAATATCTAGGTTAACTGCCTACTATAACTATAAGGACAGGCTAATAGCCTTACTAATTATAAAGCACACGTATATAGCTGCTTTTGGTTTATATAAGAGCTAAAATCCTTAGGGGTAGTATATTAATTATATATAGGTATTGTAGTACGGTTCTTATATAGTAAGGATATAGTATTTTTCTAGGTCTAGACTGTCTAGTAGGGGCCTTATAAGATAGTGGTTTGTATTACCGCAGTTATATTATATAATAGATAGGTAGCGGACCCCTAGTAAGGGTCCTTTGTCTTTTCTTTATTCCTTACTTCTTCTATTTCTATTTTCTCTAGGATATTTAGAACTTCTACCTCTTATATTTACACCTTAGTTGTAACGGAACCTGGTAGCTTAGACTACAGTGGGTTCTGTTATTGGGCTGGGTATATAGGTACGAATAAACAATAACGTAATAATAACTGGTGGAGTGGTTGCCTAATAGATTAACTCTAATTATATTCTAAGATTTACTACAAGGAGAGAACTATCTACGGTAGGGACTAAGGTCCTTTAAATACATAACCGTTCTCCTATAAAATCCTCTTTTGTATGTAAGGTATGTGTTATACGTAATATATATAGCCATCTATTACGTATACTTCGTATACTGCGTATAACATTATGTAACTTACTTACTATTCCTTATTATATGGTTCTACCAGATCTATCCTGGACTGTGCCTGTATTAACTAACTAGCTTCCGCCGACTTTTCTCTAAGTAGTTGTAATATTGTACTTAAAGCGTCTGTAATACTATCTTCCTCCTCTTTATTTTTGTTCTTAAAGATTTCTAATATCTCTAAGTTGTCTACTAGAGGTGTAATGTCCGTTTAATTAGTCTGGTTAATATCCTTGCTTATTATACCTAAAGCTCCTTCTTCTTTATAAGCGTAATATTGTGCTTACACTATGGCTGCCATACTATTGCTTGGTGAGATAATGTTATCTCCATATTCTTATTATATAAAAGCGGGGTTAGTGTGTGTTATGTTAGCAAGTCTTTTATCTTAATAACCTTCCTCTTGCTCTAAGTGTACTAAAGTAAACGTTTAATTATCCTGCGATATTTATTTGGTCTCTAATACTAAGTATACGCGTCCTATAACTCTTAATAGTTTTTAAGTTCCCTAAGTAACTTATTATAGAGTCTTGTGTTTAATCTACCGCTATAAAGCTTAATGGTAAGCTCTTAAGTGCCCTAGACAAACTTTGTTATTCCTAGGAAGTAGAGTAGAAGGCTGCAGCTACTTAATAGCATGCCCTTAAAGCCCGTCTTTTAGCCTCTACCCGTCTTCTTTATCTTAAGAAAGTGCGTGAAAAGGTTTGTTCTAAGGAGTAAAAACTTATTTAACAGGGTTTATCTAAGCTAGGTAATAAAAGGGTTAGCTCTCCCTCTATAAGGGAAATAACTTTAAGTAGCTTAGTAATTGCTCCTCTTAGGTCCCCCTTAGGTAACTTATTTTTCGGCGATCCTTCTTTATTAATATTGCCTAACCTACTTTCTTCTAATACTCTTATACCTTTTTTATAGCGTTTTTTAGGTTGCTTAGTGGTTTCTAGGTAGTCTTACTATAGCCTATCTACTTTACTTTATACTATGTTTTGTCATCTATATCCTTATAACTAATAATTTTTAAAACTTACTATTTATCTTCCTCTTATCCTCTGTATATGTCTGCCTTATAGACTGGTAGCTTAATATTCCCGTATGCTAGCTCTAGCATTGCAACATGTTATATAGGGTAGATTTTTATTTTAGCTAGTAGGTTTAACTTGTATATAACTAATAAAATTCTTTACTTAATTTTAAAAGGTCCTAGTCTAACATAATCCAACTTTTTACTTAGTTGTTAACTCTTAAAATTTTTATATAGTAGCTATACTTTATCCCCCTCCTTAAGATCTAGTCCCTTAGATCTCTTAGTATTATAGTACCTTTTTATTTGTTCTTATACTAGTTTTGCTGTATCTTTAAGGTTTGTATAAAGATTTATTAATATCTCTATTCTTTACTTAGCTGTGCTACTCGTCTTTTTTGCTTAATATGGTAATAATAATATTCTTAGCTTGTATCCATAGTTTGCCTTAAATAGTAATGTCCCTATTCCTTCTTATGGTGTTATATTGTATGTAAACTATATAACTGGTAATAACAATACCCAATTATTCTGTATGTAATTAATATAATGCCTTAGATACTGTTCTAGTGTCTAGTTTAGCCTTTCCATTTATCTATCTGTCTGCGGATAATATGCTGTAGATATTGCTGTATAAACCCCTTATTCTGCCAGAAATACCTTCTAGAATACTGCTATAAATCTTAGATCTCTGTCTAATATAATTTTATCTAGTGCTCTATATCTTGTAAATACTTCTTTTATATAGATTCTAGCAACATCTTCTACTAATATCTCTTTAGTGCATGCTATAAAGTATCCCTACTTTATTAGCTTATCCACTATTACTAAAATCGCGTTGTGGTCTTGTCCTGTAATAGGATCTCTTAACTTTGGTAATTTAATAATAAAGTCCTATAATATAACCTCCTATGGTCTTCCTGGTGTCTTAATAGGTTGTAGCCCTCTATATAGCTTATACCTTGTTGGTTTGTTTCTTTAGCAGTCTAAATATTCCTTTATAACTTATTATACTAGTCCCTAGATTCCTTAAATAATATACTCTTTTTAAAGTCTTAATACTAAGCCTATAGCTCTGTTGTGTTCTTATATTATTTCCTTATGGAACTCCTTAATAAATTCTTCTATAATAGACTTAGGCATATATGTTACTTCTCTATTTTTATATTACTCTAAGTCTAGATCCTCTGCCTATGCTTTTTAGATCTTTTATATCTAATTACTTTCTAGTAATTTATAGATCTGACTTTTCTTAGTTACTATAATCTTTAGATAATTATACCTAATTAATCTGTCTTGATTCTTTTGCAATAAAGCTCCTAATAGCTTTTTATTGCTTTATAGTTTAGCCTTCCTACTTAGAGCGTCTACTCGCGTATTATCTATACCCTTAGTATACTAAATTTCGAAATAGTATTCTATAAGCATTTCCACCCATCTAACCTATCTTTAGTTGAGTTTCTTTGTTGTTAGGAATCCTATAAGGTTTTTATAGTCTATCTTAACCATAAATGGTTTCTCTATGCCTTATAAGAATGCTCTCTATTCCTTAAGCGCTATAACTATACCTAACAACTCCTTGTTATAGATGTTATAGTTTAACTCTAGTAGTGTTATCTTTTAACTATAGTATGCTACTGGGTGCCATCTATCTAGATATTTCTATAGGAAGCACGCCCCTAGTGTAAAGTCTAATACATCCGTTTTTATAACCGTCTTTAGACCTGGTTGATAGATCTTAAGAACTAGCTCCTAGGTAAATAACTCTTTAACTTTCTTAAATAGTTCTTATTATTCCCTTTCCTATACCCATGGTTCTTCTTTCTTTATTAACTACGTAAATGGCTTAATGTTCTATAACTATTGTGCTATAAACCTTCTACAGTAATTGCAAAACCCTAGAAACGATCTCAACTGCGTAATATTCTCTAGTTCTTGCTAATTTACTATAGCCTTAATCTTCTTTAGATCTATACTAAGTTGGCCTAGTTTAATAATAAACCTAATAAAATCGGTCTTCCTAGTAAAGAACTTGCATTTCTTAATTGCTACTAGCATCTATTCTTTTTATAGTCTTTTTAAGACCCACTTAATGTGTTCTCTATGCTCTTCCTTACTCTCTAAGTAGATGATAATGTTGTTAAGGTATGCTATAACAAATTTATCTAGGTGTTCTCCTAATATACTATTAATTTGCTTCTAGAATGTTGCTAGTGCGTTTATAAGCCTAAATTATATAACTAATGGCTTATATAGTCCTTCCTTTAACCTAAAGGCTGCCTTTTATTTGTCGCCTTCCTTGATTCTAATCTGGTGGTACGCCTATCTTAGATCTATCTTTATAAAGATCTTTACATTGCCTATCCTGTCTTGGATTTTACTAATTAAGGGTAAAGGATACCTATCCTTCCTAGTAATGCTGTTTAACTGTCTATAGTCTATACACATCCTAAGTTTTCCGTTTTTCTTTAGGATGAACAATACTAGATATCCCGCTAATAACTATAATGGTCTAATATATCCCTTTTATAAGTTCTCCTAAATAAACTCCTTAAGCGCTACTAACTCTGTTTTAGTAAGCTTGTAGATTAGAAAGAACTTTAGACTAGTTCCCTCTTCTAATTCTATCTTATAGTCTTAAGCTGTATACTCTAATAGCTTTTCACTCTCTAGTGACTATAACTTTTTACTATACTTATAGTATCTCTTTGGTATATAACTTAAGCCTTACTTAGTCTCTTTATATATTGCTTTAACTTAGTACTATACCAACTTGGTTTACTGTCGCACTTTATATTATTATATATCCTTAATATCGACCTAACCTATAACCCAATTAATCTTTAGATTGTACTCCTATAACTAAGGCATTTCTAGTATCGCCTCGTCCTATTCTAATAGTAGGATATTAAAAGACATTCTAACTGGTCTCCCTTTAATAGTTATCTAAATAGGTCCTGTTTTAAGATTAATAATGCCTTTTCTATAGGCTATCTAATCTCCTAAAATTGTTATAAGTGGATATAGGTGTTCCTTCTATCTATATAGTAACCCCATCCTTTCTACTACCTTTAGTGATATGTGGTTTCTTATAGCTCCACTATCTACTAATGCTTTAAACTGCTAATCTTGCCACTTAGCTCTTAAATTTAGGTATTATTCTTAAATTCCTTTAAGGGTCTAAAGCTCTAATACTAGTTCCCTCTAGTTCTATGCGCCTCCCCTTTTCCTAACTGTTAGCTGCTTAATCCTGCCTATACTTAGTCCAACTTTGGCTAATACTTAGTTTGTTTCTTTTTCTTTATGTGCCATAGACAAGTGTTCTCTAGGCACTCCCACCACTATTATCCATCTAGGCATTCTTCTGTAAGGAATCTTCTAGGTTAAAGTATTAAGTCCCCTTAACCTTATACTTCTACTAGGTGCTAACTATGCATATACTTAGTATTCCTAAACCGCTTTTCCTCTGGTGCCTAATATATCCTTACTAGGTACTTCCAGTTCTTATCTTTAGGTGCTCTATATATATTATATATATTATCCATATAAGCTATCCACAATAGTATATAATGCGCTGCATGTTTTGGGTTAACTCTTAGTTTATCTTTATTCTTAAGTTTAAACCTATACCTAGTTGACCTAACCACTGGTATCTTTACTGCGGGTACTAAGATTTGTTACTTGCTTCTCTAGTCCCTAGATCCTTCTTCTAGGTTCCTTAACGTTATAATTAATACTCCTTTAATATAACTTATGCGTTTTTCCGTAATGGGTTGGTCTTAGATAACTTTTTTATCTAGCTATATATAAAAGTCCTCCTATTTGTCACTGTGTCGTTGCCTATACTACTTTCCGTACAACTGGTTTAGTGTATATGGTCTATCTATTAGAAAGTACCTTATTATCGCTGCATTATAATATTCTTTAGTATGTCTTTTTTTAAACCTAGTTAGAATATCTAGATCCTCTTCTTGTTCTAGTTTATTTAATTACTTTACCCTAGGTGTCCCTACACTTGGCCTATTAGTAACTTTTTATAGGGGTACTCTGTCCCTTATATAACCTGGTATAGCTGATCTCTTGTCTAGCTTCTACTCTTGCTATGTGATAATTCTTGTCCTAAACTTATCTATAGTTTCTTATTTTCTGCGTCTTATAGCTGGATCCTTATAGTCGTTTTGCTTTTTAATTCTGGTATTAACTATTTAATCTTTAGGCTGAATACTACATTTACCTAGAATTGCTAACGTTCTTATTTATTCTCCAAACTTATAGTTCTTGAACTTACGTCCTATACTCATTCGTTTATTACTGAACTAAGTTGCTGCCCTTTTTTACCAGTTTTTGTCCGTTATAGGTCCTTAGGTATATCTTATTTTATCTTAAAAATCTTAAGCTTCTCTTATCTCTTCTTAAGAATCTTAAGCCTGTGGCCTTTTGCCTTTATTAAGTAATAAGCTAGCACTAGCAGTTATTTACTTACTTAGTTTCTTTTAAACATTACTCCTATTATCTTATAAAGCAATGGAAATTGTATCTAATAGTGTTATAATGTCCGTTACTAAACCTTATTTAGTAATAGTTCCAGTCTCTACTTCTATTTTAACTTCTCTAAGGTTTGTATACTCTTAGTAAGCTGCCCTTATTGCCTTATTATTAGTAAATGCTTCGCCTTTATTAAATTTATTATCTTTAATATCTAATCTATAAGCCGGTTTGCTAGTTCCTTTAAACTTAGATAACAATGGCTCCTATAGCCAATAGCTTACGCCATACTTAGCGTTCTTATAAATTTGGTATACGTTGTTATAACAATACGTAAAACTGTTAATTAAACATTCTCTTATTTCTTACAGTGCACCGTTATCCCTCTATATGTATGCGCTGTCTACTGGTCTGGTTCCCTTTACTATATAGTTACTTTAACCACCTCTACTGTCTCTAGTAAAATAACCCTATTTTCCGCAATTTATGCAAGCTCTATTTTTAAACTATTTTTCTTACTGTGGAGTCCGCCTAAACGTCTTCTGCTACTAAGATCCCTAGTTTAGCCTCTACTCCTAGGTCCTTTAATTACTTAATCCTTAACCTCTAGGTTTCTATAGTTTCTTTTCCCACCTTTAGGTTTCTTTAGTACCGCTTAGGTCTATTAGCTCTGCGCCATTCTATAGTTTTTAACTCTATATCTGTTATTGCGTACTCTGCGCCTTATACAACTATAGAACTTTGTCTTGCCCTCTTTTAGCTTGTTCCCTTTAGTAGATTCTATTATTAATCTTTATTAACTAATCTATTAACTCCCTTAGAGTATCCACATCTTCTATTAGGATAATTGCGTCCTGGACTTTAGCCTTAAGTCCCTATTTATACTATACTATAAGCGCCCTGTTATTCCACTCAACCTATATAGCTAGTGTTTAAAACTATGTTATATACTTAATTGTTAAAGTACGCTGTACTAAGTTCTAAAGCTTTTGTTCTACTGTGGTTATGGCCTCCAGGTCTCTAAACATCTGCGTTAGTTGCTCTACAAACCCGTTCTAACTGGCAAATATATACCGTATATCTTGGTTAGTAGTTGTTATACCATTAGCCTATATTTCCGTAAGATACGGCTTAAACCACTTAAGTGCCCTCCCTGTTAGGAACAATCCTATATAGGCTACTTAATCTAATAATATTGCTAACTTCGCTCCTTTCTATACTACCTTAAAGTATATCTGCGTAAGAAATCCTTTAAGCTTTAACTTCTCTCCTAAAAATTGTTTAATTAAAGGTAACTTAATCTTTACTACTCTAATTCTATTAATGCGTTCTTTAAGTATCCTATTATTATCTTATAAGTGATCAACCATTTCCTATAACTAACCTTGCGTAACCACTTGAGAATCCCTATTATCTATACTAGTATTACCTGGCCCTGAGGTTGTGGCTGCCGTTAACACTATTATAACTAGTGCTGTTCTTAGTGGCATATTGTTTAAGTTTGTTCTAATACTATAACCTTAGTAGTAAATATATAACAGAACCTAGTAGCTTAGACTACAGTGGGTTCTATTATTAGGCTGGGTATATAGGTACAAACAAATAACAACGTAATAATAACTAGTAGAGTAGTTACCTAACAGATTAACTCCAATTATATTCTAAGATTCACTATAAGGAGAGAACTATCTATGGTAAAGACTAAGGTCCTTTAAATACACAACCGTTCTCCTATAAAATCCTCTCTTGTACGTAAGGTACGTATTATACATAATATACGTAGCCGTCCATTGCGTATACTTCGTACACTGCGTATAATATTATGTGACTCGCTTACCATTCCTCGTCATATGGTTCCACCAGATCCATCCTGGACCGTGCCTATATTAACCAACTAGCTTCCGCCGACTCTTCTCTAAGTAGTCGTAACATCGTACTTAAAGCGTCCGTAATATTAGTCCCTATTTATTTTATATAAAGCTTTCCGTTCCCGTGTCTTATGTTCCTATTAACACTTCTATATCTAAATCTATTATTATCTCCGGTTCTTCCCTTGTTCTTACTAATTAGCTATATACCCTTTATAAGTTAGCTGCAAATGTTATATTTACCGCGTTAAGTCTAATTCTTAATTAACCTAGTCTTAAGCTTACTATAGCTGTCTATAAGGGTCTACCTATAGGGCGTCCTCTCCCTTATATCCCCTATAACCCTTATATCTCTATTTAGTCTAGTAATATCACACAGCATTACTTCTAGCCCGTTAAGGCTTAGGATGGCTGGCCTAGCCCCCTAGTATTAAAGGTAGGAAACGCTAGAAAGGCACCTATATCCCACTAGCTTATTACCTATTGTTTCCATTTATATAACCTAGCGTGTAGTTATTCCCGTAGCTATTAAGCCCTTACCTTCTATCTCCTATATTTGATGCAGTCTTCTCTCTCCCACGCCTTATATGTGCTTTAGTAGCAGTTTACGCGTTTTATTTAGTCTTAATTTAAGCAGTATCTTATATTATAGGGGCCTATACAGTAGCCACAGCACACCTATACTGCGTATATGGATTGGGTGTGTCCCTATTATATATAGCAATAGCATTATTCTAGGTGTAGTCTGTAGTTGTAGAGCCTTATATTATATATAAGGCTATTTATAATTATTCCTTTTTAAATAAGGAGTTTTTACATCCCTAGTATATATATACTGACGATAAGGGACCTATATATTTATCTAGTGTCTCCCTGGCAAGTCTCTAGCGACCCTTATATCCTCTTATTATTTTTATTATATACTTAGTTTGCATTTTCCTAATAAAACTATTAGATTTGGGTGATTTTTAATCTTAGTATAAGGCGTTCCGTTTATCTTACTATCTCCTATATAATTACTGTATTATCTACCTGGCGTCCCTTTTCTACCTTAAGGCTTATAGGAACTACTAGGACTTTAACTAGGTAATCCTTATAGAGTACTTTTATACTAATATGTTCTTCTAGCCTATTTTTTACCCTTATAGCTTGTTCCTTTACCTGTTAATTCTTTAGGGTAACTCTAATATCTCCGCTCCTAAGGTGTTAAACTATAACAGCGTTGTAGACCTCTTTATAAATCTCTATAAGGATTTCTGTTTTTAATTATCCCCTAAACCCCTCTACTTTTTCTGTGTTTAGTTATATTATAATTATATACCTGGTTGTTGTCTTAAGGGGGGTAGGTTCCCTATACTGTAGAAATATAGCTATAGCGGCCTAGGTGCGGTTTGCTGGTAAGGGGGGTTTTTATTTATTTTTAATTTTACTTAGCCATTAGAGAATTTAATTAAGGGTTTACTAGAGTGGCGCCTAAGGTTTACTAGACTAGCGGAGCCATTCTACTAGCTATATTAAATTATTATAGCTAATAGTTACTCCCCTATAATTCTAAATACTAGACGCGTCTAATAAGCTTTATATTTTATTAGATGCCTTCTTAATAAAGGTGTTTCTACTTTATAGTATAGTATTCACCCATCTTTGTTGTGGAGGGCCATTTCTAGGCGTGGTTCTGGCGGTCGCGCGCGAGTGCGAACCACCGTCGTTCAACGTGTGCCTCCCCTGCAATGCATGCATCTCAGGGGGATTCTCTAGGTGATTTTTAGGGTTCTTTTGGTTGGTTTTGGTCTTTTTGGGCCAGGTGCAGCAAGAGCTCCTCTCTAGTAAGTATATATATTATAAAAATCATTAAAAACAATATATTAAAATAATATAAAAGCTTTAATAATAAATTTTTTTAATAAATTTTTTAATTAAATATATTTAAATATATAATAATTATTATTTTTATAAAAAAAATTTTATATATTAAATTAGTAAACTATTATAATGTATTAAAAATAAAAAAATTATTAAAAATTATTAATATATAACCCTAGGTTTACAAATAAGAATAATATAATATAATATACATGGTCTTTTTAAAATAATTTTATTCGGATAAAAAATATATAATTATTTATTTTTTTATTAATGTAATATTTTATATAAATATATTTTTTATTTTATATAACAATAATATTGTTAAAGTTATTAGAGTTATAAGTTACGCCAAGAGTGTCTCGCTTAGGGAGTGTCTCGCTTCCTAGGGTCCCACCTTTGTATTATAGGTGGTAACGTGCCTCCCCCCCAAGCGAGACAACCCCCTAAGCGAGACATACGCACCTAGATATATTTATATCAATAATTAAACCAATAACGCCTATATTCTAGATCCAAATAGCCCAAATTAAAGCGACTACGCTTCTTATTACAGAAGAAAACGGCTTGGAAGTTTCCGGGTACGTTATAGGCGTGATATTACACCTGGCGTTGGCCAGTTAGATAGCTTACCACTATACTCTTCCAAAGCTCCCTTCCAGATTAGTTTATTACCAAAATCCTCCATAGGCTGCTAAGGATTACACCGAAAGACGTGCGCAAAGGTTGCCTAGTCTTGATTATATTTACTAGGGTTTAATACCGATCTAGTATATAAAGCAACGTTGAGCTCTAGTAGAGAGGTCCCTTCCTTATACTCCTTTTAAACTAACTTTTGGGTAGCAAGCTCTTGCTTTTCTAGATTCTCTGCCTTTAATCTATTAACGTCTTCCTGGGTAAGGACTCTGCCCTTACTTAGGAGTCTCCTACTACTTTTCTTGTCTATTTTGAACGCTTGAAACTTCTTATTCTCTTCTCTTTATATATGCGCATCAGTCGCAAAGCCTACCGTAGCTTTAAAAAGCTTTTCAAGACGTCGTTGAATGGGGGATTTAAGTATACCGTCTGTTTGCTTAGTAGTTGATTTGGTAATCTAATTTCGTAGAGATTAAAGGTCCTTTACTATTTTAGGTGTCCTTGGCGTTTAAGGATTTATATTTATAATTAATTAATTTGTTTCTAGGCCTACGGAGGGCCCTACCTATGGTAGAGTCTTTAAAACAGCGGTAGGATTGTATAGCAGAAGGCCTGTGGCTTTCCAGGCTTCGCAAATCGTCTTATAGGTAAACGCCATTGCGCGCGCCGTTAGGTAGAGCTTTATAAAATACTCTTTATTCACCCCTGTATGGCTATATTAATAGAAGTTGTCTACTTCTACGCCGTAGTAGTGTTAAAGGGGTCCAAAATAGCCTATATCTAGTGGCTGAAGCTTGTGCGTTAAATAAGGCGGGAGAGCCACTAGGATAATCTTACGCGATAGTACATACTGGATAAACTACCAGGTAAGGTGGCTTAAATAATTATCCATTAGAAGCATATGGTAGCTTTAAATATTGCCCTTAGCGTCTTCTACAAGTTGTCTTATATACTTATTGTAGTGTTTAATGTAATATAGGCCTAACGAGTTGTCCATCTAGCCATTGGTTAAGGTCGTATAGGCGTATCTATAAAGACGCTTATTGTGCTTAGTAATTTGATACTAAGTCTCCTGGTATTGCTACCCCTGCCAAATTAGGAACGGAGGTAGGTAAGAGCTGTTAGTAGTAATTGTCTCTATAATAGAGACTAACTCTTGTGATCCTAGTTATTAAATAGTCCGATTCTTTAACCTCTCCCTACTATTCCTTCCAGAGACAATTATTCAAGCTATTACTGCACGGCCTAGCATAACCCCCTTCTCGTCAAAGTTGTGTATAAATTTTGAGTGCTTAATTAAATATTTGTCTTATACGCTTTAAAAGAACTTAAACCAATTATTAATAATAACTGGATTATTATTCTAGGCCCTCTAGCAATCCAATTAACGACTTATAATAGTATAGAGCCCGTGGCGTTGTATAAATTTTCCCCCCTAATATTTGCCTACTACCCTGCCTTCTGCTAAGAACAAGCTCGCCATTATAGGAAGCATATTAACCTTTATCGCAACGCCCTAGGACTGACATTCGTGTATCTATTTGACAATTTGATCCTCCTAATAAGGATGCAGTAGCGTTTTATAAGCTAGGTGTCAAGGGAGACGCCCAGTAAGGCGATGCGCAACGGTAGAGGGGGGTAATGCGCGAATGTCGGAGGCTTTGCGAATTGACGCCCGATTTGACGTCTTGTATAGCTTTTTGTATAAAGTCTTCAGCTTCACGAGAACTTAATTTGGAAAGGGATATATTGATTTGTACAAGGAATTTCGTGTTTGGGTGTAATTTGGTAGGGGAAGAAGAAGAGCGCGTACAGACGCGTATGTCTCGCTTGGGGGTTTGTCTCGCTTGGGGGGGAGGCACGTTATCATAGGTGGTGTTATGGTGGTAAGAATAGTGGTGGAAGTTAAAATGCCTCTATCCCTTAGCACGTCAATTTGGGACCAACTTGTATCGATAAGATCCAGCCAATAGAATCAATAGGATCAGGCTCTGTGATCAAATCTACGTGGTTATAGAAGCTGTCGATTTTAGTATACAATTGCTATATACACTCAATCTTTGGAGTTGAGTCGCTCAATATATATTGAGTTAGCGGAACGGGGTCTATATTCGTCAGAAGTGCGATTGGAAGGCATGGTTGATTGATGTATATCAATTGAATCTATGTAGGTAATGCGCGTACTTTTGATTCTGGTGTTTTGGTGTTCTGTGCACGGTCCAACTTTCGTAGGGCGCTACCAGGGAAGGGATACAAGGGGGTAACTTGAGCGGGCTGCCGCCCTCCCTGCAAGTTTTAGGCTGCAGTATAGTAATACCCTGCGAAAATAGTGTGGATACGGCTATAATGCCACCCAGAACTTGCAGGGAGGGCGGCGGCCCGCTCAGGTTACCCCCTTGTAACTGTTATCCCTTAGCACGGCAATTTGCGTCCTACCGGTATCGATAAGAACTAGCCATTAGAGGAACTGAATTTAGTGTCAGTGCTCAGTAATTCAAAGCCTTTACGCACGGACCACTTGCTCGTAGGACGCTACCGTGCTAAGGGATAGGGTCTTTGTAAAGCATATTGCCCAGGTGTACGGTAGGGAGTAGGCAAGCCGAGTATGAGTCACAGGAGAGTCAATGGAAGAGAGGACGATATGGTAAAGAGTATGGCAATAGCCTCGTACAGAGAGAGAGACGAACCGATGAGGAGGGAAGGGCTGCAAGCTCGAGGTGCTTATAAGGAGGTGCCAAGCCTAGCCTTCGGCTAGGCCTTGGCTAGGCCTTGGCTACCCCTAAGCAGCCCTCGGGCGATGCACCCGAGTAAGGGATAAAATACCCCTTACAGTCTTGCTCTTTTAGAAATTGTATTTTAAAAGTTTGATTTTCCTTAAAATAAAAACGAAAATTCGTAAGTTAGTTATTCAAGTGGGAATTATGAGGATTATCAAAATAAGTGACGTTAGGAAAAAAAAATTTAAATTTTTTATAGCTATTTTGTTACGAGCTGTAAAAGCTGCGGAAGCTACGGAAGCTACGGAAGCTTCAAAATACGCGAATTGCGAGTAAAAGCTACAAAAATCGCAAGTCGCGACTTACGTAGGTTTCGCAGACCCTTAATTTTAACTACAACAACGTGCCGAAATTTTTTTTCCTGATGTAGAGAAGTATGTAAGGTATCCCTTAGTACGCTGCTTTTGCGTCCATCTGTTATCGATAACAGGTCAGCCAATCAGGTAAGCTGCACGAGATACTAGTGCAACCATTACAGATCAACCACCACCACCACCTCCATCCTTCATTTCTCTAGCTCCAGCCATTTGCGATGCCTCCCGCCAACTCGTCCGCGAACTTGGGTTCATGCGAAATACCCTTGCTGGCACAGATCTGTCGCCTTCAAGCGTGCATACCATTCTCGAAATCGGCGAGCAGAAGACGCTCATAGCATCAGATCTTTCGCAAGTCCTCAACCTCGAAAAATCCAGCGTGAGCCGAATGCTGAAGAAACTTGTTGAAGCTGGAGAGATCGCCGAAAAGATCAGCAATCATGATGGGAGGGAAAAGATGCTTTTACTCACGGCGAAGGGCACCGGGACACTTGCTAAGATAAACCAATTCGCTCAATGGCAGGTTGCTGAGGCGCTTGAAAATATACCTTACGAATCCTGCAGGGCAATACTTGATGGCATGCTGCTCTACGCTGGGGCGCTTCGGGCTAGGAGGGTTAAACCACCTTCGCTTCAGGCGGACAATACCATCACAATAGTTAGTGGATATCAGCCTGGCATTCTTGTGCGGGCTATAGATATGCACATGCTGTACTACTCTCGGACTGTTGGCTTCGGCAGGGCATTCGAACATTCGTTGGTCTCTGGCTTAGGCGATCTCTTATCCCGCCTCGATCATCCCGGCAATGGAGTCTGGGCGGCCATGGAAGGCAACAGAATCGTTGGAACAATATTCATTGACGGGCAAGATCTGGGCGCTAACAAGGCGCACCTCAGGGCCTTTATTGTTGATGATCATGTTCGCGGTAGCGGCGTTGGCTGTCGGTTATTGGATAAGGCCATGGATTTTGTGGATATAAGAGGTTTCGAAGAGACCCACCTTTGGACCTTCAAAGGTTTGGATGCGGCAAGAACCTTATACGAACGTGTAGGATTTGGTCTTGCTGAGGAGGCACCCAGACGGCGATGGAGAGGAGACTGTCGTGCAGCTGTTTGTGAGAAAATGCACAAGTCGATAACTGGAATAGATATATGAATGAATTATTAGAATATAATAGCTATGAGTAAATAGTAAAGTCACTAGACAAGAGAGCAACCATGCATAGCAGCATGACATGTAAACTCTAGACGATTCCTATTCAGACCACCCGCACAATGCTAAGACATAATATCAGCGCCAGTGACAATTTGCAGACCTCGACCATAATACCCATTCTTTGTTGGGATAACTGGAAGTGAGGTTGGGCTAAATCTAGCGACTGAAGATGATGGATACTCACTTACGACGAAAGGCCTACTATCGTAAGCTCTACCCTCATACAGCGTTTTAACTGCCGTAAGGCGCCATGCCGGGTCTTTCATGTTACAGAGGTACAATATTGTCAGATGGTCGTGACTACCTATCAGTTTAGCTTTCCTATATTGGGCATAGACCAGGGTGTCTTGGCAGCTGATCTTGACTGTATATGTCCTTCCTGGGCACATTTTCTTCATCTCTCAGCGACTTCTTCCCTTTGGTTGATTGGATAATCGAAAACCTCATATGCAGCATGATCAACTGCAGTCGCGAATTGGCGCTGACTAACATATGGTATGGCTAATTAATGGCGACGAAAGGCACCATGTGACATACCAAACGCTTTTTCGAGAGCAACGGAGGCGGATGATTGCGCCTACAGTAATAGTATTCGCAGATATGGCTTTCTTTTCGCTATGGTGGTGAGGTGCTAGGCGACGAATTCGTGGAAGGAGAGCAGTCTAGCGTTGCTGTTTCATAGATTGCAGGAGACAAGGGGTGTTATATCGCAGACAGCCACCGAAAAGGCGTTGCGGATGTGTTCGATGTGATGGCCTGTAACACAGTTGCACTTTATTTAGCCGCTATTCCCATCTATTTCCTTGGCAAAACGTATCGTAGTTTAGATTTCTTGCAAGACTGAGGCAACTCACATAAGGAAGGGATTCCGTATGGAATTATTATGTTTAACTAACTAGCGTGGCGTCTGTGGAGTCTCTAGAGGTGGTAAGTACCACTTAGGAAAAGTGACTTTGGGTGGAACTCTGGTCGTTGAACAGTGATAGTCTGGCATGTTTCCTCTTCATGTGGTCTCGGTCTTCAAATCCGGATTCTTTAAACTTCTGCGACAAAGTATGCTCCCGTTCCTGTTTCACAGTCTGCTTCGGAGGCATCGTGAAAATTGGTGCAAGGCCTCTCTGTAAGTAGCCTAGGTGTTTTCGAGGAACATGATCGCAGATCACTTGCGCTTTAAGCAGGATAGTCGGCTCTTCATCGTCTCTACCGGAAGGATCTCTTCGTTTAGAAAGTGCCGGCGATACTAACAATTCTACAATTAGGCGTTCCTCATTGCGGATTGTCATGTTTTCCATGCTTTGGGGTTTATAGCGATATCCAAACTGCTTGATAGATGTTTCCTCCCTGCGTTTCCATCGCGGGAATGTGAACTCCACTATCTGTTTCTTGAAATCGAGATCAAGCACTACTGCGTCAGCAACAATGTCCATCAGAGCGGACTTTGCATCTAAACTGCTCGTTTTCGCTGGTATTCGTTTTGCGTAACTCCGTAGAGTTTTCCAGATCTTGTTCCTGATCAGGACCGCTTGCTCTGTGATCTCAGGAATGTTGATTCTAGGAGTTGTTTTCCGTCCTTCGCCGGGGAAAAGTAGGTTGAATGTTAATGCTCTCCATTCATTGAATTCTTTGCGTTCGATGTCGCTGGCCGAGCGTGTCGCTATATGACTTAGAATTGGCTTTAGTGTTTTCCAGTGGATATAGACGAACCTTCCCTAAGTGCAATGTCCAACTGCTGCGACTTAGTTGGACCCGTCCAAATGTAGCCATATCGCCGCGGAGAACTTTGGTCGAAGATTTGGAGCTGTAAAAGATCCCACAATCGCGCTTGAATAAGCCACGGTCGGAATCCCCTTGAATCCAGGTACGCCGCAAAATCAGAGGTAAGATGTTGAAAGCGATTTGCAGCTCGTCTCGTAACATAACCAGCTTCATTCCCGAAGTAGGTTATCGCCCATTGCCTGATCTTGGAGCGTAAGGATATCGCTGCATCAGAGAAGTAGTAATCATCGAAGTTGTTTGCCCTCTTCGCACGCTCTAAAACAAGGTCATACTTTGTGCGCTCCAACTCTTGCATGCCAGTGGCAAGCTGCTCTTGGAGACGCTGAAGCTCTTGTAGGAGCTGATCCTCAGTTAGTCCCCTGGGCAGCGGGGATTTGATTGTCGTGGATGGTATATCGCTAGCTACATGGATTGTAATACGATCGGAGCCTCCATATTTCTCACGCGCGGTTGTACTGCAACGCCGTCGCTTTTGTCGGAGCAATGTCTGCTGCTCTGTATCACCGTGAACAGATTCCCAGTCTCCTCCATTACAGTCTTCGCATTCGGAAAGTTGATCGCCGGCTGAGCAGTGCAGCTCGAAGCTTGCATTGGGTGCGAAAGCTGGTGCCACTCTGCGGATTTCTTGGTCCGTTCTTTGCCGTAACTCGCGTGCTTGAATTGTTTCTGTTATTAGTATTCCTGCCCATTTTGCGTAGAGCAGCGGTTACATACCTGATGAGTTTTCGTTTAAGGGGACCGTATAATTCGCATACGACATTTATAACGACTAGATAGTATATCGTGATTCAAAAAGCCGTGGGTGAGCTATGCTCCCATGGATTAGGGTTGGGGATCGAGACATTTTAGCGAGGCCTCGGTCAAGGATTACCAGAAATGCCAAGGCGAACGCCAGCACAGCTTTACCAACAGGTAGATACACGTAGTAAGTACACGTACTTAAGTCTCACCGCCTCTACAGCAAACTGAGAAAGTTATGAATGGTAGTACTGCATGAGATAAATATCTTTATTCTCAAAAGCCATGGTTTTAGGCCCAAGCCTAGTAATGATAAGAATCTGAGTTGTAACGGGACTAGCCCAGTTACACTAGGAATGTTTTGGTGAAACACTCGATAGATAAAACCCGACGCTTTGACCAAATTCTGCCTAATTCTACAGGTTCTGTCAGATCAATCGAATTCTACCGAAGTCCGTCGAAGACCGCGTGCGCACGTGCGCACGCATCGACCACCGAGACCCCTGACTATTTAAGATTCTCGCGTTATTCCTTTCTCTTCTTTACGCTATGTCCTGTTCTCTGCAAGAGCTATATTCTTAGATCTAGATAGAATTTATATTATTCCTTCGAATCTGCCCTAAAGTCTCTTCGCACCCTTACAAGAGTACAGTCAAAACTCCTTAGTACAATACGGATCGTACGGCCGAGCGTATGGTAATACCAATACAGTAAAACCCCTTTAATACGATATGGGGTATATAACTGTCACAGGACGGGGGCAGTGGCTACAGAGCGTATGTATTCAAGGAGTCTACAAGACATTGCGCGATCAATCGTAAGGGTCGAGGGCGCGGGGTGCAGCTGAGCAAGGTTACGGAAAAGTTGAACGGGGTCACTGATGGGGTCGGAGAAAGCTGAACGGGGTCACCGATGGAGCTACCAGAAAAAGGTTGGCGGGGTTACACTTTTATCCATACAGAACGCGCATCGGCAGCCACATTTAACTTAAGCGACCACATGCACTGAATATGCGGTGCATATACCAAGCATATGCACGCATATAACTATAGCAAACAAACACTAGCATAGAGGCAAATAAGAATATATCGTGGTAGTTAACTAGCTTATTAGTAGGTGTATATACTAAGCATATGCTCAGTATATACAGATACTATAGTATAGCCTACCCTATAGGACTAGTGGTGTATAGATTAAGTATATGCTTAGCATATGCAATACATAGCAGTTAAATAGCTTATTAGTGGTGTATAGGTTAAGTATATGCTTAGCATATGCAATACATAGCAGTTAAATAGCTTATTAGTGGAGTATATGCCTAGTATATGCTTAGCACATGCTAAATATATATTATAGTATAACCTACCTTATAAAATGGCAAGTATATGCCCTATATATGCTAAGCATATACTATAGTATAGCCCACCTTATAGAATAGTAAGTATACGCTTAGCATATGCAAGGCATATACT
>Ga0307507_10003834_pt1 | contig 28083 bp, 6 predicted proteins | sample 7_EM_MG_FD_207223 | JGI IMG/M metagenome (GOLD analysis project Ga0307507, IMG submission 207223) | Populus trichocarpa ectomycorrhiza microbial communities from riparian zone in the Pacific Northwest, United States - 7_EM | ecosystem: Host-associated > Plants > Roots > Unclassified | place...
TGTTTAGAAGAAACTAAGTAAGTAGATAACTGCTAGTGCTAGCTTATTACTTAATAAAGGTAAAAGGCCATAGGCTTAAGATTCTTAAGAAGAGATAAAAAAAGCTTAAAATTTTTAAGATGAGATAAGACACACCTAAGGACCCACAATAGACGAAAACTAGTGGGAAAGGGTAGCAACTTAGTTTAATAACAAATGAATAAGTATAGGACGCAAGTTTAAGAACTATAAGTTTGGAGAATAAGTAAGAACGTTAGCAATTCTAGGTAAACGTAGTGTTTAGCCTAAAGATTAAAAAGTTAATACTAGAATTAAAAAGTAAGACAACTATAAGGATCTAGCTGTAAGACGCAGAAAATAAGAAACTATAGATAAGTTTAGAATAAGAATTATTACATAGTAAGAGTAAAAGCTAGACAAGAGATTAGCTATACTAGGTTATATAAGGGATAGAGCACCTATATAAAGAGTTACTAATAGGCCAAGTGCAGGGACACCTAGGGTAAAGTAGTTAGATAAACTAGAATAAGAAAAGGATCTAGATATTCTAATTAGGTTTAAAGAAAGACATACTAAAGGATATTATAATGCAGTAATAATAAGGTACTTTCTAATGGATAGACCATATATACTAAACCAGTTATACGGAAAGTGGTATAGGTAATAACACAATAATAAATAGGAAGATTTTTATATATAGCTAGATAAAAAAGTTGTCTAAGACTAACCTATTACGGAGAAACGCATAAGTTATATTAAAGGAGTATTAATTATAACGTTAAGGAACCTAGAAGAGAGGTCTAGGGACTAGAAAAGCGAGTAATAAATCTTAGTACCTATAGCAGAGATACCAGTAGTTAGGTTAACTAAGTATAGGTTTAAACTTAAAAATAAAGATAAACTAAGAGTTAACCTAAAATATATAGCACATTATACACTATTGTGGATAGCTTGTATGGATAATATATATAACATATATAGAGCACCTAAAGATAAGAACCAGAAGTACCTAATAAGGATATATTAGGTACCAGAGAAAAAGCGGTTTAGGAATGTTAAGTATATATATAGTTAGCACCCAGTAAAAGTACAAGGTTAAGGAGACTTAATACTTTAACCAAGAAGATTCCTTACGGAAGAATGCCTAGATGGATAATAGTAGTAGAAGTGCCTAAAGAACACTTATCTATGGCATATAGAGGAAAAGAAATAAACTAAGTATTAGCTAAAGTTAGACTAAGTACAGGTAGGATTAAGCAGCCAACAGTTAGGAAAAGGGGAGGTGTACAAAACCAGAGGGAACTAGTGTTAGAGCCTTAGACCCTTAAAGGAATTTAAGAACAACACCTAAATTTAAGAGCTAAGTAGTAAGATCAGCAATTTAAAGCATTGGTAGATAGTAGAGTAATAAGAAACTACATATCACCAAAGGTAGTGGAAAGGATGGGGTTACTATATAGACAGAAGAAACACCTATATCCACTTATAATAATTTCAGGAGATTAGATAGCCTATAAAGGAAGTATTATTAATCTTAAAACAGGACCTATTTAGATAACTATTAAAGGGAGACTAGTTAGAATGTCTTTTAATATCCTACTATTAGAATAGGACAAGGCGATACTAGGAATGCCTTAGTTATAGGAGTACAATCCAAAGATTAATTAGGTTATAGGTTAAGTTAATATTAAGGATATATAACGGCGCAAAGTGTGACAGTAAACTAAGTTGGTATAGTACTAAGTTAGAGTGATATATAAAGAGACTAAGCGAGGCTTAAGTTATATACCAAAGAAATACCACAAGTATGGTAAAAAGTTATAGTCACTAGAAAGTAAGAAGCTATTAGAGTATACAGCTTAGGACCATAAAATAGAATTAGAAAAGGGAATAAGTCTAAAGTTCTTTCTAATCTATAAGCTTACTAAAACAGAGTTAGTAGCGCTTAAGGAGTTTATCCAGGAGAACTTATAAAAGGGATATATTAGACCGTTATAGTTATTAGTAGGATATCCAGTATTATTCATCCCAAAGAAAAACGGAAAGCTTAGAATATATATAGACTACAGATAGTTAAACAGTATTACTAGGAAGGATAGGTATCCTTTACCCTTAATTAGCGAAATCTAAGATAGGATAGGCAACGCAAAGATCTTTATAAAGATAGATCTAAGATGGGCATACCACCAGATTAGAATCAAGGAAGGCAATAAATAAAAGGTAGCCTTTAGGTTAAAGAAAGGACTATATAAGCCATTAGTTATACAATTTAGGCTTATAAATATACTAGCAACGTTCTAAAAGCGAATTAATAGTGTATTAGGAGAACACCTAGATAAATTTGTTATAGTATACCTTAACAACATTATTATCTACTTAGAGAGTGAGGAAGAGCATAGAGAACACGTTAAGTAGGTCTTAAAGAGACTATAAGAAAAAAAGATGCTAGTAGTAATTAAGAAATGCAAGTTCTTTACCAGAAAGACCAATTTTATTAAATTCATTATTAAACTAGGCCAACTTAGCATAGATCTAAAGAAGATTAAGGCTATAGTAAATTAGTAGAAACTAGAGAACATTATATAGTTAAGATCGTTCCTAGGGTTTTATAATTACTGCAGAAGGTTTATAGCGCAATAGTTATAGGATATTAAGCCGTTTATATAGTTAACAAAGAAAGAAGAACCGTGGGCATAGGGAAAGAAATAATAAGAATTGTTTAAGAAAGTTAAAAAGTTATTTACCTAGGAGCTAGTTCTTAAGATCTATTAACCAGGTCTAGAGATAGTTATAAAAACAAATATATTAGACTTTATACTAGGGGCATACTTCCTATAGAAATATTAAGATAGATGGCACCCAGTAGCATACTATAGTTAAAAGATGACACCACTAGAGTTAAACTATGACATCTACAACAAGGAGTTATTAGGTATAGTTATAGCACTTAAGAAATAGAGAGCATTCTTATAAGGTATAAAGAAACCATTTATAGTTAAGATGGACTATAAGAACCTTATAGGATTCCTAACAACAAAGGAACTCAACTAAAGACAGGTTAGATAGGCGGAAATGCTTATAAAATACCATTTCAAAATTCAGTATACCAAGGGTATAGATAATGCATAAGCAGACGCTTTAAGCAGAAAGGCTAAACTATAGAGTAGTAAAAAGCTATCAGGAGCTTTATTGTAAAAGAATTAAGATGGATTAATTAGGTATAATTATCTAAAGATTATAGCAACTAAGGAAAGTCAGATCTATAAATTACTAAAGAGTAAATAGATATAGAAGATCTAAGAAGCATAGGTAAAGAATCTAGACTTAGAGTAATATAAAAATAGAGAAGCAACGTATATACCTAAGTCTATTATAGAAGAATTTATTAAGGAATTCTATAAGGGAATAATATAAGGACATAACAGAGCTACAGGCTTAGTATTAAGACTATAAGAGGAGTATATTATTTAAGGAATCTAGGGACTAGCAAGACAAGTTATAAAGAAATATTTAGATTGCCAAAGGAACAAACTAATAAGGCATAAGCTGTATGGAGGGCTATAACCTATTAAGACACCAGGAAGACCATAGGAGGTTATATTATAGAACTTTATTATTAAGTTACCAAAGTTAAGAGATCCTATTACAGGACAAGATTATAACGCGATTTTAGTAATAGTGGATAAGCTAATAAAGTGGGGATACTTTATAGCATGCACTAAAGAGATATCAGTAGAGGATATCGCTAGAATCTATATAAAAGAAGTGTTTGTAAGACATAGAGCACTAGATAAGATTATATCGGATAGAGATCTAAGATTTATAGTAGTATTTTAGGAAGTGTTTCTAGCAGAATAAGGAGTTTGCGCAGTAATATCTATAGCGTATTATCCGTAGATGGATAGATAAACGGAAAGACTAAACTAGACACTAGAGCAGTATCTAAGGCATTACATTAATTACGTATAAAATAATTAGGTATTATTATTACCAGTTATATAGTTTGCATACAATGCAATACTACAAGAAGAAATGGGAATATTACTATTTAAGGCGAATTACAGATACAAGCTAAGGATATCGTTATTGCTATATTAAGCAAAAAAGACAAGTAGCACAGCTAAATAAAGAATGGAGACGTTAATAAATCTTTATATAGACCTTAAAGAAACAGCTAAACTAGTATAAGAACGAATAAAAAGGTACTACAATGCTAAGAGATCTAAGGGACCAGATCTTAAGGAGGGGGATAAAGTATAGCTACTACACAAAAATTTTAAGAGTTAATAACTAAGCAAGAAATTAGACTATGTCAGACTAGGACCTTTTAAAGTTAAGTAAAGAATTTTATTGGTTACATATAAGTTAAACCTACTAGCCAAAATGAAAATCTACCCTATATAGCATATTGCAATGCTAGAGCCAGTATATGGGAATATTAAACCACCAGTCTACAAGGTAGATACGTATAGAGGATAGGAAGAAGATAAATAGTAAGTTTTAAAGATCATCAGTTACAAGGAGGTGGATAATAAAACATAGTATAAAGTAAAGTAGATAGGCTATAGTGAGATTACCTAGGAACCACTAAGCAACCTAAGGAACGCTATGGGAAAGGTACGGGAGTATTAGAAGAAAGTAGGTCAGACAGTATTAACAAGGAAGAATTGCTAAAGAATAAGTTGCCTAAGGGGGACCTAAGAGGAGCAATTACTAAGCTACTTAGAGTTGTTTCCCTTGCAGAAGGAGAGCCAGTTTTTTTGTTACCTAGCTTAGACAAACCCTATTAAATAAGTTTCCACTCCTTAGAATGAACCTTCTTATGAACTTTCTTAAGACAAAGCAAGCGCGTAGAAGCAGATAAGTAGGCCTTATAAGCTGCACGAGTACACTAAAGCTCCGCAAGGGAGGAAGCTAGCTTATTATTAAGCTTCGTAGTAGTAGATTGAACACGAGACCCTATAATAAGTTACTTAGGGAACTTGGAGGCTGTTAAGAGTTATAGGACGTGTATACTTAGTATTAGAAATAGAACAAACGTCGCAACACAAGCGAATGTTTGCTTTAGTGCACTCCAAATAAAAGGAAGGTTGTTGGGCAGAAGAACTTACTAGCGCAACATAGACCAACCCCTCTTTCGCACAATAAGAACACGGAAATGGCATTATTTCACTAAGTAATAGTATGGCAGCCACAGTGCGAGCACGTCAAGACGTGGAAGAAGAAAAAGATGCTTTAGGTATTATAAGTAAGGATATTAACCAAGTTAATTAAAAGGATATCACACCTCTAGTAGACGACTTGGAGATATTAGGAATCTTTAAGGACGAAGATAAAGAGGAGGGAGATAGTGTTACAGACAGCTTAAGTACAATGTTACAACTACTTAGAGAAGAGTCGGCGGAAGCTAGTTAGTTAATATAGGCACGGTCTAGGATAGATCTAGTGGAACCATATAACGAGGAATAGTAACTAAGGTTACGTAATATAATTTATATAATCTGTGTAATCTATGTAATCTATATAGAGTAAACAGAGCAGACAGAGCAGATAGAGCGAAGGGATTTCTTAGGAGTACGGTTGTGTATTTAAAGGACCACAGTCCCTACCCAGATAGTTCTCTCTTTGTAGTAAATTTTAGAATACAATTGGAGTTAATCTATTGGGCAACCACTCCACCAATTATTATTATGTTGTTAATTTGTCGTACCTACATACCCAGCCTAATAATAGAACCCACTGTAGTTCCTGCTACAAGGTTCCGTTACAGAATAGGGGGTTCCATAAAGGTCTATATTCGCGTTTATAACTTCTAGTAAACCGTACTAAGACTTGAATAAGTATATAGAGTTGGTAATAGTCCGTAATCCCCAACTTCTGACCTTTTAGTAGGTCGTACTAGGAGTCTAAACGGGTGGTTGCTGTTGTATATATCGCTCGGTGGGAGGTGTTAAGTAATTGCTAATCTGTGCGCGCTTACTGATTAGTGTTCGTACTAACTTAATAGCACGAGTAAGTTGTATCCCGGGGCACGAAATACATATAGTATTGTATGCTCTTTGGGATGGTGGTGACTGCCGATTATATAAAGCAGACTACGTGGTCTATATACTAATACGTCCTCCCCCTAATTATTCAGTGCTTTATAAGTGCACTAGACGCGTAAGTGAGTGGTTAGTATACCGAACGCGTAAACGCGTACCTGGCGTACCGAACGCGTAGGCACGCGGTTGGTACGATAGGTGCTATAATTATACAGGGGGTAATAAGATCCGTAATTAATTTATAATCCGTTCGTCTAAAGCATTTATAGGTAAGTCTTATAATTATTATATTAATGCGTTAGGCTTCTAATTAAGTTTGCCTAGTTAGTACATAATTTTAAAATCAAATTATAAGAGGTATTTAGCCTAACGAATTTGGCGCTACATTAATTACTTTATAGTTATAAAGTACTGTAGGTTCTTGTAGTCCGTTAACACGTATATTAGGAACAACAATCCTTCTAGCTTAGAACGCCATTGTTTAAAGCATCTAATAATTACAAGTAGTTCCTTATCATATATCTTATAGTTCAATTTAGTAGGGGCGAGTTTTAAAAAAAAAAAAGGCTACTAGACGTAGCTCGCCGTTCTTATTATATTATAATAACACTCCCCCTAGCGTATAATTAGATGAGTCCGTTTTAACAATATATTTAAGGTTAGGGTCGAAGGAGGTAAGGATTAGAGCAGTTATAAAGCAATATTTTAAGTTATTAAAAGCTTGTTCGCATTTAGTAAACCATTTAAATTTTATATTCTTCTTTATTAGTGTTGGTATGCTTTAACCTATTGCAGACCTGTAATCATTTTGTTACGGGTATGCTCTTAGGTTTGTGGATGTCTATTTCTCTATTCTATATGCGAGGCCTCGCGTACTTATAACACGCGAGGAATGCGCACGTAAGGAACGCGTATGTATGTGCTACCCCTACCCCTAATAGGTTACCAACACTGGGCAACCTCTAAAGAGGCCTAAAATATGTCTCCTATCTAGTATAGTCTATTTAAAGCATATACGCAATGGATTATGCCATTCTTATCTAACGTAATAGTCTCTTATCTATATAGTCCGAACCCGCCCTAAATCTGCCCCGAGTTTGTCCTTACGGATTAGTATTAGTCCGTTTAACCTATCTAACAGCCTTTAGCTGGACTGTATTCGTGTTAATAAGTTAAGTTAAGGCTAGACAGGGCTTGCCTTTTGTTATTACATCTGCTGGGTTTGTGTTGCCATTAATCTATTTAACTTCCGTGATTTCTCTTCGCTTATACGCCTGCCGTAAATATATAACGTTGATTATAAGGCGTTTTTCTTGCGTAGTGCTGAGCCGTACGAGACAGTTATAAAGTGACTTTAAGTCTGTACATATTATAAGTGGTAGGTTAATATTTAAGATCTTATTAACTGTTAACTTAATTACGGCTCCGATATTAAACCCGTAAGCCATTCCATATAGCTCTAATATAAGTACACTTCTTGTAACTCTTTTGCACTTTATTAACGACTAGTGGATAATATTTGCCTTATTTATTGTATCCGCGAGAACTAGTACGTACCTAATTTATAATAATAAGTCCTTATTATTTACAAAAGATGCGTCCGTAAAGGCTAGCAATTGCAAGGTAGTGACGTCTAACTTAACGTATATAAGTCCTCTAGCAGGGTTCTTAATTTGCCAGGCTAGGCGTCGGTTAAGTGCTTTTACGTTGTTTTTATTTGGGTTAATCACCTGGGCAGTAATAGATAGGTTAAAAGCAGCTTCTGGCTAGCAGATAGACGCGACGTACGCTTCTCTAGCGCGTTAAGCGACGTACTGGTCCTTTAGTGTAAGTGCCGTACAGACAATACCTCGCGAGCTTGTAGATATGGCGGGTCTAGAAATGTTAACTATACTAAGGTTCCTGCATTGACGCTCTTGTGTTAACGTTAGTCCGTTAGTTATAAGTTGTATAATACCGCCGTTAAACTTAAGAGGCTTTTTAGCTGTTAGTTACTCGCGCTCCTTAGCTGTAAGTTAGGCCTTATATAGTTTGCTCTCTTTACGGTCCGTAAATACTCCATTAGTAAGTAGTAGCGTGTTATTCGTCTATAGTCCAACTACTCTAAAATACGTGGAATCGTTGCTGTAGAGTAGGTATAGGTTATATGTTAACTGGTCCATACCTAACTGCTATAGGTGGTGTGTGTAATATATTTTGAACTAGTGGTTTCTAGCTTCTGGTACTCTGTAAAGGGGCTTAAGCACCTGTAGTATGGACCCTTTGTCGATTCCTAGTTCAGTCTATACTTTTTACAGAGGTCGTATATAGAAATCACGGTTTAGCTTTATAGCTAATTGTACATAGGCTTGTGTAATATCGCGTAGGTAGATCCATATGTCTTGGTCTTGCAGCATAGCTCTAATGCATAGAATTAGGCGTTAACTCGCCCGTTAGATAGTGGGCGACTAGGTAAGTACTACGCTCTTTTCTGTGTTATTATATGCCTGTACTACTAGTTATGATTTCTTAAAGGCTGCGTCTATGCCGGCGTTTTTAACCTCGTTAATAAACCGTAAGTTAAACAGACGGGCCGTTGCGGGTATATCTATAAGCTTAACTACCTTAAATACTCCTAGCTTGAGTAGGCCTGTAAGTTCTTTCTGGCGTAAAGCTTAAAACTAGGTACTCGTGGTATTATTATCTTAGAGGAAGACTGAAATGTCGGCTTGGTTTATAAGGAGGGGGTACTTATATAGGCGTCCTCTACCACGCTTTTGTGGTTATACAGCGGGTTGTCTAATAGGTTGCTTAATAGGTTGCTAGATAGGTCGTATAATAGGTCCTAGGTTGTTTTCGGGTATATATACCTACTACTCTTAGGGATCGTCCTATTGGTTAGGTTGCGGGTTATTATTAAGTTCTAGATCTAAAAAGTAAGGCTTTACAACTGTTGTGCGGAAGGGTGTAGGACTATAGGGCAGTTGTATAGTATATATCTTATTTTTAACTGTAAGTAGGTTATACGGTCCCGACTAATATTCTAGTTAGCCTGTATTTCCTTCTCTCCAGATAAGTACTTGTGAGTTAGGTGGTAAGTTATAAATAGCGTCTATTCTTGGGCCATTTCGCATGCTTAAAGCGTCTGTAACTTGTCGTTTGGTATATAGCTTGCGGATCTCTTCTATAGCTTTCTTAACTGCGGCAGCGCGTTGCGTAATTGTTGGCAAAGGCGCGTCCAAATTAGTTATATGGGGGTAGGCGCCAAATACTAGCAGAGTGGGTACCAGTCCGTTAGGTCCTACGGAGTCGTTAATAGCCTTAAAGGCTATCTAGAGAGCTGCGTCCTTGTTAATATTTGGTATTTCAACCGTAATAATCTGGTATGCTCTCCGTAACGGACTGTAGTAACGTTTAACTATTCTAATTGAGTTATAAGCCTTGACTGGCACGCCCTTAGTTATAATGCCTATTATGGTAGTGTACTCTTTAAATTCCTTACTGATAAAGTTCTTGCCTATATTATAAGTAATAATATCTGGTGGTCCTAAGTACGTGTTAATCCAACACATTCGTACAACGTCCCACGTGTGTTTGGTACTAATATTCTATAGCTATCTACTGGCCTAGAAGCGTGTATATTTATTAACTATATATAGGACTAGGCTCCCATTAATATACATAATGTTGACAATAATGTAGTAGTTAAAATTGATGTTGTTACGGAGCGTAAACTTAAACCGGCCAGGCGACTTGCCATGTTTTTAGTAAAAGTGGCAGTAATGGGTGAGGTACTTAAGTAATTTTATATTAATATTATGTCTAGAACGGTTAAGTACTTTCTATAGTCTCTTAACTAACGGGTGGCCGAAACGTTGGTATAGACGATGTAATTCTATATTGGTTAGGTAATAGGGGTTCTGGTTAAAAGAGTTAAGAAGGTAGATCTATAAAAAAAGGTCCTATAAGAGGAACGGATGGCCGAATTATTATACAATAGGTATATTACCCGTAGAAGTCACAAGTACGTTTATAAGGTTATTATAATACACCTATAAGTTGTCTATGTCTACTAGGCAGAGCAGGAATGGCGTGTTTATATTAATAACGTAAAAGTTAACCTTGCCTACCGGAGTTAAGACTTGTATAGACCTAATTAACGACGTAGTTCTAATTCCGAATTATATGCTTACTATGCCTTTTGTTAACATATTAAGCTATAAAGTTGTATCTTGCTTTTGTAATACCAGGAACTGTCTATAACCAGCTATAGATTATTGCGAGGCACCTATGTCAATTATAATGCCTATAAACTTGTCCGTTATATAGCGCGTAGGCTAACTACTATACGTATAGGCGTTTGTATTCTCAGGTAGGTTAAGGTTTGCAACAGGCGAGTTAAGGTTTGCAGTTACAGTTATATCTTGGCCTATAAGGTTATAGCAGAAGGCTCTATTAGCTAGTTCTTAGGCTGTAATTACTGCTTTGTTATATAAGAGAGTGCTAAAAGACGTAAAGTAAGAAGAGCTATTTATGTTGTCCTACTCAGTTTTAGCTTTATAATTAATAACTAGAGCCGTAAAGACTTCGTCTAGGTCCTCTAACTCTTCTGGCTTTAGGCCTTCTCCCTTGCATTTAATAAGATATTATTTAAAGTGTTCTTAGAAGCGCTTACCCAATTGTCTATTATATTGCCCTGTAAACCTAGCTTTAGACTTGTCCCGTTCTTTGTCCGTATGCTTTTATAACTAATAGCCACTTTTGCCGCACACGAAGCAGCACTTCTTTCGGTTTGGTTGTGAAGATTAGTTTTCACGTAGATCCTTACGGTTAGAGCCGTTGCGGTCCTAGTAGTTATATTAACGGTCTATAAAGTACGCACGCGGTTCTTCCTAATGGTCCGTAGTGTATATGTAAGTCTGCTCTTGCTCCTTCTAGTAGGCAATAATAGATAACTATAGCTTATTAATAAGGTGGCTAAAATCTAAGGGAGGGTCTAAGATTGTAATCCTGTACGCTAGTACGCCCTAGCAAGCTGTAACTAGCTTATTATACAGAAAGTCTGTAATCTATAAGGCGGGCGTAAGTCCGTGTTATAAGTTACGGAGCTTCATAAGCAGTATCTAAAGGCACTGCAGAGTCGTCTTATCTGTGTTCTCCTAGATAATAGAGAGTAGCGTTATAGCGTTTTATTTGTCTAGGTTTCTGCGGTGGTATTTAGGACCCTTAAAGAAGTTCTATAAGTGGTTACAAATTTCTTTAAAGGATCTTTTAGATAGCTAGTAGTTGTAGTACTAGTCCTAGGCTAATCCCTTTAGTATTATAGGAAAGGCAATCTTATATATAGTAGGTAGCAGTCTAGATCTCGTGCAAATATTATAAAATATTGTTAGTTTATAGTTAAAGCTTTTGGCTCCGCTATACTTCTAGTCTTTAGAGTATAGCTTAGCTACGGTTATAATCTGCCGTTTGTAGTTTGGGATCTCTATAGGTAGGGTCTAAATTATAATGGGTGGAATGTGGCTTATAGCAGGTGGAATATAGTTCGTAGTGGATAGAGCTGGCAGTGATTAAGGTATTTGTTATAAGGGTATTTTGGACGGTTATAAGGGTGTTCCGGATAGTTGTGTGGGTGTTTAGAAGGGTTTATACAAATGGAAGACCTGGTTAAGTTGGTTATGAGGGACTCTCTTCTATAGCTATAACGTCTTTATGTCCGTAACGTGCTTATAGATTTTGCGGATCTTGTTGTCTAACCATTTATGCTGTTTTTCCTCCGTAGCCGTGTCGAGTAGAGTCCTTGGGATTGTTAGACTCTTTGTGTTTTTGGCTATATACACTCCTCTACCCTAAAGGGTTCTGCGTAAGTCCTAGGTAATCTTAGTTCTAAGGCTATTAAACTCTTGGATTATAAAGTCCCGAAATTCTTCTTAAAAGAGCTCCTATAGGTCCGTATCTATCGCTTTGGATATCTTATAGTCGTATAACTTTGTTCTGGCGTAGTCCTATATCTCTTCTTAGGAAGCTCCCTCTAGCTTAATTCTATTCTCCTACTTCTTTATCTTCGTGCTCCAGTCTTCTGCGGTTAAGGTACTTGCCATTATGTTCTTGTGCGAGGTAGCGTATATAAGGTAAAGGTATTTTTTAAATAGTAACGTGATTTTTCGGTCCTTTTAATGTGATATACAAGGTGGTTAAATTAATAACTCTTCCTTATGATAATGTTAGCGAAACTGTAGTCCTTGTACGATATAGCGTAAGGTAGTTAAATTAACAACTCTTCCTTGCGGCAGTATTGGGCGGGGTATGGTTCCCTTCTTTGACTAAGGTAGGCGGCGGTGCAAGTTTATACGGAGTCGTAAGTAACCCGTATGAGCCGTAAGCTATTGCGTATCTCCTAATCTGTACGTCTACTGATTAGTGTTGGTATGCTTTAACCTATTGTAGACCTGTAATCATTTTGTTACGGGTATGCTCTTAGGTTTGTGGATGTCTATTTCTCTATTCTATGTGCGAGGCCTCGCGTACTTATAACACGCGAGGAATGCGCACGTAAGGAACGCGTATGTACGTGCTACCCCTACCCCTAATAGGTTACCAACAATTAGGTTTACTAATGGCTAGGCAATTTCTAAAAAGTGGTTAATAAATTAATAATAGAAGTTTGCAAATCCTAAAAATCCTTAAATATCTTATATATTACTAGGGCTTCCCCAGTTTATAATTACAGCGATTTTCTTAGGGTCCATTTTAATTCCGTTATAGGATATAATTAGGCCTAGGTATATAACTTTAGACGCATAAAACTTGTATTTCTTAATATTGTATTATAAACCCACGTCTTATAGGCGTTTAAGGACCATTTAGACGTACTTCTAGTATTTAGAAAGCAAAGACAAGTAGATTAAGATATTATTAATATACGCGGTAACAAATACGTTAAGGAATTTATAAAGCGTATTGTTAATGTATTGTTAAAACGTACCAGGACCATTCTTTACACTAAATAGCATTACTAGGTATTTAAAGAGTCCCCATTATATACAAAAAGCTATATACTTCTCGTCTCCTTTACGGACACAGATTCGGTTAAAGGCAGCGACTATATTAAGCTTTGTAAAGTACCGTGCCTTTAATAAGCGGTTAAGCGTTTCTTAAATTAGGGGAATAGAATATCGGTTTTAAATTATAATTGCGTTTAGAGTTTAATAATTAACATAGAATCTTAAGCCTCCTTCTAGCTTTTTAATAAATAGTATAGGTAAAATAAATGGAGATTAACTAGGGCGAATAAATCCTTTTTCTAGATGCTTATTAAGGTATTATTATATTATAAGCAGTTCTTCTTATAACATACCGTATAATAGACCAAACTTTGGTGTTATATTAGGTTCAAGTTTTATCTTAAAATCGTATGCATTCTAATGCGGGGGTAGTTAGTTTACAAATCTTTTCTTAAACTCGTTAATTAGATTATAGTACTCTTTAGGCATAAGAGGTTAAGGGTTAATATATTACTTTAGTTCTAGTGCTTTTTTAATATCTTTTATAGTAACAGCAAAGATTTTATGGTCTCGTTTTCGTGCTAACAAAATAAAAGGTGTGGCTTGTATTATATAAATTTTAAGAGGTTTTAGCGTAACGTCTTTACATTCTTTACTATAATTGGCAGTCGTAGCTTTATTATTTTGATTTAGGGTCTGTAGCAGGGGCAGTTTATATTATATTAAATTTAAATAATCTTATATATATTTATAGGGCAGGTGGTGTTTTAAGCAATAGCTTCGGTAGTAGGTTATATAGAACTTTAGTATTTCTTTAACCCAGCTAATTAAAGGGTTGTGTTGTTTTAGCCATCTATATCTAAGTATTATCTTATATTGCTTTAGGGGTATTATAAATAGGGAAACGTATTTAAGGTATTTGCCTATCCACATTTTTACAAGAGCGTAGTATATTAATTTACTATATATTAAGGGTTTGCCGTTAAAGCCTTATAGGCCTTAGGGCTTATTAAGTTTCTTTAAATTTAGGCGTTAGGTTTTCGCGTAGTTTGTATTAATAAAGCCTATACTAGTAGCTCCGCTGTCTATAAGGATTTGTATCCCCTTCCATTTTTTAAGTATTTAAATTTCGCCAAGTATATTAAGGGAGTTATGTTATATATCAGCGCTAGAAGAGCCTAGACACTTATACTCTTCCACTTCTTATCCTAAGGCGCGACTTGGCCCTAGGACGATTTATTTTCTAAGTTAGTTAAGGGTGATATACTTTATAACGACTAGGTATAATTTATAGGATAAGTATAAGTTAAGGAGTAAGTACGGCTTGAAGAGCGAGTGTAATTTAAGGAGTAGGAGGAACTACGGCGGACTTTTTCAAAAGGGTGAGTTCGGCAATTCCTTTAGATATATCCTTTTCTACCACATCCAAAGCATTCTCTATTTGCGGCTTAAGTTCTTTGTTTGTCAGTTCCTAAGGGTGCATAGGATTGAGTGGCGTCGAGGTCTATAGGGTCGTGCGTTGGTTTTAAAAAAGGGCCGCGTTTTAGGGTATATGTTAGTTTTATAAAGTCTTAAACACGAGGTATAGTTGGCTTTAGGGAACGAGTCTATTTATTATATTAAAGGTCCTTATTAATTTGTTAATATATTATAGCAAATTTGGGTAGGTCCTTTGGCAGTTCCCTACCTACTAACTATACTCTAATTTTATCCAAAATAGCTTGTTAAAGAGCAGCAACTTTAGCGGCTTTATTCCAATCTAGTTCACTAATAAGGCCTAAAAATTCCAAAAAGAAGCTGGTAAATTCTTGGTTCCGTTGTTATAGGTTTTTAAGTTTAGTAATAGCAGTATATTTGCGGCTGGCGTTATTATACATTCGTTCTAATAGAGAGATAAAGGTTTTAAAATTAACAAAGGTGCCGTTATAGAAGAATGGGTCTATAGTTTGTACAGCGTCTTTATTTAAACAAGACATTCCATAGCTAATCTTGCTAGCTTTAGTGGGGTATTAGTTATAGTTTATTAAAAGTTTAAGACGGAGCTTAGTTATAAAGGGGCGCAGGTTATTTTAATTTCTATTAAATATTAGAGGGTTAGGAAGCTTTTCTAATTTTATAGTAAGTACTAGGTTTGTTATAGGTATAGGTTAAGCTACCGTTACTAGTTTAGGGTTTGTATTTAACAGGCTAGGTTTACATATAGTTATCTTGATCTCGTTTATAGGTATTGCTGTTAGGGTTTCCAACGCAAGTACTTTAGCGTTATAGAGTTCCTTGCGTATTGCTTTAATTAATTACTAATACTAGGCTTCTAGTATAGCTTGTTACTAGGCTAAGGCATCTATAAAGGACTGTTGCATTATAGTTATTTATTCCCTAACTAGGGCCATAATAGTTAACGTGGCGGATTTAAGTTCGTTTGCCATTTTAAGGGTAGTAGTATTAACGCAACGTAATGTAAGGGCGCGAAGAGGCTTTAAGGAAGATTTAAAGAAACAATATAAATTCTATCTAAATCTAAGGGTATATAGCTCTTGCAGAGAACAAGACGTTGCGTAAAGAAGAGAAAGGAATTATAGGAGAACCCTATAATTAAATAGTTAGGGGTCTTAGTAGTCAATGCGTGCGCACATACGCGCGCGGTCTTTAACAGACTTTGGTAATTCGATTAATCTGTCAGAACTTAGCAGAATTCGGCAGAATTTGGTCAAAGCGTTGGACTTTATCTGTTAAGTGTTTTACCGAGATATTCCTACTGTAACTGGGCTAGTCCCGTTACAATTTCCTATAGCTATAATATTTATAATTATAACCTAAATAATAAAATTCAAAATTTAAAATTTAAAATTTAAAATTAATAGTAGCTATAAAAGGTATATATTATAGAAGCTATAAAGGCTTAATCTATATTATAATACTGCTTTTTTAATTGGCGGTATTTCTAATAATTTGCTGCCTACCTACCTACCTACCTACCTATCTATACCTGCCTATTATGCCTACTTATCTATACCTACCTATCTATATCTATAATTTGGGATAGAGGTTGGCCTAATTAAAGGCTCTACTTAATTCAATTGCGATTAATTATATTAATTTAAATCATTCTCTATAGGCATTTGCTTGCTATATATTTAAACAGTAGTTATCTAGGGTGCCTTCCTAAGAGGCCTTAATTCGATTTAATTTAGTAATAGGGTAATATTAAGACTCTAGTTTAATTCAATCAACTAATTAAATTAATTGTAGTGTTTACTGGCTGGTTGTTTAAACAATTATTGTCTAGCTCTGGCGACGGTTATAGTTTTAGCAACGGTCTTACTACCTACCTATTTACCTACCTGCCTGCCTACCTGCTTACCTGCTTACCTGCCTACCTACCTGCCTACCTATCTATGTCTGTGTTTATTATAGGAGCTCTATATCTTTTTAGGGTGACTACCGCTTAGGCGTCAAGCGATTAATTAAGGAGGTAAGGGGGAAGGCTCTTACAAAGGCTCCAAGTTATTAATTAGCGGCGTTCCCGATAATCCGCTAGCTATATACTAATTTCCTAATTAGGCCTAGTGCCTGCCTACTTATCTACCTACCTTCTATATTAGTACCTGATTTAATTTAGGGAAGGGGTCGGCCCAATTAAAGGCTCTAATTAATTTAAATTGTTCTCTATAGGCGTTTGCCGGCTATATATTTAAATGGTGGTTATCTAGGGTGCCTCTTTAGGAGGCTTTAATTTGATTTAATTTGGTAATAGGTTAATATTAAGGCTCTAGTTCGATTCGATTAATCGATTAAATTGATTATAGTGTTCGCTAGCTGGTTATTTAAATGGTTGTTGTCTAGTTTTAACGACCGTTGTCTAGTTCTAATAACTGTTGTCTAGTTCTGACGACCGTTATCTAGTTTTAATAACCGTTGTCTGGTTCTAATGACCGTTATTTAGTTCTAACAACTATTGTCTAGTTCTGATAACTGTTGTCTAGTTTTAACAACCGTTGTCTGGTTCTAGTTATAGTCCTCTACTAGCTGCCGTCCTGGTGCCTCCCTAGGTAGAGAAGGTAAAGAAAGGGTAAAAAATAAGGTGGCATTTAGGTATATAAGGGGTATGTAAAGGTATATATAGAGGCTATTGGGAATAGGGACCTGATAGTACTATTAAAACAATTTGGATAATTAGGAAAATTAAAATCCTACTAAGAGCCTGCTAAAAAGCCTACTAGGAGCCTCTAGGAGGCCTTTAGGATTTTAATACCCTAATAGTAATAAATGCAATAATACTAATAATATTTATTTTATAGCTATAAGCTAGCGTAATGCTAGTATATAGCTTTAGGGTATTGGCTAATATAGCTAAAAGCTGGCCCTAGGCCCTAGGGGGTTAGCTAATATAATGGAAGGCTAGCCCTAGGCCCCAAAAACACTTTTAGCGAAACTAAATTTCTTACGCCACTTCCCGTTTTCTTGACGTAGGCGGTTAGGGAGCAGAGTATTAAGATATATATTTTAGGGCGAGGCGTAGTAAGTCGTTATATAGGCTATTAATAATATTAGCGTAGGCAGTAACGGTACCTAGCAGTTTAACTCCTATAAGAGATGCTTTTAATTTAGGGGTTAAAGATTCTACTAGGCAATTAATTAAGGCGAGTTCATTCTATCCAGTCTCCTTAACGTAGTGGTGGAATTTAGTAAAGTATAATAGGAAGTTCTTAAAACCCTATATTATCTTATTTAGTTTCCTTTATAATATAGCGACTTAGTTAGGGTTGCTATAAGATGCTTCTAGTATAGTGACTAGTTCCTCTACTATACTTGGTTGGAATGGGTATATAGTATCCGCAGTATCTTCTTTTAGGCGGCTTATAGCGTAATAAAGTTAACTGTTAGGGGTAGGGTAGCAATCAATATTGCCGCTTAGTTTGTTCTAAAGTTAATTAAGGAAATAGTATAGCTTACTCCTCTTACTAAAATAGGCGGGACGATTAGGGAGGCATTTAGATACCTTTTTTTAGGGGTATTAACTAGTAAATTTAGGGTTAAGGAGTTAGTTTTAAATGTGTTCTTTTTATCTAGTATTTATAGGTTAATACTAATAGGGATAGGTAGGGGCGACGGTATAGTAGATAGTAGGTTATAATAAATCTCTTTAACTTCCTTTCTTAGGGATTAGATTATCTTATAATATTAAGCTTCTTATTAGGCAAGAGCGTCCATAAAAGCCTTTTAGAGACCTTTTATTTATTTAGTAAATAGGGCATATAAGTTGTTTATCGATAAGAGGGTTTCTAGGTTATTCTATATATTAGTTAAAGCAGGATAGAGTATATGGTTTAATATAACGTAGTATTATAAAATAAGTACTAGCGATAATAATATATAGTAAAGTAGATATTATTAAGCTATATATATAAACTATATAATAAAGTTAAGACATTATATAAGAAGAGAAGGTAAGAAAATAGGAAGAAAGGGTATATATTATTGGTTTGGTTACTTAGTTAATATATATATAAAGTAGAATAGAATTTAAGTAGCGGTCCTAGCAGAACTTAGTAGGATTTAGTGGACTTAGTAAAATATAGCAAAATGCGGTAGATTTCTGTTAAATTGCCGTAGATTGCCGGCAGATTGCCATTAGATTATTATCTTATGGTTAGTCTCTTCTTACTATATTAGTAGAAATAGGTAGATATATATAAAGTGTTATAAAGGTGTCTTATAACAGTATTATAGTTATTTAGGTATTTATGGAGATCTTTAGTAAGGCTATTCTAAGTATACTTTCGCATAATTACCTTATAGGTATAATTAGATCTATAGTGGCCACCTATAGGATCGTTATAATTCCGTTAAGGATCTCCTATTATAATAGTATATAATTTAGCACCTAGACCTTATTGTTTTACCTTAGAAGTCCTTAATTATTAAGGGTATACTTTTTATTACTAGTAGGAACCTATTTTTAAATTAACTAATTATATATAAAGTATATAAAGGTGTCCCTTTTTTATACTCTATAAATAAAATTAACTAGTAACTTAAAGGGGTATTTTATAAATGCCGTTTTGGCTAAAGTAGCTACTATTATCTTTTACTATGGCACAAGACTTTATATAAAATTAGTACTAGTAAAATAATATATAATACGTAAGTAACTCGCTAGGTTTGTTATGGGATACTATTTAAATGCAAATAGGTTATAGGACCCAGTTATATAACCTATTTCGCTTCTGTTGCTTAGACCACTTTCCATAGAGTATATAGAGGCCTACGTGGCCTACTTAATACAACTTAGTCACATCCACACCAAGCATACTAGCACTATACGTCTATAGTGCTACGTGCCCCGTGAAAGACTCACCACCTAGGAGACGCTTTATATCACATAGAGTAATATAAACATTAATTAATAAGCGCTATAGATTAAAAGCGTACTTTAACAAGGGGCTCATTTCGAAGAGCTTCGTATGCGAAGGTTATAAGATTTTATATACAAAGCATCGAATAGCCAACGAGGCTCGTATACGAAATATTAGAGTAACCACAAAACATCCTCGAACCCCTTATACCTACCTACCTTTCTTTACCTGCTTTAAAAGACACTCCTAGCGCCTAAAGGAGAGCGGTTGCGAAGCAGTTTTAAGCCTTAACTCGGTCCACCAAATTAATTAACCTATGTACGCCAGACGATCCTTTCCTTAACAAACTACGGGCCCTTAAGCAACGTAGTCCCTAAACAAGCAATACAAGCAAGCCTCGAAACACTCTTAATACCCTATAGCTTCGCAGACCTTAAAGCCCCTATATACCCGCCACCTACTACCCCTTATACCCTCTACCCATTTGCAGACCTATAAAGCTCTTAGTAGAGTAGTTGCAGGGAACCCTAAATCCCTCCCTTTAAATATTACAACATATAGTTAATCTACGCACCTATAAACAATCAACCTATCGCTCCACTTAACAGACTTCGGACCTATACTGGGGCCTTTACAGCTACACGTTTCTATACCCTTAGCGCCCCCGGTTTAATCCCGGGGGTAGCCCTCTATTGCGTTGCCAGGGAACATACACAAGAGGGTACTAGAGTTAGAGTTACAGAGTCACTAAATAAGCGGACGATAATTAATGTATAAATAGGCTTTTTAGGGAGATACGGGGAGGAGAGTAGAAAGGGAGAAAAAGAATATAAGGGGTTGTACGTTAATACAGTTAATATATAGGCCGTGACGAGTTAATATATAAATCGTAACAAGTCTACGTTATGATTTATACGTTACGGTCTTATACGGACGCTGTACGGACTATAATAGGCTGAACTTTAAAGTGTTCCTAGTGTTTAAATACAAATAGGTTATAGGACCCAGTTATATAACCTATTTCGCTTCTGTCGCTTAGACCACTTTCCATAGAGTATATAGAGGCCTACGTGGCCTACTTAATACAACTTAGTCACATCCATACCAAGCATACTAGCACTATACGTCTATAGTGCTACGTGCCCCGTGAAAGACTTACCACCTGGGAGACGCTTTATATCACACGGAGTGATACAAACAGATACCTTTATAATACCTTATATACATCTACCTATTTCTATTAACGCAGTAAAAAGAGACTAACCGCGAAATAGTAATTTAATAGTAATCTACTAGCAATCTATGGCAATCTAATAGCAATTTATTGTATTCTGCTATATTCTACCAAGTTTACTAAATCCTACTAAGTTCTGCTAGGACCGCTACTTAAATCCTATTTTGCTCCGTGTATATATTAACTAAATAACCAAACTAATAATATATACCCTTTCTTTCTATTTCCTTACTTTCTTTCCTTATATAATATCTTAACTTTATTATACAGGTTATATATATAGCTTAATAATATCTACTTCGCTATATATTATTACGGCTTATACTTATTCCGTAATAGGGTTATTATAGGGAACTGTTACCTAGGCTAAGGGATCTTCCCTAAAGTTAAACGCTATTAGGCCGGTTAAAGAGGTCTTAAAAAAAATAGTAGGACACCTTAGCCCGCCAGCGCTATATTTATAAGAGTTGCTTATATACTACATATATACTACTTACTAGTTTAGTATAGTAGTACTAGGGCCGCCTATAAGGCCTATAACTTACAACCTTTACTATAATATAGGTAGTATAGTATTAAGGACTATCCTCTTACTGCTATCTTTAAAGCCTTTAGCATAATCTAGGCGCTAGAATAATGCGTTAATAGGATTTACTTTACCTAGCTTATATTATTATTTATTACTTAACGTCTGATTCGGATCCCTATTAGGCCCACGCGGACTACTCCTTATATATATATAGGGAGAAAACTCTTTTGAGAAAACCCCGTGATCCGTCTCCCTACCTTTTGGGACTCGCCTATAAGGCGCCTACGAGTTACCTATAGTGCTCTACTACCTTACTTTTTAACCTTCTTGGGAACCACTGCTGCTATAATAAGCCTACGGACGCGCTAGTATTGCAAACTTTGCTTTACTACTATAGAGTTATTAGGGGGCGCCTATTACTTACCCCTTTGCCTTTTATTACTATTTCCTTTGCAACCTAAAACTGGTCTAGTATATTTTGGCTAATAAGCCACTAGGTAACCGCCTTAAGACCTTTTTATATTAAGAGTAGTATGTTATAGTTCTCTATGCTAGCTACTAAGAGTATAGCTTCTTAGTTAGTGCGTAGGGGGCATAATAGTATTATATATTTTGGTGTCTGTCTTAGCTAGCCATATTCGCATCTTAGGCTGCCTACTAGGATATTTACCTAGTAGAGCTAATCTTTTAGTCCTATTATCCCTGTTCTTAAGAGTGTTGCTATTATATTTTCTGCCTTTGTTAGGCCTTTTTAGAGCTCTTAAGTGTTTACCTCCTATGGTATTAACTATGCTATAGCTTGGGTTTCTCTTACTTAAGTTAGCCTCTGTACTTTTAACTCCTATACGCCTCTCCAGCATTGGTCTAACCAGTATTATATTACGGAAGATGGTTTCCTGGCGTTCTTTTATACTCTACTTTGGCTCCTTTCTCTTTCTTGCTATTGTCTTTGCTGGCCTTTTATATGTCTCCCTTCCTCCTCTATATAGGCCTAGGCCCTAACGCAGCACTATTCTTCTTCTACTTTCTTTACCTATTTCTCCAATATCTCTTCCCTGCTTTGGGGTTATTGGTTTACTCTCCTATAAGGCGCCCTAGGATCCCTCTATAGTTTATTTAGGCGTGTCTTGATATACTTTATAATATTAGAGTTGCGTTTACTTTACGCCCTTTGCATTACAGCGGCTTTAATATATAGTTATAGGGGGGAAATATTGGCTTCCTTTTTAAGTAGTGCTATGGCCGTTCGCTTATACCCGCCTATTATGCTCTAGAGGCAGGCTGTTTAGACCTTTTAGAGTAGTTTAAGGAGTAATTTAGGGGGGCCCTTCTTAGTTTCTCCAATGGCCTAAATACTAGATCTATATATTATAGTTAGCCGGACAACTGCTGTATATAGTAGGCGTAACCTCTAGAAGCATGAACCCCATATAGAATTAACAATCCTAGATAATGCAATGTACTATACTTGGCCCTTACAGGCCGCTTATACCGTATGTGCGCTCTACTAGAGCTTGCTGTCTACCCATACTCCTAATACCCTTAGGCCCTAAACTGGTTGACCCCCAAAGCCTTGGATATGGATTGTATACTAGAAATCTGCAAATTGGTTGCGTTTTCTTATAAAATAGATTAGCTGGTATTTCTTTGGTAAGAATTGGACTCTATATTATCTTGCCTATTCTATATAGGTGTTATAGGCTTTCTCTAGTGTTCTACAGTTCTCTGCGGCTGTTGGCCTATATGTGATTAGGTTTGTATCGTCGACGAAGCCTATCCCCTGGGTCGCCCCTTCCTTAAAGGTATTAAGTAAGTTGTTTATAAAGAAAAGGAAGAGTATAGGCGAAAGAGGTGATCCTTATAGTATACCTATTATAACTGTAATGGGGGGGCTCTAGTATCCGCTAAAGACTAGTAATATCTCTTTCTGGCCTATAAACCCTTAAACAAATTGTATAATATATTCTGGGAAGCCCTTTGCCCTAAGGATGTATAGGAGGCGCTTATAGGGTATATTATTGTAGGCGCCACTAATGTCTAGGCTAAGCATTAATACTATAAAGTCCTTGCGCATAGCCCATGCAGTTTTAATGGTAGCAGCGAGTAGTGTAAGTGCTAATAGTGTTAAGCGATTCTTTCTTGCCCCCATTTGGCTTTATAGTAGTAGGGCGCGTTCCTCTGCCGTGTCTGCTATATAGTCCGCTATAACCTTTTCTAAGATCTTGCTTAGGGTGTTTTCTAAGGCAATAGGGCGGTAGCTTCCTAGGATTAAGTAGTCTGCTTTGCCTTCTTTTCGTAAGACAACCGTCGTCATAGATCTTCTGAGTCGCGGGTAGTAGCCTATTGCAAAGCATGCTCTGGCTACATCTGCAAGCCAAGGTGCTATAAGTGGACCACAGGTCTTTAAGGCAGGTAGTTATATATTAACTATAATACAGTAGAGTTCGACATGCCTGCTTATCTAGGCCTCTACCCCAGTTTTCCAGTGGCTTATTCCTACCCTTAGGCGTCACCACCTTCTACGGTTAAGGCCAGGCCAAAACCTCTCCCGCCTAAGTAACTCCTGTTTGCTTCTTAAGCATATCTCACCAGCATACCGCCCTAGAGGCGAACGGTCCCGTCTGTTAATATACCGACACGCGCATCCGTTCTCTTAAGCCACGTAGTAGTCTCTCCGGCTAGGACGTAATCCTGCCTACCTACCAGGTGCACCAAGGGTTAGAGCCCAGCTAAGGGGTAAGGACCTTAGAGCCAGCAGTGGCTGCTATGTACTACGCCCCGTAGGAGACTAGTAGTAGTATAGGGGCGCAACACCCTATACTGCTGCTAGTTCCCGTTTTGCGTTGCCTATAGGAGTCTCCTTATAATAGGCCAACCGTGTCTTGCAGGAGGGGGCCGTAGAGACGCTAGGTCCCGTGCTAGGTAACCTGCTCCCCCCTCTCCTACTAACTAAGCTTGTGTCCCCTCTTTCTATAAGCTGGCCTGTGTCTCTAACTGTCGAGTCCTCATCTAACTGGCCTATGTTTCCCCTGCAGCCTCCCCCATATATATGCATTAGGTTGCGTGCACCACGCCTATTAAGACCCTCCTGTAAGTCGCCTTATATATATGTATTAGGTTGCGTGTACTACGCCTATTAAGACCCTCCTATGAGTCACCTTTTAACGCTATAGGGCTGTTAAAGCTGGCCTATGTTTCCGCTGCCTAGAGCTTTGCCCGTGTTTCTACCTTGTTGAGCCGTCTGGTCGCCGTCGCGTTGCCATTACGTCGCTATCAACCAGGTCGCGCGTACCACGCCTATTAAGACCCTCTTCTAAGTCACCTGGGTGTACCGGATACCAGATAGGCCCTTAGAGGGGCCTTAACAAGTTCTCTAGGTAGGGCCTTAATAAGTTCTTTGCGGTAGCCTTAGGGCCTTAATAAGTTTCGTACAAAGTATCTGCGACGTGTTAACCTTAACAAGTTCTTATAAAAAGAGGTTCCCTACGCCCTTACCGTATCCTCTTGGTCTTAGAGCTAGTGCAAGCCCAAGGGTGTCCTGTTGTACGCCTAGGACGCGTCCGCATCCGCTGGCTTAATAAGGCCAGTTTCGGCCCTAGCTACGAGCTAGGTAGTCGTATGTCAGGTGGTTTTTATATCCCAGTTTCCCTTAATTAATTACCCCCCTAGATGGTAGGACAGGAGCCTCAGCGGGGGCAGTAGGGCTCCTGGTGTTGTTGAGGGCGATACATCGTACGCGTCGCGGGCTCAACACCACAGAGCCGTAACGACAGCGCGCTGCACGCGCTGCGACGGCTCCCTACCATCGCCTCTGCACTTGGCCATCATGAGGAACGATTTCCTGATGATGTTTCCACCCGCGGCGACGTGGACGCGTGCAGTAGGGCTTCGCGGGCTTACCTAGCTTATATCTAATCTTAAAATTAAACTTAGCTAGTTCTTTAACATACTAGGCCTAGTAAGCAAATAAGTATTTAGTAGTTATAAAGTACCTAAAATTATTATAATTATAGAGTACGCGCGTTATATACGCAGCGTATTTAAGGTAGTAGCGCTATATCTTAAAGTATTATACTATAGCGAGTAGTTCCTTATTATATATATTATACCATACTTCTAGGCTAGTAAGCTTCTAACTATAATAAGTAATTAAGTGCTAATAGAGTTAATCTCCCTGCCTAAAGGGCTGTAAAAGTATATCGCCATATGTATAATTAAAATCGTTAGTAATTAATATTAGGGTTAAGGTAGCGAAGTAGTAGAGTTTATATAAATGCAGTATATAGCTTATAAAACGCCTACTAAGCGTTATTAGGCTAGGACCAAGGTTAATACTATCTAGTAGGCCCTTTCTTACGCTTTTGCTTTTTTCTATCTAACGTTAAGTCGTAATATTAATAGTATTATAAATAGGGAAACGTATTTAAGGTATTTGCCTATCCGCAATTTTATAAGAGCGTAGTGCGTTAGTTGGCTATATATTAAGGGTTTACCATTAAAGCCTTATAGGCCTTAAGGCTTATTAAGTTTCTTTAAATTTAGGCGTTAAGTTTTTATATAGTTTATATTAATAAAGCCTATACTAGTAGCTCCACTATCTATAAGGATTTATACTTCCTTCTATTTTTTAAGTATTTAAATTTTACTAAATATATTAAGGGAGTTATGTCATATATTAGTGCTAGAAGAGCCTAAATACTTATACTCTTCTACTTCTTATCCTAGGGCGTAACTTGGCCCTAGGATAATTTATTTTCTAAGTTAACTAAAGGCAAGATACTTTATAGCGTTTAAGTATAATTTATAGAGTAGGTATAATTTAAGGAATAAGTATAACTTAAGGAATGGGTATAATTTAAGGAATGGGAGGAATTACGGCAGACCTTTTTAAAGGGATAAGTTTGGCAATACTTTTAAATATATCCTTTTTTACCGCATCTAAAGCATTCTCTATTTATGGCTTAAGTTCTTTATTTATTAGTTCCTAAGGGTGTATAGGATTAAGCGGCATTAAGGTCTATAGGGTTGTATATAGGGCTTTTAGGTTTTAGAGATGGATTGCGCTTTAGGGTATATACCGGTTTTATAGTATTTTAAATATAAGGTATAGTTAACTTTAAAGAATAAGTTTGTTTATTATATTAAAGGTCCTTATTAATTTGTTAATATATTATAGCAAATTTAGACAGGTTTTTTAGTAGTTCTCTACCTACTAACTAGGCTCTAATTTTATCCAAGATAGCTTATTAAAGGGCAGCGACTCTAGCGGCTTTATTCTAATCTAGTTCGCTGATAAGGCCTAAAAATTCTAAAAAGAAGTTAGTAAAGTCTTGGTTCTATTATTATAGGTTTTTAAGCTTAGTAACAGCTATGTATTCTTAGCTGGCGTTATTATATATTTATTCTAGCAAAGAGATAAAGGTTTTAAAATTAACGAAGGTGCTATTATAGAAGAATGGATCTATAGTTTATGTAGCGTCTTTGCTTAGATAAGACATTCCATAGCTAACCTTGCTAGCTTTAGTAGGGTATTAGTTATAGTTTATTAAAAGTTTAAGATAGAGCTTAGTTATAAAGGGGCAAAGGTTATTTTTATTTTTATTAAACATTAGAGAGTTAGGGAGCTTTTTAGATTTTATAATAGGCATTAAATTTGTTATAGATATAGGTTAAGTTACTAGTTTAAGGTTTGCGTTTAAGGGGCTAGGCTTAAATATAGTTATTTTAATCTTATTTATAGGTATTTCTATTAGGGTCTCTAATAAAAGTGCCTTAATATTGTGGAGTTCTTTATGGAGTGCTTCTATTAATTATTAATGCTAGGCTTCTAGTACAGCCCACTACTAAGCTAAGGTATCTATAAAGGATTATTGTATTATAGTTAACTGTTCCCTAACTAGGGATATAATACTTATAGTTATTAAAAGGGATTTGGGTTTGTTTGCCATTTTAACAGTAGTTGTTTTAATATAATATAATGTAAGGGCGCGAAGAGGCTTTAGGGAAGATTTAAAGGAATAATAAATTCTATCTAAATTTAAGAGTATATAGCTCTTATAGAGAACAAGATATTGTATAAAGAAGAAAAAAGAATAACAAGAGAATTATATAATTAAACAGTTAGGGTCTTAGTGGTTAGTGCGTGCGCATATACACACATAGTCTTTAACAGTCTTTAATATACTTTAGTGTTATAGCGCTAGTGGAAAATAGTAGATTATAGCAGACAATTGCAGATAGTTATAGACAGTTATAGATAGTTATAAACAGTCGCAAATAGTTATAAATAGTTATAAATAGTTACAAACAGTTATAAACAGTTTTAGATAGTTATCTGTTAAGTGTTTTACTAAGACATTCCTACTGTAACTGGGCTAGTCCTATTACATTTCTTCTCTCCCTTTATATTAGGCCCTAGTTATAGTTAAAAGAGATACGCTACTAGGGCTTTAGGTTTTCCAAAAACTAGCCTAACTTATTTTTACTAGCTTACTTCTAGTATTCTTTATAGTGGCTACCTTTAGGTCTCTTTTAACTTATATATATAGCACTAGTGTTTAAGGGGTCCTTTAAGCTATCTGGCTTTTAAATAGTCTCCCTAGGGGTTTACTTAGAAAAGCGTTGCCCTTTTTAGGTTCTATTCCCTAAACCTAACTCTATAAAGCCTAACGTATTCCACCATCACCTCGGTCACACCATTACCTCGGTCAGTTAAAAACATACCAAAAAATCAAAAATCTAACCCTAGCAATCTTAACAATAACGCTATAATAAATTATAAAAATTTAAATATAAGCTATTGTATATAGTAAAACCTCGTTATACCGTTCAGCTCAGTAGTAGGGGGTTTGAACGTTATGCCGTATAGAAACGTTATATTGCGAGCTTACTTATTAATCGCTGCAAGGGGCTAAATCAACTCTTCTCTTTATCCATA
>Ga0307507_10003835_pt1 | contig 28077 bp, 5 predicted proteins | sample 7_EM_MG_FD_207223 | JGI IMG/M metagenome (GOLD analysis project Ga0307507, IMG submission 207223) | Populus trichocarpa ectomycorrhiza microbial communities from riparian zone in the Pacific Northwest, United States - 7_EM | ecosystem: Host-associated > Plants > Roots > Unclassified | place...
TTACAAAAGCTGGAAAACAAGCCCGCCATTTGCAGGCCCCTAAGCCGCAGCCACCAATCAAAAAATTGACAAAAAAATGCACGTGTTCGAAGAGATAGATAGTATAATACTGTAAACGTATTTATAAACGCTAAGTTTAGTAAACTAGTGTACTACTACTACCTAAAAGAATTTAATTAAAATAGACATATCTTAAAGCTACTTATAGCGCTATATAGATTAAAAATCTTACCACTACTTTAGTTAAAAGAGCTTACTAATACCCTAGCTAAATTTGGATTAAAACCAATCCTAGGTACTAATTACCTATTTACTAATAGATAATTTACTATCTTTTTTTATATAGACAATATTGCCACTCTATTTGCTAAAAAGAACCTTTAAAGACTAGAAGAATTAAAGCTAAACTTCTATACTAATACGAGATCCGTGTACTAGGAGACCTATAATAGTTCCTAGAAATTTAAATTAAATAAGATCGACTAAGTTAAAAGATCTAGCTTTGCTAAGATTCCTGTATTAAAAAGATAGCTAATTAATTTAATATTTAACCAGAAAGATTTTTAAGATTACTACTTTCTACTAAAAAACTAATTCTGTCTAACTAGTAGATAAACCCTTAAAGAATGCTAGCCTACTAGTAATAAGTCGGTTCTCTTATATAACTTACCGTATTTAAAAGGCCTAATATTACTAAAACGCATTCTAAGCTAGTCGAGTTTCTAACTAATCTAAATTAGAAACACCTTAATATAGTGAACTAAGTAATTGCCTATTGCCTTAGAATAAAATTAACCGCTATTAAATACTCTGGCGAAGTATTTAGAGTATATATCTACTTTAAAACCCCTAAAGAAGAAGACATTACTTTTACGGAGTATTTAATGTAGCTTTTATAGACTATAAAAAGACTAGATAAAGCTCTTAAGGATACCTATTTATGCTATTTAGAGGACTAATTAATTAAAAGACAACCCTACAGCGATTTATTACCTATTTAACTACTAAAGTAGAACTTCTCTCTCTGTTTACTACTACTGTTAAAATTATCTAGTAGCAAAGATTCTTTAAGGTAATTAGCTTTAATTTAGAGCACGAATTTACCTTACTATGCGATAATATATAGACCGTACGCCTACTAAGACAGGATATACCAAAACTTGATACTAAGCTTTGATATATTGACGTCTATTAGCATTGGCTTAGATAGAAAGTCTAAGACAAAAAGATTAACGTCTAATGGGTCCCTATAGCCAAAATGCGTACCGACGGACTTACTAAGATCCTACCTCGTTAAAAGCAGAAAGTATGGATAAAGCAATTAAATTTAGTAGGTATTTAACATTAGATTACTACTGCGTTATCTAATAACTAGCACCGTTAACCTACCCTTTACCACTCCTTTTTAAAATTGTATCTAAATTTCCTATTTTAGCATAGCTTCTACCTTTATTTTGCTTTCTACAACTTTAACTACACCGTTAAATCTGGAGGTATGTATAACCGACTACCAGCACACCGCCAAATTACTACTTTAACTCGCCTGTATGTTATACTGCTTCTATTTCAATTACCTACATCTTAACTCGCTTACTAACTCGGTCTAACCTAGTCAATCACCCCTTTATTTTATTCTAGGAGAAACCAGATTAGGGAGAGAGACTCCTCTTTCTACTAGGGAGCCTTCTTTTGCTCCCCTTATACTCTCAAGGCGCTACGCTACCTTACTACGCTAAAAGCTTACTTAGGTTCTCTACTATGGTATCAGGCCTAAATATTCACATTTGTGGGCCCGACAGGGGTCACCACCTCTAACCACATTAAGTTTGGTTACAATCAGCAATACCGCGCTATCTCCTACCATTTCGTATGCCCGCCTTGAGCATCGACAACATCCTAGCAGATGATTGTAGGTATCAACTTAATGTGGTTAGAGGTAGTGACCCCTGTCAGGCCCACAAATGTGAATATTTAGGCCTGATACCATAGTAGACCATAGTTACAGTTAGTAATAGAAAAGCAGGAATTTTTTATAGTTAAAAAAATAATATATATAAAACTAATAAAAACTGTTCTAAATATCTTTAAGGGCGAGGCATCCTCTTGCTCTCGCGTATCGTCCCAACGCCATCATCGGAAAATAGTGTGCGTACAGGGAATAGCCCAGGTAGAAATGATTAGGAAATCCAGTGCCCGTATATTGTGCTTCCGGCCAGTATGCCTGATGCTCGTTCCTGCTTGTCTGTGAATTTATCAAATAAGAGACACCATTGCGGATAGCCTTGTCATCATAAGGGCAGTGAGCAAGCAACGCCATCAGTGCCCATGCAGTTTGTGAGGCCGTGGATTCTCCACGGCCAGCGCGCGATACATCCTTGTATGAATCTAGTTCCTCTCCCCAACCTCCATCATCATTCTGGACGGATTTGAGCCACTGGATGGCTGTGGCAACCATTCTCTCCGTACGTGCTGTAGCAGCGTCGGGGGCCTCTGCTAGACCACAGAGCACATTGCTTGTGCCATAAACATAGTTTGAGCCCCAGCGTCCGTACCAAGCACCAGAAGGCTCTTGGATCGACTCTAGGTATGCAATTCCGCGTGAACATGCGTACTCGATACGCCTTGTAAATTTTGATTTCATATCTAGATCACCACTTTGGAGAAGTAATCCGAAAGCCTCCACTATTCGGCCGGTGACATCGGCGGTAGAAGGATCACAAAGACTGTCCATGTCGCTGAACGGGATTTTGTTTAGAAATAGCTTGTCGTTATCGAGGTCAAAAGCACCCCATCCGCCATCCCGATTTTGCATCCCAAGGACCCACAGGGTGGCCTGCATGACGCAGGGGCTGCGTGCAGATTCCGAGTCTTGCTTGAGGAATGCTAGAATGGCTGCGGTAGTATCGTCCACATCAGGATACCATGAATTAAAATATTCGAAGCTGAATCCACCGGGAATTTGCTGTGGACTATACACTCGCCAGTCACCTTCAGGTCCTAAGAGCTGACGGGCTTGAATCCAATTGACGGCGGTTTTAAGAATATCAAAATCGGCGCGGAGGCCAGCGTCACATAGCCCTATGGTCATGAGAATCGTATCCCATACGGGTGAGACACAAGCCTGGACTCGTTTACCGGCTCTATCTCGCCATGCAAATCGCTCCACCGCTTCCAGGCCACGATAGACTGGGGGGTCGTCAAGTGTATAACCTTCTAGCATCAGTGCGAGCAGGCTAATATGCATTGGTGGAAATATTCCAGCCCAATCGCCTGATTCCTCTTGATGCGATAATATCCAGTCGATACATAGCTTCCTCGCATATGTCCTTGTCGGGAAGCGGCGCAGCCCGCCTAGGCAGTGAAGAATTTTATCCAGTGCCGCGAAAGCGAACCCGAAGCTGTCAGTTCTCCATAAATCCCATAATGGCGGGCTGTAACTGGCCATCTTGTCAGATGGGTTGCACCACAACTCGTCCAGAAAATTGTTCTCGGCAGACCGGCCGTTGGGCAGCGGGTAAATAGGTTGATGATGGTACACGATGAGCAGAGGCACAATAGTGCTTCTGGCCCAAGAAGAAAACTTATAGATGTTGATCGGAGACCAGGCAGGCATGAGTATGGCCTCGGCTGGGAGCTCTGGGACTGCTGCCCATGGAAAGAGCCCAAATGTTGCGAGGTAGATACGAGTAAAGATTCGAACTTTAGCAACCCCGCCCACGCCCAGAACAAAATCTCGCGCTCGTATCATTGCTGGATCATCGCTACGGTAGCCAAGAAGCTTCAAGGCAAGGTAAGCCTCGGTGGTGGTAGAAATATCTCCAGCATAGGCGGGAGCGATACTCCAGGATCCGTTGGGCTGCTGCTCCGATAGGAACCAACGGCGTAGTGCTTCGGCGTCGTTTTTGAATTCAAGGCCTAGGGCCTGGCGAAGAAAGACGTACTCGGCCGTTATGGTGGCGTTGGACTTGAGCTCACCACACCAGTGACCATCAGGTTTTGCAAGGCTGAAAGAATAGTTGGCAGCGAGCTCGAGTGCACGGCGGACCGAGGATAGCAGAGAGTCTTTACCGGGTGTTAGGCCGAAGGGCGGCTCCTCTAGCAAGGTGGTTTTGGAGGAAGCATCCATCGCGGAAGATGCGGTCTTTCCATGCGTAGGCTCATAATTTTATGACACTTACAAGAGGCGTGCTTTTCCTAGATACAAGCACAGCGGAAGGTTGGCAATCGATCCCGTTTAGGTAGAGCTCTAAATATAGGTAATTAGTAATATACTATTATTAAAATCCTTCTTATAGCTAGCACTAGTACGTATATATACCTATATTTAGAATTTATATTAATAAGAGAAAGAAGCTTTATAATACCACTATCTAGAATAGATATTAACACTTTTGGTAGGGGAGAGGAGTTTAAAATAGCCTTAAAATCGAGCTCAGAGCTCCGAATTCGAGGTGGGCCATAAGCTCAAGCCCTGACTATGTACTATACCCCTTCCTGCTAGCTCTATATACTAATTTAGCTGCAGACAGAGCGAAATTAGGTGTGTGTTGCGCGCACAAGGGTAGGGAACACTGAAGTTCATACAGGCTGTGTGAAGATCTTCAGCTTATACGGGCTCCGGCATCCCCCCTATATACGCGCGCAGCACACACCAGCTCGACATACTGTCACACAGGAATGCAGGTGTATGGTGGTGTGAGGACTCCACAAGGATGGAGTACCACGAACAACGAATCTATATACTACCTAAGCGATGATCACGTGATCCCAGGAAGCTCCTGTGGATGTCCTAACCCCCCCCTACCAACACATATTAATTTAGCTGCAGATGTAGCGAAATTAGGTACGTGGCCAGGGCTTAAGCTACGGCCCACCTCGAATTCGGGGTTCTAAGCTCGCTTTTGAAGCTATTCGAAACTCCTCTCCCTTACTAAAGGTCGTAATATCTATTTTAGATTATGGTATTATAAAGCTTCTTTTTCTTATTAATATAAATTCTAAATATAGGTATATATACTTACTAGTGCCAGCTATAAGAAGGATTTTAATAAAGGCGTACTGCTAGTTACCTATATTTGGGGCTATATTAAGGAAGGCAGTGGGGTGAAGTACTGAGATCTGGAGGTGATGTGTAAGGCATATTGCCCAGGTGTACGGTAGGGAGCAGGCAAGCCAAGCATGAGTCACAGGAGAGTCGATGGAAGAGGACGATATGGTAAAGAGTATGGCAATAGCCTCGTACGGAGACGAACCGATGAGGAGGGAAGGGCTGCAGGCCAAGGGCTAGTCGAAGGCTAGCTTTGGCAGCTCCTGAGAGCCCCCGGACGTGCACCCGAGTAAGGGCCAAAAGATCCCTTACATGATGTTACAATTTGGTAGGGGAGAGGGGTTTAGAATGGCTTTGAAATCGAGCTCAGAGCTTCGAATTTGAGGCAGGCCGTAGCTTAAGCCCCTTCTTGCTAGCTCTACATACTAATTTAGCTGTAGACGTAGCGAAATTAGGTTGCTGCGCGCGCACATGGGGGACGCTGGAGCCCGTACAAGCCGAACGTTAGCTACCCCACCCCCGCACCTATCACCGCTAGGAATTACTAGCGCACGCGATTCAGTGTTGCATTGGGTTTTAACTGGTGTGGAGTTTTATTGGTGGTAGAACCCAAGACTGGCAATAAGGTTGCTATTTTGTGGGTGGGTCGCAAGCAGCCAGGAGGCCCTGCTAAAGCCCCACAATTCATTACACCAATTAACTACCTGGTCTCTATGTAATTAATATACCTTCATTCACACATCTTCGGCTAAATCTCTTTAATCTTTACTAACAATCATTAATTACAAAGCCCCTGTATGCACCCATGTACCCGCCCCACCCACAAAATATAACCCTGATACCATAGTACAGTAGCACGCCGTCGATGATGCTATATCACAAGCACACATACGTACTAAGGTATAATGTCCGCCTATCTGTCTCTTCAGGCCACCCTCTCTTCTTCCTACCTTCACCTATTCCCACTTCCTACATCGTTATCTTCACTTCTACTTCATGATGGCGTTCAGTCTTTCCCTTTATGTCGGCATAATGCTTCTCATTGTTGTTATGACCGCTTGCATATCGTCTTTTATCCAGGATCCATACCCGCGCCTACCCGACTCAATCCCATGGGTTGGTATACGCAACGAGTTATTTGCAAACGTGCGTGCTAGAATACGGGTCCTAACCCAAGGGTGGCAGTTTCTACTTGAAGGTTACTCCAAAGTCAGCACAGCTATAACTCCCTGTGCTTGGATAACTAGTTAACCATTTTCTTTAGTATAATAGTATAGACAAACCCTTTATTTGCCCCGACTTCGCCGGCAAGGCCCACATTTTTGTCCCAAGAACATACATTCCCTGGCTGCTTGACCAACCTGACGACGTACTCGATCCCCGGCCTGTTCAGATTGATACATTTGGTTTAAATTACCTCTATTCGCATGCGGCACTGCACAATCCTTTTCACCATGAAGTCATTCGTCGCGACTTGACCCGTTCCCTCAGCTCCACCGCTGGCCCAGTCTCTGATGAACTAGGTGTAACAGTTCACCAGCACTGCGCTGAGATGCAAGATCGTCGTCTGAGAGGCTCCGAGACACGATTGACACTACCCTCGTATGTCTCGGATACGGTCAAATATTGAGTTATAGACTACGGAGTTCCGGGTCTACTTTCATGTATTTAGTTCACTTGATTTCCATAGATTTAGAATTAAGTCGCTCATTCAATTCTCCCACACTTGCACTGTTACACTAGGTGCCGCTCTTGACGAGCACTGGGGAACGGACACGGAGGTCTTCCAGGACGTCCCAGTTTTTGAAAGCATGAAGGCCATCTTAGCGCGAGCAATGAGCAGGGTATTTGTGGGCCAGCCGCTATGCCGAGACCCCAAGTATCTCAACGCTATCCAAAACTTCACTGAAGTCACCGCTTCTCAAAGGCTAGCAATCGGCCTTCTCCTTCCTACTTTTCTTAAGTCAATCTTTGCGCCATTTATTGCGTTGCCGTATTATGTCGTAGCCAGACGCGCCAACAAGATCCTAATACCCCTATTTACCCAACGCATTGCTGATCAGCAGCGTGCCAAGAATGACGCTATATTCGGGCAGAAATATGTGGAACCAAATGACTTAGCACAGTGGATGCTCCAACATGGCCAAAAAAATGAAGACCCGCAGGAGTGGGAGCCTGCCAGGCTTTCAGAACGAATGTCTATAGTTGTCTTTGCTGCCTTTCACTCATCCGCTATTGCCGCTACAAATGTTATGTTCAATCTTGCATCCTCGCCACTGGATAAAGACTTTTTGGGTAGCATACGGGCTGAAGCGAGTGCTATTATGCCCGAAGACATCTCCACGTGGACTAACCTTGAGATTTCGAAACTAATACGTGCTGATAGCGCTATTCGTGAAACTATGCGCCATAACAGCCTAATCATCCGCGGCTTGGCTAGAGAGGTCATGAAGAAGGAGGGTGTAACGCTGCCGGATGGGTTGCACTTGGCGCGAGGAGCGAGGTTGAGCGCTGCGATAGCGCCAATCCATCTAGATGAGCGGTTCTATCCTCGAGCTGAGGAATACAATGCATTCAGGTTCTCAGATGCACGGAGTAGCACTCAAGAGCAGTTGGAAGAAAGCAGAAATCTCGCACCAAAGGCACAGGGAATGTCGCTGGCTACAACCAGTGACACTTTCTACGCATTTGGCCGTGGTAAATACGTATGGTGGGTCTCTTTCACATACATTCTTGACGTCTATTCTAGTAGCACTAAAGTCCCCGCTAATCCCTGAGTGACAGTCCAGGTCGTTTCTTTGTCGCACAGGAGCTAAAGGCTTTACTCGCGCTAATAAGCTTGCGGTACGAGATTAAGCCTCTTGCAAAGCGCCCTAGCAATATAACGGTTGGCGGGTTTTCAGCGCCACCGCTTACTGCAACGTTGTCAGTGAGAAGGCGCAAATTCAGAAAGGCTAATTAGATATATAATTATTCCAGACACTAAATTTAATTCATGTATTAAACGAAAAGCGCTAGCCTTCGTGATGCTTAGTTGCCATTTAATAAGATCCGCAAGATCAGTGTCTCGATATCTACTACACTATGGAAGCGCAAGCAGTGGATGGCTTCTGACGTTGGAGACGAGATCTGGCGTCCGAACCAGGGCTAAATAACATGATTGCAGGTGAATATAGCTTAGCAAGGAATCACGATACATTTAACCAAGTTCCTCTATTGATCGATAAGCTCTGAATATATGTTCTGTCCTACGACTAAGCACTTTCCAATTCCGTAAAGACAGCCCCAATACTAACTTAAAAACGCCTCGCCCGCACCTCCGAATAGAAACATTGCCCCATATTAAACCCTTCGAAGCTATTAAATAAAACATTCCTAAGACTAACATCTCCTACCATCGAAGTTGATAGTTAGATCGACTTATAAATTTTCAAGGCAGTCATTCTAATAGCACTATTTATGAAACTATAAATATAAAGCTTTCTTATTTCTAAAAGTCACTTAATAGTAAGCTTCTTTACTTTAATAAAGACTTAATACTATAACAAGATATAGATCCCCGTAGGTATAGACGAAATCCTATCCCTCTACCCCTAAATAGCCCCTTATTCTTCTCCTTACCTTCCTTACGTTATAATTTATAGTTGGTGTCACGGGACTCCAAGCCGCTTGTCTATCTATAACACCTACGCACGTACCACCGCAGACCCCTATTTCTTTAACCACGTTAACCCTATACCTAATTATGTTTCTTTATTAAAAAGGATTTGTCTATTCTTATAATATACCCTATTATTCTATTAATTAAACTCCCTATCTATATCTTACCTTAAAAAAGCTATATACCCTTAGATTAGACTTTTAGAGCTCTTGCTGCACCCGGCCCAAAAAGACCAAACCAACCAAAAGAACCCTAAAAAACACCCTAATAATCCCCTGAGATGCATGCATTACAGGGGAGGCACAGGTGGAACGACGGTGGTACGCAGTCGCGTATAACCGCCAGACCCATACCCAATAATGGCCCCCCATAACAATAACAAGGACAGGCGAATACCACACCAGAAAGCGGAAATACCCTAATTAAGAAGGCATCTAACAAAATACAAAGCCTATTAAACGCGTCTAGTATCCGGAACTGTAGGGGAGTATTTATTAGCCATTATAAACTAATACAGCTAGCAGAATGGCTCCAGTCTAGCAAACCTTAGGCGCCCCTCTAGTAAACCCTTAATTAAATTCTTTAACGGCTAAACAAAATCGAAGATAAATAAAACCCCCCCCTATAAGCAAACCGCACCTAGGCCGCTATAGCTGCACTCCTATAGTACAGGGAACCTACCCCCCTAAAAATAACAACTGGGTATATAATCACAATACAACTAAATATAGAAAAGGTAGAGGAACTTAGGGGATAATTAGAAACAGAAGTTCTTATAAAGATTTATAAGGAGGTCCACAACACCGTCACAGTCTAACACCTTAGGAGTGGAGATATTAGAGTTACCCTAAAGGACTAATAGGCAAAGGAACAGGCCATAAGGGTAGGGGATAGGCTAGGAGAGCGTATTAGCATAAAAGTGCTTTATAAAGATTACCTAGTTAAAGTCCTATCGGTTCCTATAAGCCTTAGGGTAGAAAGGGGACACTAGGCGGACAATACAGCAACTATATAGAAGATAGTAAAATAAACGGAACGCCTTATACTAGGACTTGTAATTACCCAAATCCAATGGCTTTAATAGGAAAATATAAACCAAGTATATAATAAGAATAATAAGAGGATATAAGGGGCGCCAGAGACTTGCTAGGGAGACAACAGATAAACGCATAGCTCCCTTATTGTTAGCGTATATACACTAGGAATGCAAAAACTCTTTATCTAAAAAGGAATAATTATAAATGGCCTTATATATAACACAAGGCTCTATAACTACAGACTATGCCTAGAATAATATTATCGCTGTATATAATAGGGACACACCCAATCTATATGCGCAGCATAGGTATACTGCGGCCACTATACAGGCCCCCATAATATAAGATAATATATAAATTAAGACTAAACAAAATGTGTGAACTGTTACTGAAGCACACATAAGGCATAGGAGAGAGAAGACTGTATTAAATATAGAAGATGGAAGGAAAGGGCTTAATAGCTATAGGAATAACTACACGCTAGGTTATACAAATGGAAACAATAGGTAATAAGCTAGGGGGATGTAGGTATCTTCCTAGCGTTTCCTACCTTTAATACTAGGGGGCTAAGCCAGCCATCCTAAGCCTTAACGGGCCAAAAGCAATGCTGTATAATATTACTAGACTGAATAGGGATATAAGGGACATATGGGATACAAGAAAGAGAACACCTAGTAGGAAGACCCCTATGGACAGCTACAGCAAGTTTAAGGCCGGGATAATTAAGAATTAGATTTAACGCGGTAAATATAACACACATAGCTAGCTTATAAGGGGCATATAGCTAACTGGTAAGAATGGGGGAAGAACCGGAGGCAATAACAAACTTAAATTTAGAAAGGCTAGTAGGAACACAAGATATAGGAATGGAAAGCTCTATACAAAATAAGTAGTAGCTAGGGAGTAAATACAGGAGACAGAAGTTCTGAATATTTTAGAGAAAGTGGAAACGGAAGAAGCAAGGAGCAAAGGAGAGGCAAAGGACCCCTACTAGGGGTCCGCCACTTAACCATTATATAGTACAACTACGGCAATACAAACCACCGTCTAGCAAGGCCCCTACTAGATAGTCTAGACCTAGAGAAATACCATATTCTTGCCATATAAGAGCTGTATTATAATACCTATATATAATTAATATACTGCCCCTAAGGATTCCAGCTCCTATATAAACCAAAAGCAGCCATATATATATGCTTTATAATTAGCAAAAATATCAGCCTTGCCTTATAGTCATAGCAGGCAGTTAACCTAGATATTATAGTTATAACTATCCAGACATATAGGGGACTAGTACAAATTATTAATGTCTATAACCCTAGGGTTGAAGGGGTAGCATAGACAGAGAATATTATATCTATAATAAGCTTGCTAGAAACTAAATACACAGAGTTCATCCTATTAGGAGATATAAACCTCCACTACCTATAGTAGGGGGGCATCCATGTTGCTACTAATTGATAGGTAAAGTGCCTACTAAGAGCTATAGACAATGGGGGCCTTAAGCTAGCTACCCCCCTAGGTGCAATTATATGGCAATAGGGCACCGCCAAAAGTATAATTAACCTTATGATTATAGACAAAAACCTATACTAGAGACTTAAAAGGTGCTCCCCTAAAGAAGAATGGGCACTTACCTTAAACTATATCCCTATCCAGATACAACTAGATCTGGACATTAAGGCGCAACTAAATAGCAAAAGATATGCAATAAGGAAGCTTAATATAGATAGCTTCCTTAATACAATTAAACAATAACTCTAAGACCTAAAAGAAATCTACCCAATACTAAATAAGTAAGGCTTATTAGCTACCCCTAAGGAAATTAATTAAAGACTAGAAAGGATCTAGGCAGCAATTAAAAGTGGGCTAAAAGAGCACTACCCAGTTTCAAAACTGGGCCCCTACGCGCAACATATATGGTCCGCACAGTATACAGCCCTTATAGCCGGCCAATAATAAGCAAGGAGGAAATACACAAGTAGCTATAATTTTGAGGACAAGAGATAATATAAAGACATAAGAAACCAGCTAAAGAATACCCTAAGAAAAGAAGTAAGGAATAACTGGAGATAGTTTATAAATAAATATACTATTAACCCAAGTCTCCCTTATAACAAGGGCCTTTAAACCATAGCAAAATAGATAAAGAAAAAGGTAGGACACCTAGTAGAAGATCTACACCTACTACCCCTATAAAGAGTAGGCAAACTATAGGCTATAAGTAATAATAACAAGAAGGCAAAGATCCTCATAGAAAGATTTTTCCCTTAACCAGCTCCAGCAGACCTTAGCAATATTACTAGTAAAATACCAGTAACTCACCTAAGGGTTAACAGCAATATAACAACTAAAGAAATAGCTAGAACTATTAGCCGCCTTTTAAACAACATAGCACTAGGACTAGATAGGATTTTAAACAAAGCCCTAAAGACCTATAGACCACTTATAGCACCTTAGCTTACAGACGTAGCCAGAGCATGCTTTGCAATAGGCTACTACCCACAACTTAGAAGATCTATAACGACGGTTGTCTTATAAAAAGAAGGCAAAGCAGACTACTTAATCCCAGGAAGCTACCACCCTATTGCCTTAGAAAACACCCTAAGCAAGATCTTAGAAAAGGTTATAGCGAACTACATAGTAGATATAGCAGAGGAATACACCCTACTACCATAAAGCCAAATAGAGGCAAGAAAGAATCGCTCAACGCTATCAGCACTTACACTACTCACTACTACCATTAAAACTACATAGGCTATGCAAAAGAACTTTATAGTATTAATACTTAGCCTAAATATCAGCAGCACCTATAATAATATACCCCATAAGCGTCTCCTATACATCCTTAGGGCAAAGGGCTTTCCAGAATAAATTATTCAGTTTATTTAAGGATTTATAGGCCAGAAAGAAACATTACTAGTCTTTAGCGGATACCAGAGCCCCCCTATTGCAGTCACAACAGGAATACTACAAGGATTACCTCTATTACCTATACTCTTCCTCTTCTTTATAAGCAACCTGCTTAATACCTTTAAGGAAGGGGCAACCTAGGGGATAGGCTTCGTTAATAACACAAACCTAATTATATATAGGCCAACAGCCACAGAGAACTGTAGGACACTAGAGAAAGCCTACAACACCTATATAGAATAGGCAAGACAACATAGAGTCCAATTCTTACCAGAGAAATACCAGCTAATCTATTTTATAAGAAAACGTAACTAATCTGTAGATCTTTAGTATATAATCCATATCCAAGGCTTTAGGGGTCAACCGGTTCAAGGCCTAAGGGTATTAGGAGTATAGGTAAACAGCAAGCTCCAGTAGAGCGTACGTACGGCGCAAGCGGCCCGTAAGGGCCAAGCATAGTATATCACCATATCCAGGATCGTCAATTCTATATAGGGTCCATGCTTCTAGAGGTCACGCCTACTATACACAGCAGTTGTCCAGCTAACCATAATATATAGATCTAGCATTTAGGCCACTAGAGAAACCAAAAAAGGCCCCCCTAAATTACTCCTTAAACCACTCCAAAAGGTCCAAACAGCCTGCCTTAGGAGTATAATAGGCGGGTATAAGTGAACAGCCACAGCACTACTTAAGAAGGAAGCCAATATTCCCCCCCTATAACTATATATTAAAGCCAATGCAATACAAAGGGTATAAAAGGAACGTAACTCTAACATTATAAAGTATATTAAGACACGCCTAAACAAACTATAGAGGGACCCTAGGGTGCCCTATAGGAGAAGGAACTAACAACCCTAAAGTAGGGAAGATATATTAGGAAAATAGGTGGAGAAAGTAGAAGAAGAATAGTGCGGCGCTAGGGCCCAGGCCTATATAGAGGAGAAAGGGAGATGTGTAAGAGGCCAGCAAAGACAATAGCAAGGGAGAGAAAGGAGCCAAAGTAGAGCACAAAAGAGTACTAGAAAACCATCTACCGCAATATAATACTGGTTAAACCAACACTAGAGAGACAAATAGGAGTTAAAGGTACAGAGGTAGACTTAGGCAAGGGGAACCTAAGCTATAGCATAGGCAATACTATAGGGGGTAAATACCTAAGGGCTCTAAAAGGGCCTAACAAAGGCAGAAAATATAATAGCAACACTCTTAAGGACAGGAATAATAGAACTAAAAAATTGGCTTCACTGGGTAGGTGTCCCAGTAGGTAGCCCAAGGTGCGAATATGGCTGGCCAAGACAGACACCAAAACATATAATACTATTATGCCCCTTACGCACTAGCTAAGAAGCAATACTCTCAGCAGCTGGCATAGAAAACTATAATACACTGCTCTTAACACAAAAAGGCCTCAAGGCGGCTACCCGGTAGCTTATTGGCTAAAATGTACTAGACCAGTTCCAGGTTGCAAAGGAAATAGCAATAGAAGGCAAAGGGGCGAGTAATAGGCGCCCCCTAATAACTCTACAGGAGTAGAGTACAGTGTATAATACTAGCGCGTCCATAGGTTTATTACGGCAGCAGTAGTTCCTAAAAAGGTTAAAAAGTAAGGTAATAGAGCACCACTGGTAACTCGTAGGCAACTCGCAAGCAAGCCCCAAAAGGCGGGGAGACGGATTACAGGGTTTTCTTAAATAGAGTTTTCTCCCTATATATATATAAGGAGTAGTCCGCGTGGGCCCAACAGGGATCTAAATCGGACGTTAAGCAATAAATAATATGTTTCTTTATTAAACGTCTTAAACCATTACGCGTTAATATACTTAGTATGGTTAATAGCTAGCAATTAAGCTTATTTATAACTGCTTAGCTAATCTATAATAGTTAAAATATAGTTTAAATATAACGGGCGCTCCTAAAAGGTATATATTAGATAAGACAGATAAAGGTTTTACTAATGTCCCACTAATATCCTAGAGGAGATATAGTCAGACAGATAGGGGGTAAAGGGTTTTACTAATATCTTAAAAGGATTATAAAGGGAGCTGGTTCTCCTCTAGAGAAGAACTAGCAATTAGTCTCTAAATAGAAGAGGTTAGAAAGTATTTATCCTTTAATATATAAAGCTTATTTTACCTTTAACTTACCTTTTACTTACCTATAACTCTTATTCTATACCATTAATTAGATAATTATATGTCCCGGTTAGACTAGCCTCTTATAATTCTAATCGCTTACAATCCTTTACGGAAGGAATATACGGCTTTTAATTAACGATAATGGGCTATACCTCCTTACCCCCTAAAACGACGCCTTTACTATAAGAGGCTGATAGAGTCTCCCTAGAGAAGCGCATCCCTTTTACTTATAAAGGAGTAGACCAGAAAGCTATGGCTAATCTATCGACCTTTAGAAATAATTACTGCCGGGAAGTTATTAGAGCGGTCACTACGCGAGACCCTATAAAAAATAAAGGAGTTAGAGATACGATTAAGATAAGCATATTAAGACTACTAAGGACAATTATAAGGACAATTGGGAGAAGTATAGATACCCTAGATATAAAGCGGACTTAATATTTTATGTATTGGGGCTCTTGCTGCACCTGGCCTAAAAAGACCAAACCCAATCAAAAGAACCCTAAAAAACTCCTAGAGAATCTCCCTGAGATACATACATCGCAGGGGAGGCACATATTAAACAACGGCGGTTTACACTTGCGCGTAACTGCCAGAACCACGCCTAGTAATAGCCCTCCATAATAAAGATGGGTAAATACCACAGTATAAAGCGGAAATACCTTTATTAAGAAGGCATCTAATAAAATATAAAGCCTACTAAATATATTTAGTATTTAGAATTATAGGGGAATAACCGTTAGCTATAATAAACTAATATAGCTAGTAGAATGGCTCTGCTAGTCTAGTAAACCTTAGGTGCCCCTCTAGCAAACCTTTAATTAAATCCTCTAACAGCTAAGCAAAATTAAAAATAAATAAAAACTCCCTTTACCGGCAAACCGTACCTAGGCTACTATAACTACGCTTTTATAGTATAGGGAACCTACTCCCCTTAAAATAATAACTAGGTATATAATTATAATATAACTAAATATAGAAAAAGCAGAGGGGCTTAAGGGATAATTAGAAATAGATATCCTTATAGAGATCTGCAAAGAGGTCTATAACGTTATTATAGTCCAACACCTTAGGAGTGGAGATATTAGAGTTACCCTAAAAAAACTAATAGGTAAAGGAATAAGCTATAAGGGTAAGGGATAGGCTAGGAGAACGTATTAGCATAAAAGTGCTCTATAAAGATTACCTAGTTAAAGTCCTAGCGGTTCTTATAAGCCTTAGGGTAGAAAAGGGACGCTAGGTGGATAACATAGTAACTATATAGAAGATAGTAAAACAAACGGAATGCCTTATACTAGGTCTTAAAATCACCTAAATCTAATAGCTTTAATAGAAAAATGCAAGCTAAGTATATAATAAGAATAATAAGAGGATATAAGGGTCGCTAAAGACTTGCTAGGAAGACACTAGTTAAACATATAGCTCCCTTATTATTAGTATATATATACTAGAAATATAAAAACTCCTTATCTAAAAAGAAATAATTATAAATAGCCTTATATATAATATAAGGCTCTATAACCACAGACTACGCCTAAAATAATGCTATTATTATATATAATAGGGACATACCTAATCTATGTATATAGTATAGGTGTGCTACGGCCACTATATAGGCCCCTATAATATAAGACACTACTTAAATTAAAACTAAATAAAATGCGTAAACTGCTATTAGAGTATATATAAGGTGTAGAAGAGAGAAGACTATATTAAATATAAAAGATAAAAGTAAGGGCTTAATAGCTATAGGAATAACTATATACTAGGTTATATAAATAGAAATAATAGGCAATAAGCTAGAGGGACGCAGGTGCCTTCCTAGTGTTTTCTACCTTTAATATTAGGGGGCTAGGCTAGCTATCCTAAGCCTTAACGGGCTAGAAGTAATACCACGCGATATTACTAGACTAAATAGGGATATAAGGGCTATAGGGGATATAAGGGAGAGAGCGCCCTATAGAAAGACCCCTATGGATAGCTATAGCAAGCTTAAGACTAGAATAATTAAGAATTAGACTTAACGCGGCAAATATAATATTTATAGCCGACCTATAAAGGGCATATAGCCAACTAGTAAGATTAGAAGAAGAACTAGAGATAATAATAGATTTAGATATAAAAGCGCTAGTAGGAATATAAAACACGGGAATAGAAAGCTTTATATAAAATAAGTAGTGACTAGGGTGCAGATATAAGAGACAAAAGTTCTAAAAATCCTAGAGAAAGTAGAAATAAAAGAAATAAGAAATAAAGAAGAGATGAAGGACCCCTACTAGGGATCCGTCACCTATCTATTATATAGTATAACTATGGCAATACAAACCACCGTCTTGCAAGACCCCTACTAGACAGTTTAGACCTAGAGAAATACTATATCCTTACTATATAAGAGCTGTATTACAATACCTATATACAATTAATATACTACCCCTAAGGATTCTAGCTCCTATATAAACTAAAAGCAGCCATATACGTGTGCTTTATAATTAGTAAGGCTATTAGCCTATCCTTATAGTTATAGTAGGCAGTTAACCTAGATATTATAGTTATAATAATCTAAACATATAGGGGACCGGTATAAATGGTTAATATATATAACCCTAGGGTTAAAGAGGTCCCATAAACAGAAAATATTATATTAGTAATAAGCTTACTAGAAACTAAAGGCATAGAGTCTATCTTATTAGAAGATATAAACCTCCACTACTCGTAGTAGGGGGGCATCTATATTACTGCTAAATAATAGGTAGAGTACCTACTAAGAGCTATAGATATCTAGGGCCTTAAACTAGCCACCCCCATAGGAGCAATTATATAGTAATAGGGCACCGCTAGAAATATAATTAACCTTATATTTATAGACAAAGGCCTATACTAGAGACTTAAAAGGTATAACCCTAAAGAAAAATAGGCATTCGCCCTAAACTATATCCCTATTTAGATATAGCTAGATCTAGATATTAAGGCGCAATTAAGTAGTAAAAGATATGTAATAAGGAGGCTTAAAATAGACAGTTTCCTTAATATAGTTAAATAATAACTTTAAGACCTAGAAGAAATTTACCTAATACTAAACAAGCGAGGCCTGTTAGCTACCCCTAAGGAAATTAACTGAAGACTAAAAAGGATCTAGGTAGAAATTAAAAGTGGGCTAGAAGAGCACTGCCCGGTCTTAAAACTAGGCCCCTATACACAATACGCATAGTCCGTATAATACGCGGTTCTTATTACTAGCTAATAATAAGTAAAAAGGAAATATATAAGTAGCTATAATCCTAAAGACAAGAGACGATATAAAGATATAAGAAACTAGTTAAAGAATACCCTAAAAAAGAAGTAAGGAATAACTAAAGATGGTTTATAAATAAGTATACTTTTAACCTAAGCCTCCCCTATAATAAGGGCCTTTAGGCTATAGCAAAATAGGTAAAGAAAAAGGCAGGGCGCCTAGCAGAAAACCTATACCTACCGCCACTATAAAGAGTAGGGGAATTACAGGCCACTAATAACAATAATAGAAAGGTAAAGATCCTTATAGAAAGGTTCTTCCCCTAACCAGCTCCAGCTAACCTTAGTAATATTATAGGTAAAATACTAGTAACTTATCTATAGGTTAATAGCAATATAATAATAGAGGAAATAGCCAGAACTATTAGCCGCCTTTTAAATAATATAGTATTAGGACTAGATAGGATTTTAAATAAGGCTTTAAAGACCTATAGACTACTTATAGCACCTTAGCTTATAGATATAGCTAGAGTATATTTTGCTATAGGCTACTACCTGTAACTTAGTAGAGCTATAATAACGGTTATTTAATAAAAAGAAGGTAAAGTAGATTACTTAACCCTAGGAAGCTACCGCCCTATTGCCTTAAAAAACACCCTTAGTAAGATCTTAGAAAGGGTAATAGCGGTCCATATAGCAGATATGGCTAAGAAATACGCCCTACTACCATAAAGCTAAATAGGGGCAAAAAAGAACCACTTAACACTATTAGCACTTATGCTACTTACTACTACCATTAAATCTACATGGGCAATGCAAAGGGACTTTATAGTATTAATACTTAGCCTAAATATTAGCGGTGCCTATAACAATGTACCTTATAAGCGCCTCCTATATATCTTTAGGGCAAAGGGCTTCCTAGAATAGATTATACAATTTATTTAAGGGTTTATAGGCCAGAAAGAAAAGAAATATTACTAGTCTTTAGCGGATACTAGGGCCCCCCTATTACAGTTATAATAGGAATACTATAAGGATTACCCCTCTTACCTATACTCTTCCTTTTCTTTATAAGCAACCTACTTAACTCCTTTAAGGAAGAGGCGACCTAGGGAATAGGCTTTATCAATAACACAACCCTAATTATATATGGGCTAACAGCTGTAGAGAATTGTAGAATATTAGAGAAAGCCTATAATATCTATATAGAATGGGCAAGACGATATAGAGTTTAATTCTTACTAGAGAAATACCAGCTAATCTATTTTATAAGAAAACATAACCAAGCTATAGATCTTTAGTATATAATTTATATCTAAGGCTTTAGGGGTTAACCAGTTTAGGGCCTAAGGGTATTAGGAGTATAGGTAGATAGCAAGCTCTAGTGGAGCGCATATATAGCGTAAGCGGCCTATAAGGGCTAAGTATAGTATATTACATTATCCAGGATCGTCAATTCTATATAGGGCCCATGCTTCTAGAGGTCACGCCTACTATATATAGTAGTTATCTAGCCAACTATAACGTATAGATCCAGTATTTGGGCCATTAGAGAAACTAAGAAAGGCCCCCTTAAATCACTCCTTAAACTACTCTAAAAGGTCCAAATAGCCTACCTCTAGAATATAATAGGTGGGTATAAGTGTGAGGGGACTTTGTAGACAGGGGGCTATAAGGACACGATTGTAGGAACAGATAGATTGTGGAGGAGACGAATCCTTGAGGAGGTAAGGCCTCTGGGATCGTGGAGACTATATACTAGGGGCACGTGCCTCCGGCACGTGACCGACGGACGTCCGAGGGGTGTCCGGGGGTTGCCCTGAGGGCAACCCGAGGTACCGCAATAATATCCCTTACAATAAGCGTATGGCTATAGCACTGCTTAAGAAGGAAGCTAATATTCCCCCCCTATAACTATATATTAAAGCTACTATAATATAAAGGGCGTAAAGTAAACGCAACTCTAATGTTATAAAGTATATTAAGATACGCCTAAATAATCTATAGAGGGACCCTAGGGTGCCCTATAGGAGAATAAACCAACAACCCTAAAATAGGGGAGATATATTAAAGAAATAGGCAAAGAAAGCAGAAGAAGAATAGTACTATGTTAGGGCCCAGGCCTATATAGAAGAGAAAGGGAAACGTATAAGAGGCTAGTAAAGATAATAGCAAGGGAGAGAAAAGAGCTAAAGTAGAGTATAAAAGAATGCTAGGAAACCATCTACTGTAATATAATACTGGTTGGACCAACGCTAGAGAGGTGTATAGGAGTTAAAGGTATAGAGGCTAACTTAGGCAAGAGGAACCTAAGCTGTAGCATAGTTAATGCTATAGGGGGTAAACACTTAAGGGCTCTAAAAAGGCCTAATAAAGGTAGAAAATATAATAGCAACACTCTTAAGAACAGGAATAATAGGATTAAAAGACTGGCTCTACTAGGTGGATGTCCTAGTAGGTAGCCTAAGATGCAAATATGGCTGGCTAAGACAGACACTAAAATATATAATACTGTTATGCCCCTTACGCACTAACTAAGAAGTAATACTCTTAGTAGCTAGTATAGAGAACTATAATACACTACTCTTAATATAAAAAGGTCTTAAGGCGATCACCTAGTAGCTTATTAGCCAAAGTGTACTAGACCAGTTTTGGGTTACAAAGGAAATGGCAATAGAAGGCAAAGGGGCGAATAATAGGCGCCCCCTAATAACTCTACAGTAGTAAAGCAAAGTTTGTAATACTAGCGTGTCTATAAGCTTGTTACGGCAGCAGTGGTTCCTAAAAAGGTTAAAAAGTAAGGTAAAAGAGCACTATAGGCGACTTGTAGGCGCTAAGTAGGCGAGTTCTAAAAGGCGGGGAGATGGATTATAGGGTTTTCTTAAGTAGAGTTTTCTCCCCATATATAAATAAGGAGTAGTCTGTGTAGGCCTAATAGGGATCCAAATCGGACGTTAAGCAATAAATAAATATTATTATAAAGCGGACTTAAAGGGGTAACGCTATACTACGCTATAATATTAAAAAAAACCTAAATTCCGTATAAAGGAACCTAATAAGTATAATAGTAATAGTCTCCAGAACTATAATTGTTTTATCTGTTAATATAAAACTAAGTTTTAGCTGGACCCGAAATATTACTTTAATAAGTATAATTAGACACTAATTACTTCTACTTTTCTACGTAGCACTGTTAAGAGTTTATAAATACGCTATAAGAAGAAACTTACTATACCCCTTAAATTTAGCGAACTTAAGTCCTAGTTAGTTAATTAGATCTAAAACCCTACTAATTAAGGGATAAATTATAACTAGTAATACTATAACGCCAAATAGCGAGAAGGCTAGAGTGTAGTTTAGTTTATAAACTACTTAAAAGAGCTAGAAGATAATATACCCTACTTAAACCTATAGGATAACGCTATATAACTTTACTAGCTACCTACCAAGTTATAACCTAAAATTTAATAGGCCATATAAAAGAAGGGCGAAATTCCTACCTTTTAAGAAAAGCTTATCTCTAAAGCTACTTAGATTAAGAACGCTAAAAAAGACTATTTAGGTAATTAAAAGAAACAAGGCACTAATAATAAAGAGTATAGAACTAGACCTAGCTTTAATAAAAGGGGCAAATTCCGACCTAACTACTCTGCGGAAGGATAATATAAGCAGGCCTCGCAACCCTAGAGTAACGCTGGTTAATCCTAGAATAATAATAGGTAGAAACCGTGGAACTAAGAGTTATATAGCTGTTATAACTGCGGCAAGAAAGGCCATATATAGCGCTTCTGCCAGTAGAAGAAGTAAGAGTTAGCATAATTAGGAAAAGAGAGAGCCTAGTAGACCTTTACTCCCTTATACTCGGCTAGGAAGAGAAGGAGGGAGTAAGCTACTGTATAGTTATTCCTGTCTCTATTTAAGTTAATAATAAATAGGTAATATAAGACTGCTTTATAGACAGCGGCGTAACTATAGGGTTTATTTCTTAATTACTAATAAAAAAAATTGGATTTGGACCTTAGTAGCTTATAGGTACGCATTATTTAAAGCATTAGAGGCTACTATATTCGGTACTATAGGGAACAAACTTTTTCTATAGCTAGCTAGGACCGTAATAGTCTATAGGACACGCAGGAGATACGCTTCTACGCCTGTTACGGAGTAGGCACGAGCTGGAATACAATGTACTAAACGGGGTAGTAATTAAAGAAGGCTACGTACGCGTAACTATGCGTGTTTAATACAAAGACATCTGGATAAAGAAGAATCTTTATGTGTTAAGTACGAGGTATAAATAGGGGTAGTAGGAGTACGTGCGTAGGTGTTATGGGACAAACATAAGCATGGTTTAAGAACGTTAAAACGCGCAAGGACGTAAGAACGGGTGAGTCCCGTGACAACGCCATAGAAATTAAGGGGTATAACCTTATTTTAGGATACTTATAGCTTTAACAAGTCAATCTAGATATTAATTAGCCTTTAGCCTTATATTAACACTAAATGTCTTAACCGCGTATTATGGTTAAGGATTAAAAGACTTTTTTAAACTATATATAAGAAGAAGGGTGGGCGTATGCTATATATACCACTCTTAATACTAAGAATGGGGATATAGGGTATTTATTTTTAGATATTTGGCTATACGCAGTTAAGAAACTAAAGATTCTATAGAAATATATAGACTTAGAGGATGTTTCTAATAAAGAGACTGCATAAACCTTACCTAATTCTATGTTAGTTAAGTACGAGATAGATATAGGGGATAAGTAACCTCCTTTTAGGCTACTATATAACCTATTAAAAAACGAGCTGGCGGTGTTACGTTAATATATAGTAGACAATCTTTAAAAAGGATGGATTTAGCCTTTTATAAGCCTAGTAGGGGCACCAATTATATTTATACCTAAGAAGGATAGAACCCTGTGTCTCTATATTAACTATTAGACGCTTAACAAGATTACTATAAAAAATTACTACCTACTACCCTTAATAGGGGAGCTTATTAACAGACTATTAGGCGCAAAGATATTTATAAAATTAGATCTAAAAGATATATACCATTAAATCCAGATTAAAGCCGGCGATAAGTGAAAAACGGCGTTCTAAATATAGTACGGCCACTTTAAGTACCTAGTAATACTATTTAGGCTTACTAACGCACTAGTGATATTTTAGGCCTATATTAATAAGGCATTATTAGGCCTCTTAGATATAATATATATAGTCTACCTTAATAACATATAGTTTACTTTAATAACTATAAAGCATATATATACTATATATAAATAGTACTAAAAAGACTGCGGGAATATAAGCTCTATATAAACCTTAAAAAAAATTCTATACTACTAGCATTAATTTTCTAGGCTTTATTATTAGCGTTAATAGAGTATTAATAAAGAAAAGCCGGGTAGATACTATTAGGGAATAGCCCTACCCTATAATATTTAGAGAAGTATAGGTTTTCTTAGGCACAGCAAACTTCTACTAAATGTTTATTATTTATTATACGTAAGTGGTATTTCTAATAACTAATTTGCTAAAGGAATCTAAGAATAGCAAGAAGCTAGGACCCTTTATATTTAGGGAAGCCGCTAAGTAGGCTATAAACTAGTTTTAAAAAAAATTATGTTAGCGCCAATTTTAATATACTTCTATTAGGAGCCATATATATACCTTAAAATGGATATATCCGGCTTTGCCCTAAGGGCAATTATATCTTAATTAAAAGACGGAAAATAGTATCCTATAGCGTTTTAGTTAAGGAAAATAACCCCTATAAAATAGCGTTATATAATATATAACTAGGAGCTACTTGCGATAGTTATAGCAATAAAGCACTGGCGATATTATTATATAGGAAGTAATTATCCTATTAAAGTCCTTATAGACTATAATAACCTATAATACTTTATAACTATAAAAGTATTAAGCGGTTAATAAGCTAGATAGGTAGAGGCACTATTATAGTATAACTTTAAAATTATATACCGCCCAGAAAAGACAAATCCCACTAATAGGTTGTTAAGATATTTAAATTATAAGACTAAGAGAATCTAGAATAGTATAGGGGAAATAATTCCTATATTATAAAATTTGCTTAAAAAGAAAGAAGAATCTTTCCCTAAAACTATAGAATTTCGTAGTAGGATAGAGGTCCTAGTAATACAGCTATAAAGTACTATAATAATAGAGCCGTAGGATATGGTTATAGACCAGGTTATAGACTAAGTAGATATTATAAAGTTGGCGTACCCTAGAATTAGTGAGAATTCTACGGGATATACTAGAGGTGTCGTGGCACCTTTAACTTAATAGCGTATTAGCTGCAAGTTTCCGGATCTAGAGGGAATAGGCGAGATGCCTATCTATAGCATGGCATACTGTATAACGGTAGGAGAATATACTAGCACTAATAGTTTAAAACGTCTTGTACTATACTTAGGGTCTATAATAGTAGCGGGCAAAATAGAAGCAAGCGATCTATATAAAACCTTTCTAGATTTTCTTCTTTAAGCATAATAAAGGGACGCCTTCGTTGCTAGAGAGAGGTAGAAAGATATAGTGGAGACTAACTTGGCTAGAGCTACTAAGAAGCTATAGTAGCAAGATTAAAAGGGTCTGTTGCGCTTTAAGGGTGCTATATATATCCTAAAGAACTAAACAGTTTAAAACGAAATTTTAAAGGTTTTTTATAACAACCCTCTTAGGGATTACTACGGTGCTAGTAGAATCCTTAAGGCCGTTTAAAGGAAATACCCCCAGAATAGAATATATTAAGATATAATACGTGCCAAAGGGTATAGATATCTAGGTATCGCCTATATAGCAAGTTATTAGTGCTTTTTATTCCATAGGGACCTATATTAGAATTAATAATGGATTTTATAATAGACTTACCCCCTACTAAAATAAGAACTGAAGAGGTTGCTAACGCTATTCTAGTAATTATTAATAGATATATAAAGGTTTTAAGGTACTTTGCTGTTATAATAATAATCATAGTAGTAGAACTGGTAGACCTATTTTTAAAATAGTAGCTCTTATTTAGCACGCTAAGGGGAATTATATCTAATAGAGGTACCGTATTTAATAGCGCATTTTAGCCTTTATTTTATCTCTTATTAAAAACATAGTAAAAGATAAGCATTACCTTCTACCCGTAAATAGATAGGCTAATAAAGCGTCTAAACGCGTTATTAGAACACTACCTCCGCTACTATATTAATTATTAATAGGATAATTAAACATTATAGTTAGCTTTAGCACAATATATATATAACATAAGTATCTATAGCAGTATAAAAACAACTCCTTATAAAGCACTACTTAGGGTAAAAGCAAATAACCCCTAGAACGTTAAGGATATTATTCCTAAAAGAGTGTCACGGAACCCCACCGCAGGGGCCTCCATAGGAGAGCCCCGTGCTCTTGCGTACACCTCGCGTACAGCTTACGTTAGCTACGCGTAGGTATATCACCTCCTTACGCCCTCGACCCTTACGATCGATCGCGTAACGTCTTATAGACTCCTTGAATACGTACGCCTTGTAGCCACTACCTCTATCCCGTGACAAAGAGAGGCATTAGTAGCGTCTGAAAGAATTAAGTAAATAAAATTTTATAAAGAAGAACTTAAAAAGCACTTACTAGATGCCTAAGCTATATAAAAAAGATACTATAACGAAAAACATATACCTAAAGAATTTAAAGTAGAAGACGAAGTCTTACTATCTATAAAAAACATCTAGATAAAACGTATTAAGAAGAAGCTAGACTACTAGTAGCTTAAACCCTTTAAAATAGTTAGAAAACTAAAGGAAATTAAGTCTATAAATTAGAATTGCCGAAATTATATTCAATATATTTTATATTTTATATTTCCTTATTAAAGTTATACTAGAGAAGAGACGGTATAGAACCGCCCCTACTTAGTAAAATTAATAAGGAACTAAAATAGAATATAGAAGATATTCTAAATTAAAGATAGCGTTAAAAAAAAACGCAAATTTTTGGTTTATTAGGAAGGATACTTCTAGGCGTATAATAGTTAGGAACTTAAAAAGTGCCTTTAGCTAGGATGCAATATAGTAATTAAAACTTTCCTAAAGACCATAAATTAAAATTTAGTAACGGTTCCGGATATACTATAAACGAGATAATAGAGAAGACCCTATAAATTAAAACTATAAAGTTAAGTATAGGCATTAGAAACAGGAACGTTTTGCAATTATAATAGGGATCTATATAAGAACTACTAGGGATACTATCTAAAGAAAACGCTGTTTAAGAATAAGTAGTAGTACTAGAAGAAGGGGCCCTAGGAATTTAGAAGGGTTCCCTAAGGATAAGAGGAGAGTATCTAGTCTGGCACTAAAGATACGTAGTAGAGTTAATAATATAAAAAGGACCAAAAAGACATAGAGCGAATATTTGGAAATTTTAAGAAATTATAAAGTACCTATAAAAGTACTACCCATTTATTACATACGGAGATTATAGTAGTATATTACTTTTATATAGACTGTTACCGAAAATAAGAATAGAGGTATCCCTAAAGTATAAAGTTAATTCTTAGTACTAGGACATTCTAGAGGTACTAGAGAGGCACTATATAAAGCTATTCTATAAGAAGAAAGAAAGGATAAGATAATAACTTAAATACTAGAAGTAGTAATAGGAGCCTCCTCCTCTATCTTAATATTATTATTAGCAGTATTATTAGCACTCCTATCCCTAAAAGCATTAGCATTCTTATTAATATTCTTCTTAAAGCGGTAGGAATTAGAAGGACTACTACGGCCAGAGGACTAGCAGGGAGAACGTTTATCTTTATTACTATCCTTAGTATTATCCCCAAGTTCTAAATTGGCATCTAGGCAGAGATTAGAAAGTTAATAACTAAAGAGTTAGCATAGTTTCTAAATATATTACTAAAGAGACTTACCTAGCCAGAAAGGCCCATATAAGAGTATAAATATTATTATTTATAAGAACGAGCTACTTATATATACGCTCCTAGACACTATATATTTAAGATTGCTGCGTCTCTATAGTAGTAGAAACCCTTGTTAAATTAAAGAGGCTATAAGTAATAGAAGACACCTTCTATTCCTATTTTTTACTATTTTAATATAAATAGAAATCCCTAATAGCGCGTTAGAGCCAGTAAGCCTTACGTGCGTAAATAGCGGGGATTTAATATAGCAAAAGCTATAGCAATAGATACACTATTATATTTTCCTTCTTTATAAGTAATTTTACCATTATTATTCTTAGATTTTAAAAAATCTAATAATATATCCTTATAATTTAAATCATTTGTTTACATCGGGAAAATATTCACAGGATGAGATTTAAGTAGACTTTAATTTTCGCGTTTCATGTAATTAATATGCAATTTAACCAACTCGACACGCAATTAACCAACTTAATACGCAATTAACTAACTTAACACGTAATTCAACTAACTTAACATGCAATTGACTAACTTGACACGCAATTTAACTAACTTAACACGCAATTGACCAACTTAACACGCAATTTGACCAACTTAACACGCAATTAACCAACTTAATACGCAATTCAACTAACTTAACATGCAATTGACTAACTTAACACGCAATTTAACCAACTTAATATACAATTAACTAACTTAACACGCAATTTAACTAACTTAATATGCAATTAACTAATTTAACAACTTTAAAAGCTAACTATATATTTCTTAACACGCAATTAACCTACTTAGCAACTTTAAAAGGTAACTATATATTTCTTGACATGCAATTAAGGTAAAGTTATATACTATATATTTAACTATTATATATTATCTAATATAATCTTATACAATCTTATATAGTTTTATTACTTAGAGGCTCTGCATAAGGCTCTACGCGAGGCTCTACACGAAGCTCTACACGAAGCTCTACACGAAGCTCTGCACGAAGCTCTGCGTACAGAGGCTCTGCACGAAGCTCTGCGCATAGAGGCTCTGCACGACGCTCTGCACGACGCTCTGCACGAAGCTCTGCACGAAGCTCTGCACGA
>Ga0307507_10003836_pt1 | contig 28077 bp, 18 predicted proteins | sample 7_EM_MG_FD_207223 | JGI IMG/M metagenome (GOLD analysis project Ga0307507, IMG submission 207223) | Populus trichocarpa ectomycorrhiza microbial communities from riparian zone in the Pacific Northwest, United States - 7_EM | ecosystem: Host-associated > Plants > Roots > Unclassified | place...
CATATTTTACAATACCTTTTAATTGAATCTATCTATTGAATTATTTGTGGGTATTAGGCTCATTATTGTTGGCATGGTTGAAAATGAACAGGGGTATGAGGACTTTACGGACACGAGTGTACACTAATGCTAGCTCGGAGCCTTACTTTTACTCAAACTCCTGGTTTTCAACTTTGAATACCCCTACTATCGTAGCTCGGCTAACGGCATTTGATGGGTTTTCGGTAAGCAGTTCTTGTACCGAACCCAAGAAAGGCTACGCGCAAAATGCGGAAATAACAAAAAAGTGGCAGAAAAGCACCGGACTTACTTACTAAGAGCTACGAAGAGGATCGAATGGAGCCCATCCAGCTTTTTTCTCGTTTTTTCCCCCCTACTCCCCACCTCCTACGAGTCGCCCCGACTCTCGCCAGCGACCTATTGATAGGTAGTCACTCGGCAGCTAGTCAGGACTACGGAAAACACGAAGCTGATAATAATTATAACTATTGCTTGTATGATAGGGAACAAAAACTTGCTACCTATTGGGCCGTCGAGCGATTGTGAGAGCTGGTTCATTGTGAAGTATCTTATTGAAGGTATCCGGGCTTCGCTAAGGGGTGCTGGTTGAATTCTTTGGTGTGTGTAACACTGCGGAATTCATCCAATCGTTCCTGCCTATCACAAATGGCTGAATATATGGTAGCCGAACAGTACCCGTGATTTCCTAACGTTTGTAAAAACGACTGCTATTATATACAGGGGAATAATTTGGCAGAGCCTCATGATTGTGGTGATATGCGATAGCAATCTGCTCTCTACGCTAGGCAACAACGGGTACAGTGCCGGACGTCCGGTATTAGCCGAGGAGCACTGCCTGAAACTTTTACGTTGAAAGAAGAAGCGGCTGAAGTGAAACCTGGAATTGCGTCAAAACCAGAGACCTGAAAGGCCTAACCCTCTCCATTAAGCGTTAGCCTGTTGCGTGTTACACAAGTATTGCGAGACAAAACTAGGATACAAAGCTCATTTGAACCTATTATCCCTTGGAACGGTGAAACAAAGGAATTCAGTCCTCCCGCGAATTGCGCAAGAGTGGGATCTAAAACATAGGATTAATAAGCAGTTTTCAGCCTCCTCATGATAGAAACCAGTAAAAAGCGGCTTCAGCGATATCATTTTGGGCCGTTTAGTAAGCTCAACCCCTGCTCATATACCCTGCTATGGCGCAATTTCGCGGGAGGACTGAATTCCTTTGTTTCACCGTTCCAAGGGATACCGGCGCCAGGCGATACTCGTCATTTAATACAGTATGACTCCACCCCCCGAACTTCAGCTCTGATATATTCGATCAACAGCTCCCATACTTTCACCTTCACTCTCTATCTACACTCCTTACGAAATATCATGAACTTGTCAACCTATCCCTAACCCGTGCTCACCGACACGGGCCACAAAAACAGTTTCAACGTGACAAATAGCTACAACACGAACTACAACACCACATATGTGGATGGAAATGAGCAGATCCTAGAGTGGTTATCGCCGCTAGGGCCCCGATTACGCCACCAGGATGTGCGGACCCGCCGGCTGGATGGTTTAGGAGATTGGTTTTTACAAACAGACGATTTTGTAAACTGGCGCGACGCCGGGGATGGATCTAGCATGGCTACTCTCTTTTGCTCTGGGGCTCCCGGGGTTGGGAAAACATATTTCAGGTAGGAGGGCACAGCGGTAATCTATGAACAAGTATGGACAAATGCTAACTGGCAGAATTGGCTCCCTAGTGATTGATGACTTATGCGATCGAGCTGTGGATCGGAAAATCGCAGTTGTATGTTTTTACTGTGACTTTCAGAGCCAAAAGATGCAAACTCCCGAGAACGTGTTCGGTGCCCTCATCAAGCAAATTATACGTGGGTCAAGCGTGATCCCTGCAAAGGTTGACGCGGCATTTCGGGAAGCTAAGCACCAGGTTGGGGGTCGGGGTCTTCGAGGTCCCGAGGCTCTATCGCTCCTGAAGGCCACCCTTGCTCAGTTGGACCGGGCTTTCATCTGTATTGATGCCTTAGATGAGCTCCTGGGGAGGCATCTACCCAAAATTCTACGTTCATTATATGACGTTTCCCAGTCGTGTCCGGGGGTGCGTTTTTTCTTCACAGGTCGACCGCATATTGGGGTCGAGATTGAGAAATATTTTCCCGGAAGTGCTCGGTTTCTCCAGATAAAGCCAACGAATGAAGATATTATGAGATATGTTGAGATGATGCTGGATGACGATCCTAACCCTGAGGCAATGGACGCCGGTCTTCAGGCGGAAATCATGAACCGGGTATCGGAAACAATTTCCGATGTGTATGTAACTCCAATTCTCCCCCCTAGGCTGGAGTATACGCTAACAGTGGTACCTAGGTTTCTGCTAGTTGCTTTGAACATCGCGGCAGTATTGGATGAAGCAACAATCCACCAAAGGCGCGAGCAACTCAGGCGGATGACCAATGGACGCGGCTTGGGCGATGCCTATCTTCAGACGCTGGACAGAATTAAGGAGCAAGGTGGTGGCAAGTCGAAACTCGGGATAGCAGCTTTAATGTAGATCTCTCGGTCAGAGCGGCCGATCAGGGCAAACGAGCTATGCCACGCCCTACGCATACAAATAGGGTCCACTGACCCTAACCCTGATAATATTGCTTCAATACAAACATTATTATACTAGTTTCCTGTCTTGGACTTGTTACACTCGATAAGGGAGAATCGACAGTCCGCTTAGTGCACTTCACACTTCAAGAATATCTCAACAGCCGGTCCGAGGTTTTTCAGAACCCTTATGCGGTGATGGCAGAGGTTTGCTTGACATACCTTAACTTTGATTGCATTCGGGAACTTTCGCCTATTGTGGACGATGCCCAAAAAAAATATCCCTTCCTCGAATACGCTTCCCGCTACTGGGGACACTATGCAAGAAATGAAACCACGGAGGGGGTAAAATCACTTGCGCTGCGACTCCTTGGTAAATTTGATAGCCATATATCAGCCAAGCTTCTTTTGCGCCCCCATGTCGATATGCCGACGGAGAGGGTGGCAGGGCTGCCTCAGGGATTCACAGGGCTACACTGCGTAGCATATCTCGGCATTGATGAGATTGCGGGCGCTTTATTAGATACGAAAGATTGGGATGTCAATAGGCCCGATTTCGTAGGGTGTACACCACTGATATGGGCTTGTAAGAATGGATATGAAGACGTTAAGGCTACTGTTGGAAAGGGCGGGGGCCAATCCCAGCATAAAAGACACTATGAATGGCCAAACACCTCTTTCTTGGACAGCGCAGTATGGACAGGAAGGTGTAGTGAAGCTACTACCAGAGCGGGGTGAGGTCAACCCCGAATCGCGAGATGATTATGGCCGAACACCACTCCACCACTCAGCCGAAGGCGGGAGTGAGCGGATATTGCTGCTGCTTCTAGAACAGGGTGAGGTCAACCCCGACTCGCGAGATAATTTTGGCCAAACACCGCTCTCCCACGTCGCCCGACACGGGAGTGAGAGGATAGTCAAGCTGCTTCTCGAGCGGGAAGATGTTAACCCCGAATCCCGAGATATTTTTGGCCAAACACCGCTCTTTTTGGCTGCGACATATGGAAAGAAGGAAACGGTGAAGCTCCTTCTAGAACATAATAAGGTCAATCCTGAATCGAGAGACAATGATGGCCGAACCCCGCTTTCCCATGCGGCCGAACGGGGACATGGGGGGATGGTCAAGCTGCTTCTGGAACGGGAAGACGTTAATCCCGAATCGCGGGATCGTTTTGGCCGAACACCGCTCTCCCGCGCGGCCGAATACGGCAGGGAGGGGGTAGTCAAGCTGCTCCTGGAATTGGAAGAGGTCGATCCCCAATCGCGGGATAATTGTGACCGAACACCGCGCTCCTACGCGGCCGAATACGGGAGGGAGGGAGCACTCAAGCTGCTTCCGGAATAGGATGAACCCTATCTATTATCCTACCGTCGCGTTCTTGTTCTGTTATTTCATTTTCCTATTATATACTTTATCTACTGGCGTTTCTTTACCTACTGGCGTTTGTTTGTGTAAATGTTATACCACCATACTAGACGGGCCGTACGGCTTGTGTGGGAGAATTTCGATTTCATACTTTGTCCCTGTACCGCACTATCGCGTACTCTGTGAGATACCGTATAGTAGCGTGCAGATGTGAGAGGGGGGGTGCCGAGAATGACAACAGCATCATGAAGTATCTTGCAACCTCACGAGATTCATGGAAGACCTAATTTGCTCAGATATATCCGCTTAAGAGTATATCTATACTTCTGTCCTTGCGCTAGGCTACAGTCTATCCCACCTCCACCGATCAGGTGTCTAGAAACCGGATATGCCACGGATACCTAACCGCAAATTATAGCAATAATACTAGAAAACGCTACCCCGCACTATAAGATTTGATACCCGGTAATAGCGCCCTTTCCCCTAGGAGTTCATTTGCCGAAAGTGCGATTACTTAGGATACCTAGTAACCAGTAAATTTTATATCGTTAGGGAATGGTTAGACAAAAAAACCCCACATGGGCTTTGGTAATAGAATATGAGGAGGACTATATATAGTAGGACGCTACCGAGGAAATGTCAAGTTAGATCTAGAATATTACCGTTCGTGATATCGGGGGTCATTATTTTTTTAGAAGTCTTAATCGGGACTTCTTCTCTAGTTCCGTATTATATTCCATTGGTAAACCCCTGCCCTTCTTACATCTCCGTTAGGATCTGCGGGAATTTCCCACACTAGTCCGGCTAATGGCACTCGGCAAGTTAACTGTAGGTTGCCTTACTCCATGGAATTATCGTATCGTATTGGGCTATGGGATAGCTGGATTGCCTACGGCACATTGTAACGATTGTTTTGTCACCCTTCTGGACATAGTGAATTGGTCTCTGTCCTATATTTATAGACTCTCTGTACCCTAGCATTTTATCGGGTTGCTCTCCCACATTATAGAGACACAAATGCATTTGCAGCTTTTTCAGCATACCCCCATTTTCCCGTAGGAACCTGACCCATTGGACCTTGTGCCCGGTAGTCCGGAATTCCCTGCTCCAGAAAAGAGCTAACAAAACACCAGAAAACCTTCTCCCCAAGATAAACCAAAGGAAAAAAGCCCCAGACCTTAACTTACTAGCGGGGGAAATCCTGATATATTAGTACACAGCTCGATTATTCAAGTGCCTACAGTAGTTTTCTATGAGGTCAGACGAGGCGAATATTGCCGGGAGTGCTTGGGGGAGAAAAGGTTTTCCGGGAGTCATAAAATAACCTTGTTTCTGCGCCTCCTTTCCTCTGACCGACAGCAATATCTTCGTCGAAAATACCACCGGTGCTTTCGGGGGAGCGCTTGGGGCAACAATTGATTTGTTAGTCCCCGCTGGGTGAAGTTTGCCTAAAATTTGTGTTCCTTTCCGGACTTGGTATCGTCCTTTTAGTAGGGTGTAAACTTGCTGTGCAGACCATGAAGATAAGAAATTGACTATCCGTGACCAAGTTATACCGGTATTCGGGGTAGGGATGAAGTATTGGGACAAGCAGGGAGAGAGTGGATGTCCGTGCGAAGGAAAGAATACATACCTGTTCAGGCAATCGTGTGATCTGATCTGTGAAGGGTACACTTAAGCGGGTGGATACATTTTCCCTTTAGGTATGAGGCGGCCTTGACGATTCTGCTTTCCCCTGCTTGTCCCAATACTTCACGAGTACATGTAATACAACCGAGGAAAGGATGGTGATAACCAGGGTCCCCGCTTGGACATAACTTAACTGTCCTGTGTAAGTTCGTAGTGTGTATGGATAAACTTGGAGTATAGTTAGATTTTTTTTCTTTCTTTGAACGTCCTGCACTAGTGATAGTGCCGGTACCGGGAGTCTCGTTGATACAGTGCCTTTTGGGGAGGGGTTGAAACAACAAGGTTTGGTGCAGCCAAGTATTGCGCAACCCGCAGCCACCATCCCGTGGGATCAGCAAGCTGTCATGGCAACAGCCACAGGTGAAGAAAGTGGCACAGTGACTCCGGACTGCTCGGTTCTCGGCTGCACTTAATTTCGTTATTTCGTCTCTCTCAGGAATACTGGGACCGGGGTATGACAATTTCTTCGCGAGTTCTTCACCAGAGATTCGCCCTACTCTCTCGGTTAGCTAGTTCGGCAGCAAATTTTGAATCTTGAATTAGCTTATGCTGGGCTCTGATACAAAAATATCCATCAGCATACTCTCTTTGAATTACTACTTAGGTTACCCATTAGGCTGAACTATATGCTGTTCGGTTTGACGAACCTCTCGATCGTTAGAAAGATGGGCTGGATTATGCAAAACGTAGAAAAATACTGTGTCACTAGTGCACAAAAGTTCGAACAAATCTTGGCGTAGTGGGTGGAGCAAACACCGTTCCGGGGTGGTGGGCGCTCGAAGCAGATCGGAGCAAGTTCGTCAAACTCACCCTTTGTGCCCGGGTACGATTACAAGCTTGCGTCCTCATCCGATTGCGTCTTCAGAAATGGAAGGGATATGGGAAACAAAAGACCAGTATCACCACCACTACTAAAAAGCGCTAGGCTTTTTTCATCACTACAGTGCAAGTTCGAAATCTGGTGTCCGGTAGTTGTGAGAGCCGCTTCATTACTGGGGGCCTAATTAATAGGCCTTGGCTGGGGTGCCTAGTCAAGGATTTTGTGTGTGTAACGCTGAGGAATTCCATCGATCGTTTCTGCCTCCGGTATCACGAGCGCCTGAATTACTCTTGGTGGACTCTGATGCTCGTGCTGTATGACTCCGCTTTCTACAAACTTCGGGTTTGCGATATATCCACCCCTTCCCCCCCTTCAATCTTCACTACTTCTGAACAACATTCTGTGCGAAGCGACATGGATCTGTCAACCCATCTCCAACCAACGACTGCCGGCACTGGCCACAAAAACAGTTTTAACGTGACGAATAGTTACAACACCACATATGTGGATGAAAGTGCTCAGATCCTAGAGTGGTTATCGCCGCTAGAACCTCGCCTACGCCATCAAGATGTGCGTACCCGCCGTCTGGATGGTTTAGGGGATTGGTTTTTACAAACAGAAGATTTTGTCAACTGGCGTGATGGTGAGGATGGGTCTAGCATGGCTACGCTCTTTTGCTCAGGTGCTCCGGGGGTTGGGAAAACATATCTCACGTAGGAGGGCATAGCTTTAGTCCGCGAAGTGGTATAAATACATGCTAACTGATGGAATCAGTTCCCTAGTGATTGATGAGTTATGCGACCGAGCTGTGGGCCGGGGAATTGCGGTTGCGTGTTTTTACTGTGACTTTCAAAGCCAAAAGATACAAACTCCGGAGAATGTGTTAGGTGCGCTTGTCAAGCAAATTGTGCGCGGATTAGGGGCAATCCCTGCCGAGATCGACGCGGCATTTCGGAAAGCAAAGAGTCAGGTTGGGGGTCGGGGTCTTCGGGTTCCCGAGGCTCTTACGCTCCTGAGGGCCGCCATTGCTCCGCTAGACCGGGCTTTCATCTGTATTGACGCCTTAGATGAGCTCCTGGGGAAGAATCTACCAAAACTTCTACGCTCCTTGCATGCTATTTCCCAGTCGTGTCCCCGGCTCCGTTTTTTCTTTACAGGCCGACCGCATATCGGGGTCGAGATTGCGAAATATTTTCCGGGGGGTGCACGATTTCTCCAGATAAAGCCAACGAGGGAAGACATTATGAGATATGTTGAGATGATGTTAGATGACGATCCCGACCCCGAGGCAATGAACGCTGGTCTTCGGGTGGAAATCATGAACCGGGTTTCCGATACGATTTCCGATGTGTACGTAGCTGCGATTCTCCATTCTACGCTAGAGGTTTTGCTAAAAGTGGTACATAGGTTTCTGCTCGTCTCTTTAAACATCACGGCAATATTGGATGAGACAACAATCTATGGCAGGCGCGAACAACTCAAAAGAATGACCAATGGCCGCGGTTTGGGCGACGCTTATGGTACGACATTGGACAGAATGAGGGCACAAAGCGAGGGCAAGTCAAGACTTGGAATGGCCGCATTAATGTGGATCTCTCGAGCGGAGCGGCCAATGAGCCCGGACGAGCTATGCCACGCCCTGGGTGTGCAAATAGGGTCTACTAATCCTAACCCTGATAACATTCCTTCGATACAAACACTACTGTCTTCCTCCCTTGGACTTATTACAGTTGATAGGGAAGAATCGACAGTACGCTTGGTGCACTTCACACTTCAAGAATATCTCAACAGCTGCTTCGAGATCCTTAAGAATCCCTACGCGAAAATGGCTGAGGTTTGCTTGACATATCTTAACTTTAATTGTATCAAGAAACTTCAACCTATTCGAGACGCACGGGAGTACCCCTTCCTCCGGCACGCTTCCCGCTACTGGGGACACTATGCACGAAACCAAACCACGGAGGCCGTGAAATCACTTGCACTGCAGCTCCTGGACGGATTTAGTAGCCATATATCAGCAAGGCTTCTTTTAAGTCAGCGTGTTGACGAGTTTTGGTGGGGTGAGGTAGGGTTACCTAAGGGATTTACGGGGCTACACTGCGTCGCCTATCTGGGCATTGATGAGATTGCTGAAGCTTTGCTGGATATGAGAGACTGGGATGTTGATGAGGTTGATTTTGTGGGTCGTACACCGCTGATATGGGCATCTAAGAATGGGTGTGAAGGCATTATTAGGCTGCTCCTAGAAAAGGCGGGGCCCAGTCTCAATATGAAAGACACCATGTATGGCCATACACCTCTATCTTGGGCTGCGCGGTATGAGCAGGAGAGAGCAGTGAAGCTGCTCCTAGATCAGGATGGCGTCGAGCTTGAATCGCGAGATAGTTCTGGCCGAACACCGCTCTCCCACGCGGCTGAAGGCCGGAGTGAGGGAACAGTCAAGCTTCTGCTAGAACGCGAAGAGGTCGATCCCGAATCGCGAGACGAGAATGGCCGAACACCGCTCTCATACGGGGCCGAAGGCGGGAGTGAGGAGATAGTCCAGCTGCTTCTGCAGCGTGGAGAGGTGGATCCCGAATCGCGAGACGAGGTTGGTCAGACACCGCTCTCCTACGGGGCCGGAGGCGAGAGTGAGGGGGTAGTCAAGCTGCTTCTTGAGCGGGAAGAGGTCGACCCCGAATCGCGAGATGATTCTGGCCAAACGCCACTCTCCTACGCGGCCGCATACGGGACTGAAGGGATAGTCAAGCTGCTTCTAGAACGGGAAGAGGTTAATCCCGAATCGCGAGACAGGGATGGCCGAACACCGCTCTCCTACGCGGCTGAGGGTTGGAGTGCGGGGGCAGTCAAGCTACTTCTAGAACGGGAAGAGGTTAATCCCGAATTGCGAGACAAGGATGGCCGAACACCGCTCTCTTACGCGGCCGAAGGTTGGGGTCGGGAGACAGACGAACTATTGCTAGAACGGGGAAAGGCTAACCCCGAATCTCCCGACGATTGCGGCCCAGCACCGCTCTCCCATATGGCTGAAGCAGAAAGTGAGGGGACACTGAAGCTACTTCTCGAACGGGAAGAAGTTAATCCCGAATCTTGCGACAATTATGGCCGAACACCAATCTCCCGCGCGGCCGAATCCGGGAATGAGAGGATACTGAAGCTACTTCTAGAACGAGAAGAGGTTAATCCTGCATCACAAGACAATTATGGCCGAACACCGCTCTCTTACGCGGCCCAGGGCGGGAGTGAGGGGACGGTCAAGCTGCTTCTGGAACGGGATGAGGTCAATCTCGAATCGCAAGACAATAATGGTCGAACACCTCTCTTCCATGCCGCCGCAGGCGGGAGTGAGGGGATACTAAAGTTGCTTCTAGAACGGGGTGAGGTCGGTCTCGGGTCGCGAGATAATGGTGGCCTAACACCACTCGCTTGGGCTGCATCGCATGGCCGGGAGGAAACGGTGAAGCTGCTTCTAGAGCGGGATGAGGTTAACCCCGAATCGCGAGACGATCGAGGCAGAACACCACTCTTCCACGCGGTCGCGGGCAAGCGTGAACCGGTACTGAAACTACTTTTGGGACGGGATCGGGTCAATCTTGAATCTCGAGACAATGGTGGCCGGACACCGCTCTCCCACGCGGCCTTATATGGAACCGCGGGGATAGTCAAGCTGCTTCTGGAACAGGAAGAGGTTAACCCCGAATCGCGAGACTATTTGGGCCGAACACCTCTCTCATACGCGGCCGCATACGGGACTGAAGGGATAGTCAAGCTGCTTCTGGAACGGGAAAAGGTTAATCCCGAATCACGAGATAATGATGGCCGGACACCATTCTTTCATGCAGTGATGTTGGGGACCGACGATGTAGTCAAGCTGCTTCTAGAACAGGAAGGGATTGACCCCGAATTGAGAGACAAATATGGCCGGGCATCACTCTCTTTAGGGCCCTGGTGGAGGAGAGAGATAATGGATCTGCTTTTAGGGCGGCAAAGGGGTAATCCCGAATCATAAGATAATTCTAAAGGTAATTATTACAGAATACCGCTTTTCCACGGTGCGGAATTCGGGGGTGAAGGGGTGGCCAAGCTGCTGCTAGAGTGAGATGGCTTTAGTCCGAACCGGGGTATAACTGTAACCGTACACCACGCTCCTACGATACTCCTAACGAGGAGTCTTTACTTAGCTGCGTTAGGTATTAGGTTAGTAGTAGATACGGGTAGCTATCCTCATGGGTGTTAGGGTTGTGTAGTAGTGTTGAGGGATCCAGTAGCAGGGCTTGGCAGTCATGTATTTCCTTATATAGCCTCGGTCGTAGCTAGGAAATACATCAAGTCATTCTTCCACCATCACCGGTTCCAACATGCTACTCGAATATAATTGCCCCTAAACAGGAGAGAAAACGATAAGGCCGAACGCAACTTTGTGGGCATCCCTGACTCTAGGGTTTACTGGTGAGGGACGGGGTTGCCGAGGGCGCATTTCGATATCGAGCCCGCTGCCAAACATCACAATGCTCGGGCTCCATACCTCTCCACTAATATTAATGCCAAGAGACCGCATCGCTAATTAACCCAACGCCCTCTCTAACCACAAGTTGCTAATACAAGCACTCCCTAACAAGGCATAGGGTCCTCGCTAGCCACTCCTCTGCTCTGCTAGGTAATTCCAACCAAACCCCCAATCGCCCCCCAGGACTTTAAGCTAAGCCCCCCCACCTCAGCCTCAGCATCTCTCATTCTCGTGGCCACCACTACCGTTGGTTCCCTTGAGATTTCACTACTACTGCGCCAGTCGTGTATTTCTTGGGATATTGAGGACGAATCATAGTGTTGCTTTAATCTTGGCGTTTCGTTTCATCACCGGTCACTCACCTAGTTACCCTTCGTCCTTCGCCGTTTTATCGCCCGCCGTTCAGCCATAGCCGATTTGTAAAATCAAGTTCCTAGAAAATGCTACCGAGCACTATAGAATTTTTGACGCCAGAAAATGGTGTCCTTTCCCATAGAAGTTCACGTTGCAGAATGTATGACTACTTAAGCTTGCTGATCCGATAACAAGCAAGTTTCGGGTGGCCGACGGGCAGGGATTGGAGAATTGTGAGGCAAAAGACTAAAAGATAAGGTTTTAGTAATTAGCATGTGAAGGGGACTGCATGCAGTGGGATGTCACTGAGGAAGAGCCAAGTTGGATCTAGGACATTATTGTTGTGGTGGACGTTATCGTGAGGAAACAGACGTATGTGTGAACCTGTCAGCGAGAGATGTTTTGATTGTGGACGTTAACCCGAAGAGGTACTGTACAGTACAGTGCTAGGAAAAACTCCCCCTTCCATCCACCCTGTGTGACGTCCTTGGTTGCATACATTTCCTATTGTTGGTTGCTATACCAGTAGAGTGAATCTTCCCTAAAATTCCCTTTCCGGGCCTGGTATTATCTTTCAGCGCGCTTAGAGCTATAGGATGTCGAGTGACAGTCTATGAGTGCATCATAAACAACAGATAAAAAAGTAGTGATAACTAAATTACCCACTTAGAAGAGATAGTGGCACTTATGTGTAGCAGTCTGTATGGTTAGACTAAAGTAAAGGTATATGTTTTTTTTCTCCGGCGCCCACCGTACCAATCATAGTAATCCGCTTATGTTTTTTTTTTTAGATACTGGGTAGGCAGCGCAGCCTGTACCGTAATTCCTTTGAGAATCCTACACGGGAGATTAACTCCGTCGCCACAGTTAGTTATTTTGGCCAAATTTTGAAGCCCGGATTATCCTAAACTCTGATAGAAAGCTGCTCATCTACACTCCCAAAATTACTGCCCACCAGGAAGTTAGCCGTTCAATAGTGCTATAATAATTTTTGGTGAACTTATGGCATGACCACCGGAGAGATGGGGTCAATTATGCTCAACACACCAAACTACCGTAAAACGATGCTGCGCTGCTGCACTGTGCTTGGGATATCGCGGCGCGTTGGAGCTAACCTGCAGTATCTCATTTGAGGCTGCGCGGCGCTGCATTACACGCTAGACTTTAGTTCCCGTATCCGTGACCCTTCCCTTGAATTATTTTGCGCTTACTGTCCTGTCAGTTAATTTGTAGACTAACTTACCACAATAACAGTGTTCTTTAGCACTATCCTTAAATTGACAATCGAAAGCTAACCCTAAGTTACTCGGATGTCAGGGTTAGTTCGCGAACGCCAGGGTTTGCTCCCAGCATAAACTAAAGTGGCAAATATCGAATAGAAACCCACGGATACTCGTAGATAGTTCAACTAATAGTAAAGCCGAAATCGTTCAAGGAATTTTACGAGTTTTCAACATACCCCCATTAGCGCGTACACTATTCCCAATATCCTCTTAGCTTAGCCATCTGCGCGGACTAACCCTAGTATCTGAGCACCCAGTCAACGACCGGGTATGTAGTACAAGCACCCATGGACTAGTCCAATAAATTCTAATACCATGCCATGTATCAAACAAGTCTAAATAAAGTACAGTAATAGAGCGTCACTTTTAGCTATCAGAAGAAAAAAAAGTATCAAGCTCAAGCTAAGTTACTGGTATGCTAACGGTAATTCTACTTATTGGTACTGTACCGTATACTTGTACTAATGAGGCCTAATTTGGATCGTCACAATGGCACTCCTTCCCATCGCACTCGAGACTCTTGTGCTTTGAAGTCAATACCAATCTGACTAAAGTATGTACCGAGTTCAGCAATTGCTGTATCATTATTAGTTGCATTATCGGTTGTAATGTATCCAATCTTTTTCGTTAGTTCAAATCTTTCTAATATTTTCCATAGGAGTTCTGCAATGTTACTTCCACTATGAGGCCCTTGAAAACGACGGAAGCCTATAGTTGCAGACTTTAAAGTCCCTTCCACTGTGGCCCAATGAGCTACAACACCTAAGAACGAAGGATGGTTTGGAGAGCACCATAAGTCAAAACTTAAATGAATACGAAAAGGAATTTGCTGAAAGTATTGCACCAAACGCCGTGTATGATCATTATATGAAACAAGTATCCAATTTTTAATTGTATAACTTGAGGAGGGGAGGGCATAGCGAAGGCCATTAATCGAAGTTTTCTGAGTATAATATTGTGTAAGTCGGTATTTTTTTAATGAAAGAAGAGAGCAAAGGAAATTGTTAACTTACACATGCTAAAACATAGGTTAATAGAGATTTAAAAGTAGAATCTTCGATCACTACAAATGGAGTATTGGTAACAAAAACCCATGGTGTGAGAAATTGTTTGAAGGTATCAGAGGTGAACTCGAATTGCGGCTTTACGGTAGCAAAAGCAGCAAGAATACGTGGTTCTCCAGCATGCCCTGCAGCTTGTCCAGCAGGCAGGCCATCAGGATGATCTGTAGTTATACCATGACTGATCACGAGATGATTGTTCATATGTTTTGTGGATTGATCAGTGTAGATTGGACCTCTACCGTGTGGACCTATATGGTAGGAATATAAATGAGTTATGATAATTAGTAATATAGGGGAAAGAAATCACATACAACACGCACACTGCCACTTCCATTTTCCATTGGCAAAAAACTCTGTACCATTGGATGGAAGCCAACAGTATCCCTTTTGAGACTTTGGCTTTGTAAGAAATGATGATGGTACTCCAGAGTAGACAGCACTAGGACCGGGCTGGCTGTAGATTTGAGACTCAGACTCAGAACTTTCAGCTGGATTACCATTGCTAGGTGCTGTGGGGGTTAAAAGTCCACTGGGGACAGAGCTTAATATTGAGCTAGACGATTCTGTTGAATTGTTTTGTGAATAGTGACTTCCAAGTTGGAAGTTGGAATCAAAGAAAGCGGAAACAGTTTGTGAGGCGGAATCATCAGAGTGAAGTGTACTACGACTTCCATGGGTTGGAGAAGAGGCCATCTGAGGCGAGATGCGTGTGCTATCAAATGTAAGAAAGAAAGTTGATGGAACCGATGGCTGTATTTGTCACAGCAGATAACGTCATATTTATTGACAATATATTAAGTAAGAAGAGAAAACATGGTATGAGCTTCGCACTATCCACTCGGATATCTAAATTCAAAGAACATATTTTTTCAACTATATTGGTGTGGCCCAAGCCTGAAAAATAAGCAGATACCTGCAGGCATCTTGAGTATCTGGCCATATCTTCAGATATCTGGCGGCATCTTCAGATATCTGCAGGCATTTTCAGATATCCGCCGGTCTCTTCAATTTTCTGCAGATATCACCCACACCTTTACAAAATATTGACTTGTCACATGGAATATACCGAAAGCCTACCGGCGCCGCCAGGCACCCATGAAGCCTGCAGGCTTTCACAAAACCTGGCCTATGAAGCCCGGGTCTGTCTCACCCTGGCCTGGCCTGGCCGGACTGAAAGCCGGCCGGCTATCTGCAGGCCCACCTGGCCGCTTGCGAACACTAAGGGAGACTTGTTAGACTTACCTATCGGTACCTAATTAGTTTGGAATTCTTTGTTGGGTAGTTGCCAGAGCTGCCTCGCCATGATCGTATTGGAGGTACCTGTATTCAGACCTCGATTATGGGTGGTCAAAGTTTTCGTTTGTGTAACACTGCGGAATTCATCCAATCGTTTCTGCCAATCACAAACACGGGATTTTTTGGGGGAAGGAGATAACAGCCTACAATGACCCCACTTTTCACAAACTTCAGCTAAGATATTCTATCCATAACTTCCACCCTCCAACAGGCCCTGCCTCTGTACCAAATTCCGTCTGAGCCAACATGAATCCGTCAAATTTTCCCCACCCCACTGCTACAGGCACGGGCCACAACAACAGTTTTAACGTTACAAATAGTTACAACACCACATATGTGGACGAGAATCCCCAGATCCTAGAGTGGTTATCGCCGCTGGAGCCTCGCCTACGCCACCAGGATGTGCGTACCCGCCGGCTGGATGGTCTAGGGAATTGGTTTTTACAAAAGGACGATTTTGTCAATTGGCGTGATGACAATGATGAGCCTAGCATGGCTACCCTCTTTTGTTCCGACGCCCTAGGGGCCGGGAAGACATATCTCACGTAGGAAGACGGAGCGGGAATCCACCTGCAAAGTGAGACAAATCCTAACTAATCGTATTGCTGTAGTTCCCTAGTGATTGACGAGTTATGCGACCAAGTTGCCGATCAGAAAATTGCAGTTGCATGTTTTTACTGCGACTTTCAGAACCAAAAGATGCAAACTCCCGAGAACGTGTTGGGTGCCCTCATCAAGCAAATTGTGCGTGGGTTAGGGGCGATCCCTACCGAGATCAACACAGCATTTCAGAAGGCAAAGGTTCAAGTTGGGGGCCGGGGTCTCCGGGTTCCTGAGGCTCTTTCACTTCTTAAGGCAGCCCTTGCTCCGTTGGGCCGGGCTTTCATCTGTATTGACTCCTTGGACGAGCTCCTGGGGAAGCATCTACCCAAACTTCTACGTTCATTATATTATGTTTCGCGGTCGTTTCCGGGGATCCGTTTTTTCTTCACAGGTCGACACCATATTGAGGTCGAGATTGAGAGATATTTTCCCGCAAGTGCGCAGCTTCTTCAGATGAAGGCAACAAGGGAAGACATTACTAGATATGTTGAGATGATGTTGGATGACGATCCCGCCCCCGAGGCAATGAATGCTGATCTTCAGGTGGAAATCATGAACCGGATTTTGGAAACGATTTCGGATGTGTATGTAACCGCAATTTTCTGCTCTAGTCTTGTACAATGGCTAACAGTTTCACCTAGATTTCTGCTAGTTTTCCTAAACATCACAGCAATTTTGGATGAAACAACGATCTACCAAAGGCGGGAGCAACTCAAGAGGATGACCAATGGCCGCGGTTTGGGCGACGCCTACACTGTGACGCTGGACAGAATAAAGTCGCAAAGTGGGGGCAAGTCAAGACTTGGGATGGCTGCTCTGATGTGGATCTCTCGATCAGAGCGGCTAATGAGCCCGGACGAGCTATGCCACGCCCTAGGCGTACAAATAGAGTCTTCTGACCCCAACCCTGATAACATCCCGTCGATACAAACACTACTGTCCTCCTGCCTTGGACTTGTTACAGTCGATAGAGAAGAATCGACTATCCGCTTAGTGCACTTCACACTTCAAGAATATCTCGGCAGTCACTCCAAGGTCTTCCAGTATCCTTATTCGGTAATGGCCAAGGTTTGCTTGACGTACCTTAACTTTGATTGCATCAGGGAACTCTCCCCCGTTTTGGATGAGGCCCCACAAGAACACCCCTTCCGTAAACATGCCTCCTGCTGCTGGGGACACTACGCAAGAAACGAAACCACGGAAGGCGTGAAATCACTTGCGCTTCAGCTGCTGGACAAATTTGATAGCCATATATCAGCAAAACTTCTTTTACATCCACACGTCCACGAACTAAGGTGGGGGGTAGCACGACTCCATAAGGGGTTTACGGGGCTACACTGCGTAGCCTATCTGGGTATCGATGAGATTGCTAGTGCTTTGTTGGATACCAAAGATTGGGATGTTGATAAGGCCGATTTCTTAGGTCATACACCATTGATATTGGCTTCAAAGAATGGGTGTGAAGGCGTTGTAAAACTACTCTTAGAAGAGGCGGGGGCCAATGTCAACACACAAGACACTATGTATGGCAGAAAACCCCTCTCGTGGGCTGCGTGGAATGGACAGGAGGGAGCGGCTAAGCTACTCCTAGAACGGGGTGAGATTAGTCCCGAATTGCGAGACAACGAAGGCCGAACACCACTCTCCTACGCGGCCGGCCAATCCGGGAGTGAGAGAATACTGAAGCTGCTTTTAGAACGGGCAGAGGTTAACCCCGAATCCCGAGATAATGACGGCCGAACACCGCTCTCTTGGGCTGTGTGGTATGGAAGCCAGGACGCTGTGAAGCTGCTTCTAGAGCGGGATGGGGTTGATCCCGAGTCGCGGGACGATTCTGATCGAACACCGCTCTCCTACGCGGCCAGCCAATCCGGGGGCGAGGTGATATCGAACCTGCTTCTGGGACGGAAAGAGGCCAATCCCGAATCGCGAGATAATTCTGGCCGAACACCTCTCTCTTATGCGGCTGACGCAAACTGGGGTGAGAAGGCAGTCCAGCTGCTTCTGGAGCGGGATGAGGTTGATCCCGAATCGCGAGATGACTTTGGCCGGACACCACTTTCCTACGCGGACGGCGCATACAGTCAGTGTTCCCTAGTGATGGGCACGATCATGATCGATCAGATTATGGGGGTCATGATCGAGCATGATCGAGCAATCGAGTGATCGACCATGATTGCGCCTTAGGACTGCTCGAGCATGATCCAGTGATCGAGGAGCGGGTTATCTGTGAATACAGAGTGGCTTGTCATTTTCATTCCTGGTCCAAAATCTGGCTTAAATTTAGTGGCTTTTCACATTTATTCTTGGACGAGTATTTGGTTACTTGAGATTAAAGAGTCTTAAATGGATAGCTGTTCTTGACTCGGAAACTTGTATATATATTCTAGTTAGATGCTATCATTATTATTGAAGAGAGGAATTTGGAATACATGAAGGGTTGGCTTTAAAGTTGCACAAAGGACGCTATCTGCTAGTGAGTGATCGATTATGATCGAGTTTAGTCGAGCAGTACCATGATCGATCATGATCTGATCGAGAGGGCCTTGTGATCGAGATGATCGAGCACTGCATGATCGATCATGATCTGATCGTGTCCATCACTAGTGTTCCCAAGTGTCCAGTCCGTCCGTCTTTAGCCTGGACGGGACGGACGGCCGGGCCCTATAGGTGTCTTGGTTTATGTTTCATTTTCGGATTTCATGAGCATTAGGTAAGTGTTATTAAGATGTGAAACATTTTTATTCTAATGTAGAGAAGCTTTGGCTCTACTATTATGTATCAAATTTCGGACTCTGCTTTCTCGCTAGGATTTCTCAAAATGGTTAATCTTCGTCTCTCGGGTCTGTATTTATTCACCAAGGCAGAGGTGTGGAGCGACCACGCAGTCTATAGGCGATGGGTTAGGCGATATGGGTGACGACAGGGCCGAGACGGTAGTGATGGGGGATGCGTGTAGCATCCAGGGCCTACAAGGGACGCACATCCTTACTCAGGACGGTAGGTAACCTACAGGTGACGCCCGTCCTCATGCAGGACGGTAGGTACCTACCGGAAGTTACCGTCTCCAAAAAAGACTGCAGGGCCCGCCCGTCAACCTACAGTCCTGCGGTCTTTTCAAAAGACGGACGCCGTGGACGGACGGGACTATAGGACGCCGGGCCCTAGCGTCCGGACGGGACGGTTGGGAACACTGCGCATACTGGGGTGATGGGGCAGCCAAACTACTTCTGGGACGAGAAGAGGTCGATCCCGAATCACGAAACAATCTTGGCCGGATGCCGCTCTCCTATGCAGCCGGCGCATACTGGGGTGAGAAGGCAGCCGGGCTTCTTCTTGGGCGGGATGAGGGTTGATCCCGAGTCGCGAGATAATTCTAGCCGAACACCACTTTCCTACGCGGCCGGCGTGTGCAAGGGTGTGGGGGTAGTCGAGCTGCTTCTTGAACGGGGTGAGGTTGATCCCGAATCGCGAGATAATTCTGGCCGGACACCGCTCTCCTACGCGGCCACATACGGGAGGGAGGGGACAGCCAAGCTGCTTCTAGAACGGGAAGAGGTCAATCCCGAATCGCGAGGCAGTTCTGGCCGAACACCGCTCTCCTACGCGGCCAGTGAACACGGGAGTGAGGAGATAGTCAAGCTGCTTCTGGAGCGGGATGAGGTTGATCCTGAATCGCGAGATGATTCTGGCCGAACACCGCTCTCACACGCGGCCGGCGCATATAAGGGAGAGGGGGCAGTCAAGCTGCTTCTGGAACGGGAAGAGGTTAATTCCGAATCGCGAGATAATTTTGGCCGAACACCGCTCTCCTACGCTGCCGGCACATTCTGGGGTGAGGGAGCAGCCCACCTGCTTCTAGAACGGGAAGAGAGACGATTCTGGCTGAATCCCGCTCGTTTGGACTACCGATCGTGATATACGGGGTAGTCAAGCTGCTTCCCGAACAATAAGAGGTCAACCCCCCATCGAAAGGTGATTCTGGCCTGCCACCGCTTTAATTGGCTGTGTAGTTTGGGCGGGGTGGAAGCTGCTCGGATCTAAGATATTATCGTAATATCTAGGGCCAATTGTGTATTTAAAAAACTAAACCAGAGTATCTCTCCCAATTCTATAAGCCATGGGTAAACTCCCCCTATCTCACATCTTCGTTGAGATCCGATGAACTTTTTCATACTACCCTAGCTGTGGGGCTTTAGTAAGTTTACGGTAGGTTGCCTTATTCCATGGTGTTATATGGTATCGTTTAGGGCTATGGGCATGCAGATAGCCCATTAGTATATTATATACGACAATTGCGTTGTCACCCTTCACAATATAGCTACTTGATCTCTATCATATATTTATAGACCCCACTGCACTATAGCAATCGCTAGGGTGGGGCGAGGCTCCCAGAACCTTATCAGATGCAGTATTCCAAGCCGTCCAGTCTGTCTGTCTTCGAGGTAGGACGAGACTGACTAAGGCTCATAGTCAGTCTCTTTAGGGGTGTAGGACGAACTAGGCCCGGGAAGGTGAGGACCGGACGGACTGTAGGGGAATATAGTCCTAGCTCTTGGACCTCCGGTACTAGCCGAAGCAGGAACATACACCTCCGAACCAATAATTATAGTATCATGAAACATCACTCGTGCAGTCCCCGGCTGCCGGCCCTCACAATACCCAGCCGTACCCCCTTATTTTTCCATCCCCTCTCCTCCCACAGACAGCCGGCCATCATCCGTGTGAAGGAGAACCACGACTACTAGCGCTTTCAAAGCGCGTCCGGGGCGGCAATTAAGTTACCCTCTTCTCTTCCCCCCCCCCGTTCCCCCAGTCTCCCAGGTGCACGTGTGAACCCACCCTCCGATGACGTTTTGTGGTACCAGACAAACCCCGAAACACCCCCCAAACCTATAGCGTGGGAAGGCTTCGGTTGCCTACCCATTCTACCCCCAGCCTCAACCGAGTGAAATTTACCTAGCCTTCCCTATTCGGATCCGGTATCGTCTTTTCAGTACGCTACTTAAACCTACCGTTCGGTCTGTGACTGCGGTATAACACACCCGAGGAAGGAGCCGCGATAACCAAGTTACCCGCTTGGAGATAATAACGGAGTTGAGTTGTTGTCTTTTTTGGCACGTACTGTACTAATCATGGCAGCCCTGCTTATGTCTCAGGAGACAGTGTACTAGGAGTGAAGTCTATACGGTACTTTCCTCCAGAGTTATTCACCGGAGATTCACCCTGCTCTTTCGGCTAGTTAGCTATACTTTATTAAAGATCTCCTCACCTCAAGCAGAACAAATGTATAAGTTTCTTGTGTGTGACAATTCTAAACTTAGCCCCACTACAAATATATACGATAGAATAGGAATGTATAAGCACCAAAAAATATTGCGGTTCACCACCCTTTGCCAAACACACCCCTATATAGAAACTTAGACAGGTCAAAATTTATGCTGTCACTTTCACGCCATAAAAACTTACATGCTTAGAAGTCCCTTCCGGTACTCCTTCTCCTGACGAAAAGTTTATATGCACAACGAGTCATTCACATATTCTTACCCGCATGAACATGCATCAGAGCCTAAGCCCCGTTGGCTGCGTAGCGAGCTCGGTAAGACTATACGCGTGCCAAACAACAACCAAGAACGTGCACCACACGGTGCTCCACACCCCTGGTGCTAAGGCCGGGTAATACCCCTCCCAAAAGACAAACCCCCCCAAAGAAAACCTCTCGAAAGGAAAAAAAACCCCCCCAAGACTCAGCCTCCTCACCCCCTCGAGGAGAAAAACCCCCTTCTCCAAAGCTCCCACCTCCTCTAAAGACTTCTCCCCCTCTCGACAAAATACACTTCACCTCACAAAAGTTGAAAAAACCCCTCTTCTCCACCCAAAACCTCCACCTCCTTCTAAAAGACAAAACAAGAAAAGTGCTCTAAGGTAGAGACAGGACATTAGAAAACCGTAGGCAGGAACACAAAAAGCCGGGGCTTTAAATAAACATGGGTCCCCAAAGCTTAGATCTCGGATACTGGTACAGTGTACAAGTAGCTCTGCTATGTTTCGACCCTAGTTAGCGAGGCGGGTAATCTGCCGTAGTGACTGTCCGACTATGTTATTTTTACTTTTTTCGTTAAATCCTCGGTTGGACTGCCGGTAGGTCCATGACAGGTACTCGGGGGTGAGGATAAGTCGGGCGCACAAGCACCGTCACAGCTACACCTCCAGTCATTGGAAAAACGACTTGTCGCACAAACCGATATTTAGGTTTCCGACCAATCAGAAACCGACCCCTCATTAGAGCTTAGGCTTCTTTGGCTTCATTAATCTACAACTATGTCGTCCAGCCTAGGGAATACGATTACTGATCTATTCCGTGAGAATCAGGGACTAAGGAAGAACATGGAAGAAGAGAAAGCAGTCAAGGAGACCTTGATGGCTAGGAAGAAAGAGTTGGAAAAGCTAGTGGGAGATTTGAGGAAGGAGAAGAGCGACCTTAGGGTCCTCTTAGCAGGGGATAGGAAGACGGCGATCGCAAAGACCCCATTAAAAGTTACATTCGCTAAGGTTAAACTGAACATGCCCGATACACAGGTTTCGGCAATTCATTTCAGGCTTGGAAGAAAAAGAGGAGGAAAGGAGGGTGAAAGGTCTGGGTTTCTGTCAGGGAGGGTGGAGGTGGGTGAAGGGCAGAGGAGGAAAGTTGAGGAAGAGGTGAGAACGCGGGTTAACCCTGAAAAGGTAAAGGGAACAGGGCCTGTGGTGGGATTAAAAGTGGGTGGTGGGGCGTGGTTGGTTGGGGTGGAAGGTGTGGAGGAGGAGTTGGGTCGGATGGGAGGTGTGAGTTGTGATGGTAGCCATTGGTTAATTGATGATGGGGAACGGGGCCGGAGGATGAAGGAGGGAAGAACTTCGTCCACTGTGGTGGCGTTGGTAAGAGGAGGAAAAGAAGTGGATGGCCTGTTGCGTACGGGAATGTGGTTGGCTGGCTGATGGTGCTCGATCCAGCGATTCCCGGCTGTAAAGCCCGTAAGGAGGGTGGATAGGTGGCTTCACGTGAAGGTTGCTCTTGATGTGTTAGGCATACTAAGAATGCCGACCTATAAGGCTAACGCACAGACTCCTGCGTACCAATCAGTCAAGTACAAACCACAAAAGATACATCTGGGTCTAGCTTAAGATGATAGTGACGTGCCTCCGACTATAAGGTCACGTGTTCGATTCAGAGCCGCGTCATAGTTATTATTAATTAAAATATAATTATGCGACAAGTCATAAACATGACGGCGATAATAGCGCAAAGACGCCTGAGAGATTTAAGTGGGTGTTCCCGTTTTGGGATGCCCATAGGGTAGGAACGAGGGTTCCCAAAAGATGACGGACGGAATAAGAATAAAACACTTAAGTAAAAATATTGTAGGACGATACCAGAAGTCACATAGCGGAGACCTCCGGGCCCGCTCAGAACCAGTCAGTACGAAGATAAGCTAGTGAGCGCAAATTGCTATTCGAGCGATTACGGCCACAAGTCGGTTCGGAAACCTGATGCGCAGACAGTGACAGACTCTAGAGCATTGCATGATCTGACGCCTTTGAAGTTGGCCGCTTCATATAAGGTTCGGTGAAGAGATATTATTACGTTGACATTAGTCGACTACGTGTACTCTAGACAGACCTGTTATCCACGAGACTGACACACCCTCACGGTAATATGGTAGTGTACGTCTTCATAATGTGAGCATGGAGTTGAACTGTTGTCAGGGTGAGGAGGTGTTCACACTTACGAGTTCAGAGAACTTTGTTCGGTCGATACTTAGTTAGTATGGTTAGGACATGTAGCCCGCGAACACTCGGACGCGGAATATAAATATTGAAGTTCCTCCCTCGCTTAAATAGAATCATCAAGCACCGGAGAAGAGATCTTATCAATATAAGAAGTTAAAAACTTCTTATTTGCCCACTTTATCTTTACACTACACGAGTAACCTAGTTACACTTTACTACGAGCCTTCCTAGACAAAATTCTCCATCTATAGAAGCACTCGAGCATAAGGCCTAGCCCGGTATCATAAGTTACCATACCGGCTACCCTTAACACTCTATTGATAGTTCTCCTTGTTACCAAGGCTCACTAGACATGAATAAGGCTGTCACGACAAAGTATATAAATAAAAATATATATCAGATAGTAAGGCTAGACCTCTTCAAAAATCGAATTCTACAAAAATATCTCGAACTACTATCGCGCCGCAATCATCCCCTATACTCACCTGTCATACCCTACGGGGTTACCATCAACCAAGAACTAGAGGAAATCCAGATTTACTGGACTCTACAATATCTCCCTTAATATATAGAAGACGATCTTATAACACCAACCTCTACAGAATTCATTCAGGCATTTCTTGAAACATATCAAGACACCGAAGAAGAGGCAAATGAAGAGTGGAACACCCCCTACCCACTATCGAAATCCAAATATCACTACGAGATACCAGCTATTTGGACATATAGTCAGACGAATTATCCAAACCAAGACAATTCAACTCTACCCCTATCGGTGAAATAGGCAGACAGACGAAGACAAGCTGGACACTATTTCTTTCGTGAAAGAAACCTTTCACACGTTTGAAGACGATCAGTGGATGTACGAAATCCACGAGCAAGATATCCTCGAGTTCGATATCCCAAAAACATCAACTCAAAAGACATACCCAATGTCTCTTTTTCCCCGAATCACCAGTGGAGATCCAATGGACGTATCCGGCGGTAAACCAGCAGACCCATTGGAACGCATCACCGAAGCCTCCGTGATCTCTAGCAATGAGGGACCAATCCACTCAGACAAACTACCAAGAAGAACTGGATCCCCATACCAACCAGGACATCTACAAAGAATTGGTGCAGGAATTGAAAACTCGGGATCCGGCAGACGACAAGGATCACCAAAGCCAAGAGACGATAATGCCTTCCTCAAAGCCCAAACGTCAAGGGCAGGATTGGCAATGAGACACCTTGACGGGAAAATAGCAACAAACCAAGTAAAACTTGAGAATTTAGACGAGCGAGTACAAGGACTTGTACACAAAATCCAGGATACACAGCAAGAGGTCGAGGACGGCAAACAACTCGATACAGAAAGCCTAGTAGCTTTCGAGGGAATAGTCATTGCGGTAGAAAATGCTACTCAGACCCGCCAGGAGGAAATTACCAGACTAGCTCTTGAGCTAGAAGATGCGAGGAAGCAGCAGCAAGAAGCAAATGAAAGACAAAGTCGTCACGAAGTAGTAAGTTCTCAACTACATGATAATATAATGGGACAGGGCGAGACTTCAGCAAATAGGGCAAATGCCTTAGAGCAAGAAGTAATCAAATTGAGAGCTCAATATGCAGCAGATGTCGCCACCCTTCAGCGAGTGGTGAACGGACACACCGAAACTCAAGAACGAGTAATTGAAGAGTAATCTGCCCAGATGACCCTTATAATGCAAAAATCGGCCGGTTTCCAACCAACCCCTACCACTACTACCCCGGCTCCACTGCCGACACAAGTTCCTGCAGCCCCACAAGTTGCTACGAACCCTGATCGAGTACAACGATGGGCACAAGAAAGACAGGAGCAAAATGCAAGAGAAGAAGGCAGGCAAGACAAAGGGAAACAGCGGGAAGGAGAACCGCCAAGGTCAGGAAACCAGGGAGGTGGAAATCAAGGTCCCCCTCCCCCTCCACCAGGCAATAACCCAGATCCCAGTGACGATGGATCAGACCAGGGTGGTGGAGGAGAAGGAGGGGGCAACCCAGGCTAGTGACCAGGCAGAGGAGACCCTATCCACCCACAAGTCACGATGATGGCTCAAGCGATAGGGATAGCTATCGCAAACAGTGGTAAACGACAAGCTGACGGCCCACTCCCATTCAAAAACTGAAAGGACGAAAACTTTAAACTTTGGTTGCTTCAATGCAAGGACCACTTCAAAAGAAAGCCTAAATAGTGGAGATCGGATACGGACCGAATCAAATATGCGCTGGGGGGAATGGAAGGGGAAGACATGTCGGCGTTTGCATTTACCTATCGAAATAAGATGACTGGAGAATTACGCCATCAGAAAATCGAAGGTTACGAATTTTGGGAGACCTTCAAAGGACAGTTGTCACAAACGGTGACTAAGCAAGGCAGAATCTCACATGACTAATAGTTATTAGTTATAGGTTTGTTATCTTTCACACTATGAGATCAGTTGACTCATAGGTTTTCACATGACGACGCAATAGCGTGTCATTGGGTTATTGTTATTGGTTGATATTTGACATGACGCACGATTGTGGTCATGTGGTTTTGACATGACGCACGATTGTGGTCATGTGGTTTATGTATCTCGCACATGACTCATAGTTATGAGTCATGGGGTTTACGCATGTGACCCCGTTAGGGCACATGACTTGTTTTATGAGTTTTGATTGGTGGCGAGATAGGGCGCAGCTGACTCGGACGAATCAGCTGATGGATTTCACACTATGACTCACTATGAGTCATGACTCGCGTGACGCGAGGGTATAAGTCATGCAGGGCTAGGGTTGAGGGAAGAACCCCTATATAGGGGCACCCTAGGGGTAGGAGACCTGGGTTCTTCACGCAACCATCTAAGTTCTTTCATACACTATACTTTCAATACAAAGATCTTTATCTATCGCACTTTCGGGAATCAAGACCAGACGGTCTTATATGAGCCTAGCGATCGACGTTGCTAGATAGGAGTCAACGGACTTAGCTATCGCAACAGATATAGAGAGCGAAAGGAGTGATCGTTAGGCGACTATCGGTTACCTGCTGCAAGTATCACCCGGAGAGGGGAGGATTGTAACATTTGGTTGCGTCAACCAGCAGCACCTAACAAACAGACAAAACGGAGACCAACAACGAAGACGCCATTGACCCCCTAGCAGAAAATCTCGACCTTTCATCACTTGGAGAAGGACTTGAAAGAGCCTTAACACAAGAGAGGGCACCAAGCCCTACTACACCAGAGCCACCATCACCAATCGGATCAGAAGAAACAGAAGAACAGGGAAGGACCCGACGAAACACGATGGCGACTACAGCAGAACAAGAGGGAGCGTCCTCCTCGGAAGCAACCCCGATCTTGAATCCTGAGCAGATGAGGCAAATCATTGCCTCCTTAAGTGGAGGAACCAGGAAGCCCAAGGCAAAGGAACCCGAGGTGTATCGAGGGGAACGACACAAGCTATGAGGATGGCTAGCCCAACTCATTGTATACTACAGAACGGTAGGATGGCAAACTGGACATGATGAGGAAAAAATCCTCTATGCAACAAGCCTCCTAAGGGACGACGCAGGAACCTGGATCACACCTTACGCGGAAGAAAGGATCACCCCAACATGGGACAATTGGGCGGGATTCAAGACAGAATTACAAAGACAATTTGGCGTAATCGACGCCAAGGGAGAAGCAAGAAGCAGAGAGAAAAACATGAGACAAGGCAAACGATCGGTCACAGAATACTGGAACGAATTCCGCCTGGTGGCAAGCGAAGCCGAATTGGACGACTCAACTGGAGGAGAACTACTCCTAGGAGGGATGATCGCGGAATTACAGAACGCCTGGGGAGCTAGTAGCGAGGAATACGAAGGCCTCGAAGCACTAGCCCAATGGGCAATCAGGAAAGAAACCAAGCTAGCCACGGTCAGGCATATCCAAGAATCAGCATCGACGAAAAACATCCAAAGGGAGACCACCACACCGCGAAACCCAGATGGGACATACAGGTCCACCAACAATGGTAATCAGAATTATGGCGACCCTATGGAACTGGACGCGACGCGAAAAAGACCACGATTCAATATTTCAAGGGAAGAATTCCAAAGATGGATACGAGAACAACTATGCCTCAAGTGTGCACAACCGGGACAGTTGGCCAGGAGTTGCACAAAAAAAGATGGACCCAAACGATTTAACGCACAAGCCAGGAGCTGGCAACCCGCGAAGAGAACCGCCCCTTGGCAAACCAGACAAAAGATCAGAGAAATAGAGGTCGAACAGGAACCTGAACAGTCGGGAAACGAGGAATGTCCCCAGTAAAAGATGGTCTGAGGGACAGCCCCGAACGAAGACCCATCATCATGGAAAACTACTACGCGGCACTCAACTACACGGAAACACTCGATAACGAAAAGGACCATATTATGGTCAAAATACAACTACAAGGCGAAAAAGAGTCAGTCACTATCAACGCCATGATCCACTCAGGAGCAACAGAAGACTTCATAGACAGAGACGTCTGCAACAAACACGGGATCAAGATGATCAAAGCAAAAAATCCAAGGGAGATTTACCTTGCGGATGGAAAATCAAGCGCTATGGGTCCCGTTACCCATATGACGAAAGTACCTATGGACATTAGTAGCCATAGGGAATTGGCAACCTTCCAAGTGGCAAATCTCCAAAACCATGAGGTCATTCTCGGAATGCCATGGT
>Ga0307507_10003837_pt1 | contig 28072 bp, 13 predicted proteins | sample 7_EM_MG_FD_207223 | JGI IMG/M metagenome (GOLD analysis project Ga0307507, IMG submission 207223) | Populus trichocarpa ectomycorrhiza microbial communities from riparian zone in the Pacific Northwest, United States - 7_EM | ecosystem: Host-associated > Plants > Roots > Unclassified | place...
GTACAGGGGTTATATAACGCTAGCAGGGGTTTAATAAAGCTAGTAGGGTTTTTCTATAAAGCTATACTAGTTAAGTACTAGCGAGATTTATCTCGTTTGCCGCCTGAGTCGCTTACTGAGATAACGGTCTCCGTAGCAGTCACTTCGGTATCCGTAGATATAGGCCTATATCAAGGCCTATATTCCTCGTAGTTAGATTCCATAGATTCATTCATTCTTTCCAATATCATTCAGTTCATCAAGAGCTTACTGTCTAAAATGGTACGAAAAACCTGCAAGAACGGATCCCAAAGCTGCCGCGCTTAATGCTGATAGCTACGTGTGGCATGCAACCGTTTTTTGGTTCTTCCAGTTCTATGGTTCTGTCGCGCCGTCGGAATTCACTAGCGAGGCACAGCTTGAGAGCTACGATGGGTCGAAAGACCAAAATGGAGAATCTGGGCCGATTGACTATCCTCTTAATAGTGCTGGCCAAGGATGCACATAATCAACGTAACCGTAATCGGCCTATAAATTTTAGTTATCATAAAACCACTCCACCTAATTATGATTGACTATATTGATTATATTAGATATATTATTTAGTTATTATATAAAATAATCGGTTAAATATATTATAAGAAATAAACAGTAAGGAACACTAACAAAAATAAGGTTTAGGGCATTGCTATATATAAACTTTAGTATATTTCTATATAATATCAAAAGATTTATGTTTTTTAATCAACTCAATTTAATCAGGACCTCTAGATTGAATGCGTTGCCAAGTCCGCGCTCTTAGTTGATTGAACTGATTGAGTCTTGGCATTCAATTCAATTCAATATTAAAGCCTCGTTGAATGATTTGCAAGCCTGACGCTATCTCTGTAAAGAGGTCGATAAAATATAGTAATGTCGTATAAGTAGAAACTTTACAATATTTAACAAAGATTATAATAAATACTATAGAGGAAGACCGATCGTAAACGGAGGCGTTCGCTATAATTGCTATATATGTGACGGTTCGCACAAATACCTCTGAACCAAAGCTTGTGGATTGCTATCTAATGAAGATACTAAGCTAAGGAGGAGGAAAGGTGGCCGCGAGGGCTTGTATAAACAAATAGGTAGCGCGGGCCGCCAAGGCGCTAATAGTAGACGAGCCAATAGTAGGCAAGCAAACAGTAAGAAACACAGTATGCCAGGTAGCAGAATTTGGCAGGTGACGCGCTCTAGCACCGTCATATCACCCCCCCCTTCTAAAAAAGCCTGCCCTCAGGCGTTGTCCGAGCTCCCTATTATTGTCTAAATTGTTATAATTATCTAACCCTCCTTCCTAGCATTTAATCCAGCTATCTAATTTACGTAGTAGTTTAGGGAAGTTAGGGTAGGCTAGGTAGAAGTCCTATAGCTTATAGGGGGAGTACTTAAAATTAAATACAGTGTACCACTCTAGGTTATTATTATAGCCTACCTAGCTTATATAGTATTTTAAGATATTATAGACCTTTTTTACTACTAGGATTTCTTTAACTTCCTATTCTTTGTTCTCTACAATCTAGATTAGTAGTAGGGGGTTATTATACTATCTAGGTAGTAGATTACCTGTATCCTTTTATAGCCAGTCTAGAGAGAAGATAGGGTAGATCTTTATTAACTTTAGTAGCTTAACCTTAAAAGGTATTCTACCTTTTAAAGAGTCTTATATAGGCCAGCTATTTAATAGTCTAGCTTATAGCTTAGCCTCTAGGTTTTCTAGTTCTTTATTAACACCTATACCTTATCTCCTATTTGGAAGTCTACCTTATAATAATAATAGTTTATATTAGACTTCTTCTTCTCTTATACCTTTCTTATAATTATTTAAGCAGTCTCCTAGGCTCTATATATTCTCTTAGTAAATGCCTAGGCCTTTTTATAACTAAGGCATTTATAGGCCGTAGTGGGTTTAGTAGGCCTATCCTAATTAAAGGACATTTATGGTATATACCCGTAGAGTAGTTTAAATAGGGACATCCCTGTACTATTATATGGAGAGGTCTATTTTTAGCGAGTCACGTGGCGCTGAGAGATCCGGAAACTCTGCGACTCTTGAGCTTGATCATGCATCAACCTCTATACAGAGCTTGATTCTCAACGCCACGACGGCTCTCGTAGCTTGTTTCTATCGCATACTCTTCTATGCGTTGCCATGAATCGCTAGCTAGTTGTCAATTATATATTCCTCCCTCTGCCTATATAAACTCCTCCCTTCCCGCCCCAAACTCTCCCCTAATACTAGCCACCACCATAACTAGCAACACGTTATTAAATATAGAGTAGGGCGACAAGCGGCCTACGGCCGCTATGGGCCACTGTATAGGCGACCAGATTGACCTAGCCATACTAGCGCTTATGCCGGAGGCTATAAAGTTGGAATACTTCGCCACGCTCCTAGAGGCCATAAAGGCCAGTAGTAAGCGGATGGCTGATAAGCACCTAGATATAACGCTTCGTCGGAAGCGCTCGAATCTTAGTGTTAAGGAAATAGGTAAGGCTCCAGCCCCTTCTGCCGTCTTATTGGTGGCCACTAGATTTCTAGGTATCCCCTAGCAGATCTTACTACAGATATATAACCACAAATTCCGGCTAGCTGAGCAGCTTCCACTCCTTTGCCAGGCTAGGCAATATTAGGCCCTATTTAGTAAGAAGGCTCCGCCTAATTTAAAGAAGGAAAAGGCCCTTAAGGACTTCGGGGCCTTTTATGCCATATAGTCGTACTGCTTTATTATATACGCCCAAATCGTCGCCTAATTGTTTCCGGATTACCACACTATTGTGCCTAAGATGTTGGCCTTCTATAATATGGTCCTAGACTGGGCCTAGATCTATAAATAGAAGGACACAGTGCTTCTATACACTGTATAATGGCATTAACATATAATCAATACTAACAAACTAGACTTTAATTGGATGGCCGTGCTAACTAAATTTAAGGACTCCTTCTTAATGCCGGATAAGATCCTTCCTGCTCTAGCTATGGCCGACATAAGGCTACTAAAGAGGGAGAGTTGTATATGCTAGGCCTGTGAGAGCAATATTAAGAGCTAGGTCTGTAATAAGTTTAATACTAATACCTGCTTCTTTAACGCGTGTAGAAGGAAGCATAAGTGCAATAAGTGCAGCTCTAATAAGCACGCCGCTACAGCGTGTATGAAGAAGTGAAGCTGGAGCCTTGGCGCGGATAATGGTATAGATATTAACTCCATAGACGAAGTCTACCTGTCCGCGCTAGGCTATGGCCTCCTGCCTATTAAGGCAGGCCTGCCAGGCCTATTTATAGGGCCTATTAAGGCCCCAGAGCTAACCCTAGTATGCTAACTCGCCTAGGAAGCGACTATGACCGCGCTTAAAGCGCTTAAGCTGCCACTAGAGCGGCCAAATACGCACCTATTGTTTAATACCTATAATGACTCTAAGCCTCCGATTTCAAACTTACCCTCTCTGCTGCATGTGTTGGCCTAGGCGAGGCTACTTATAACGTACCTAGGCGACCTAAAAACGCTACTGCCCGCTATTATTATATTTGGCGCCCAAATAGGATATATAGGGCCGCTGGCCTACTCCTATAGCCTAAACCACCCTATTAACAACCCAGTGGTAATTATGGATAAGCTGTGGAGTGACCTCTTAGCTAAACGGGTCCAGATTTTAATAACTAACACCTTTATTTTGCCGCTCGGGCTAGTTCTAAAGTATAATGGCGGCTGGCGTTATATATACAACCTATTATACCCGCTGGGGCGTGGAATTAACCAGCGGATTCTTTGCCACTATAGCTACCTCTTATACCTATAACTCCAAGAGATCTATGATATAATTATAGCCTCTAAAAGAGGCTGCCTTATTATTAAGTAAGATATTAAGGACGCCTTTTATATAGTGCTAGTTGCACCTTACTACCAACCGCTACTTGGCTTTAAATGGGACGGCGTAATATATGTTAAATGTTGCCTTTTATTTGGCCTAGCTACTGCCCCATTCCTATTTAACCTCTTTGTGGAAGGACTATAATAGATCCTTACCGCGCTGTTGTCTAATTAGTCCGTTAACCACTATCTAGACGACTTTATCTCTATCGTTTACTAGAGCGGCTCTTAGCCAGAGCTCTAAGAGCGCTTTAATATAGTCTACCGCGCTATTATAGACAGACTTGGTATCCTGTGGAACGACTCTAAGGACAAATAAGGCACCTGCGTTATAGTCCTAGGCATAGAAATTAATAGTAAGGCTATAGAGGCCAGGCTTTCTGTGGATAAGAAGCTTTGGGTCTTCTAGGCCATAGCTAACGCACTTAATAGAGGCAGCCTGACGCTGACGGAGGCGTAGTTGCTTATTGGCTACCTTAACTTCTGCACGCAGGTGGTGCTCCTTGGAAGGACCCAGCTACATCCACTATTTATATTTATCGCGGCCTTTCCCCCTATAGCCCGCGCTGGCTGGCGCCGACTGCTAGCGGACCTTATAGAAGACCTTAAATGGTAAAGAGACCTGCTACTATAGTTTAACGGAGTCCGCTTCCTTAATAGTGCTGCTAGGCCGCTAGTACACGTTGTTATAGATGCCTTAGATACCGGCCTTGGCCTCTTCTACTTTAAATCATTAAATATAGACGCCTCCTAGCGGGATTACGCCTTACACCTTCCACTAGCCCACGCTGTGATGATAGCCGTTAAGCCAGAGCTTGAGACGGCCCATATTAATGTTAAAGAGGCAGAGGCAATCCTTATCGCTTTCCAGCTATTTAGCCAATTGTGGCACGGCTATAAAGCAGTCCTATATACCGACAGCTCTACCGCGCTCTGGGGCCTCCGGAAAGGATATATTAAAGGCGCAGCGAACGCCCCTCTTAAATAACTCCTTCTGCTTGCGGCCGCGCGAGACATAGACCTATACCTAATATGGCTCTCCTTAGAGGATAACGCGCTGGCGGATGCTCTCTTACGTCTAGATAGGAAGCGGATTGCTAATATAAGCCTATAGTTAAGCAACCTCTTACCCTTAAGCCGCCCGATTGGTTCTGGAAAGAGAACGAGATCTATACCTTTGGCGACGCCTACCTAAGGCTACTCTGGAACGGCCTATTTGCTGGCACGAGGCTATTGTACAAATCGCACTAGAACAGCTATAAGAAACTCTATACCTTAAACGGAGTCGCCCTATAGCCGGCTATAGCAGACTTACTAGCTAGATGGGTTACTATACGGCTGTTTGGGTCCTTATTACAGAAGCAGCTACGCCCTAACTTTGTACTCTAAGGACTCTCCGCCCTCCGCTTAGTGCACGTAGATAGACGCCTCCTGCTAGAGGCCTTTAATAACAAGCATATCCGCCGCCTTATAGATGGTGGCCGCTGACTGTTCAAGCAATGGGTAACTAGAGAGAGACGGCCTCTCTTAAAGGCCCTAGTATTGCAGCTGTTAAGCTACCTTGTGCCACCCTAGGCTGGAGGCCTTAGCTGTAGACCGCCCCGGCCCTTAATTAACAATGTTAACTTCGCAGCTGCCTACTGAGTTGCCTTTGCCGGCTTTATAAGAGTAGGAGAGTTCACCTATAATATAGCTAATAGGAAGGACAACAAGACCTTCGCCGCTATAAAGCTTATAAAAGGTGACGTATACTTTGTAGCTGACTATACTAGGCTTATGCTTAAGCGTAGCAAGACGGATAGAGCTTATAAAGGCGTTAATATTATACTAGCGAGATCTAGAGACAGCGCCTACCTAGTAAAAGCGCTAGAAGCCCTCTTTACGCTAGACCCATATAAGCTAGGCTAGCCGCTCTTCCGCTTTAAGAGGGCTATTTTTAACTAGAACAACTTCCTTAAGCGCCTTATAACTGGGCTACTAGACCTTAGGGTTAAGCCTAGCGGCTACCTTAGCCACAGCTTCCGCAAGGGCGCCGCTTAACACGCCTACGATAGTGGTATACTTAATAGTTAGATCTAAACGCTAGGCTAATAAACCTCTAATGCTTTTTAGGCCTACTTTTTAACAAATCTGGCTATGCTATACCGCCTTAACCACTAGTTCCTAACTGGAACTCTACTCCCCTTCTCCTCCATGGCCTTAACGGCCCGTATAGCGGCCTAGGCGTGACCTTAACACTATACACACCCTAGGTTTGGCACGGACGTTATTTAGGGGGTCTCCTCTGGTATATATAGCTAGCGGAGAGCTAGGCCTCTAAGCAGCTTAATTTAAAGGCTCTATAGCCTTATTAACGCGACGCCTAAGGCCAAGATCTACGCCTATAGGCCTACACGGCCTACGGAGGCCTCCGTGCCGCAAATAACAAAGTTATCCACCAACACTGTGTCCTATGCGTGAAGCCGTATATAGACTAGCCTATCTAGGCTTAGCCCCCGTAAGAGAGCAAAAAAATAGATAGAGAGGTCTATTTTTAGCAAGTTACGTGGCGCTAAGAGATCTGGAAACTCTGCGACTTTTAAGCTTAATTATGCATCAACCTCTATACAGAGCTTGATTCTTAACGCTATAATGGCTCTTATAGCTTGTTTCTACCCTCCTACCGTCCCGTAGATAGTTGCCTCTTAGGAGTGCGTTAGGGGGTCTCCTCTGGTATATGCAGCTGGCGGAAAGCTAGGCCTCTAAGTGGCTTAATTTGAAGGCTCTACAGCCTTATTAACGTGACGCCTGAGGCCAAGATCTACGCCTACGGGCCTATACGGCCTACGGAGGCCTCCGTGCCGTAAATAATAAAGTTATCCACCAACACCGTGTCCTATGTGTGAAGCCGTATATAGACTAGCCTATCTAGGCTTAGCCCCCGTGAGAGAGCGAGAAAATAGAGGGGAGTATAAGCTGTATATAGTCCATTATAGGCAGTAATTCTAACCAGTTATCCTAATAGTAGTCTATAAAGGGATATAGTTATTAATTAAGGTACTAGTTTATAATCTTAGTTTAACTATTAGTCTAGGGGTAAAATATAGTAGAGAGCTTAATCTTAATCCTAAGGATATAGTAGAATTTATTCTAGAAATCTAATATAAACTAGGGACCATGGTTAGAGATAATTAATTTAGGGACACCATAGAATTAATAGATGTTATTAATGTAGAGGCGGGCTATATCCTTTATAGTTATGGTTTTAAGACATAGAAGGGAGACAGATTGTGTAACGGCGCTAGGGCGCGTCACCTAGTTAGGGGTTCGCTTATGTCACGGCACTGACCTGACGCATACTGTTTCCTACTGTTGGCTGGTCCACCACTAGCGCCTTGGCGGCTGGCCCTACTATTTGTATACGATACCCCCTTTTACCTTCTTCTCTTCTTCATAGCACAACGTAGTTATTTAGTCTACTTCATTGCAGCACTGTGACAGTTTGTGCTATCATCAATTGCGCCCCGTCGCGATCACTGATTCCCCGTATCCCAGTCATCTCCGCCCCAGAACAATCGCGACCTGCGCGCGCCGACGCGTCCACACGCCATAACCCAGCACAGTCCTAGAACGATCCTCAGTTTTTTCCCAGCGCCAAAGACCACCTAAATGGGCGACATCAACGACGCTGAAATGGCCGAAACCCAGAACCCCCGCGAAGTTTTTGCAGACTTCTTTACATAGACATACCCTAACATCGCATGGATAATCCGCCGCTCCCCACTGTACCCTAAGACCTTTGAGGCCGATAAAGCTTATCATACCCTTGTTGACCATACCAATGAGTTCCTCAGCAACATCGAAGCGGGACTACAGTTTATGTATGACACAAATACCGCTAATGAGAAAGCCAACGAAAGCCTTAATGCCCTTATTGCTTCCCAGACAGGAACTATTAACTCCCAGGCAGAGACTATTGCCGTTCTAAAACAATCAACCCCTATAACAACGGTAGCAACCTAGCGGAAAAAACGGATGTCTAAAGACCCGCCAATATTCAGCGGAAAAGGCACCCTGCTAGAACGACAAGCCAACTTTGAGACCTGGCATATCAAGATTAAAGGAGTTTTTGACTGTGACCAGGACTACTTTAACACAGTCCAATCCCAGATCCTTTATATCTTAGATATGCTAGAGGGCAAGGCCTATGAGTTCATTAAGCAGGGCCTGGAGCTTATGCACGAGAACCCAAACAACATATCTATGTGGAAATGGCCCACCAAGGAAGATATGCTTAAAGAGCTTACTGCCCACTATAAGGTCCTTGACACGACCCAGGTTGTAAAAAATAAGCTTGACCATTTCCCCTAGGGCGAGCGTAATTACTGGTCCTGGAAGGGAGAGCTTGATGAACTGATGGTCCGCGCCAAGAAGACAGACGAACAGAAGGTAGACCTACTCCGGAAGTTTATCTCTCCGAAGATGGAAGAGCTAGTACTTGGACTTGCCCATGAAATCAACAACAGCGACTATATAGGTTGGAGCAAGCAGATGGATGTGTTCGCTAAGAACCTCGCGAACTATGCACACCGAGCCAACCTTAAGAACACTAACCACCGCCCATCTGCTTAAGCCCCTGCCCCTATGTCAACCCCAACCCCAACCCCAACCCCAACCCCAGCAGCAACTGGAGAACCTATGGACCTTGATAGAATCTCAGACACGGAGCGCAAGCGCCGCTTCGACAATAGACTGTGCCTTGCCTGTGGCCTGCCTGGCCACTGGAAGGACGCTTATGACCCCGCCATAACAGCAAACCCAGTCCCGATGCCAGCCCGTCAAATGACGCAAACTAACAACCGCGGACGTAGCAACCGCGGAGTCCACTATGGCCGCGGCAGACGACCCCCCCCCTTTAACCCTGCGGCTCAATCACTCTAAATGATGCCCTATATGGAAGCCCAACCCGTTAACAGCGCCTAGCATTGGCGACTCCGCGCTAGCGAATACGAACACGGCCATATTGTCGGTGAGGTGCCGTCTTCCTATACCCCGACCGAGACCGACACTGCCAGCCAGACAGACACTGGATCGCCCCGCCAAGACAGCCCCGTACCCCAGTCGTTAAAAGGCAAACCCTTGGACTAAGTCGCGTCCAAGGGTCCAAACCATATGAGGAGGAAGAAGAGAAGAAGGTAAAAGGGGGTATCGTATACAAATAGTAGGGCCAGCCGCCAAGGCGCTAGTGGTGGACCAGCCAACAGTAGGAAACAGTATGCGTCAGGTCAGTGCCGTGACAGCTTAGGGCTTAGCTTGTGTATTTAGACGTGGCCTCACCACTTCTCTTACTCCTTACCTTGATATCTTTGTAATACAGCATTTGTTCAAGCCCATCGTTGCATTTGTTCAAGCTTCGGTTTAGAGGCATTTGTTCAAGCCGTAAGGCATTTGTTCAAGCCGTTACAGATTGCTTATATAATTGGTTAATTACTATAAAGGCCGCATTATAGCCATAAGCGTCCTTTAGAAACGATTTAAAGTCCATTATAATATATTGCTAAGGGCGTTCTAGAACTGGTAGCGGTTATAGCTACCTAGGAGTTTAATCCCTAGGGGCATCTACACGTCTATAGGCGTGGTAGTTCCTAATAAATTATACCATATTAGGTAGAAGTCCTTACTAGTAGTAACGGGGCACCAGTAGTTAGTAGGTCTTGTCTTAACTAGGGTATACTATAGAGACTTAATAGTAGGCTTCGCGGATTAGCTCTATCTATAGGTTGTTAACATTTAGAACTATAAGCCATTCCTAGTATAAGAGCAGTCCTTCTTCCATTTCTAAATTAGGGTTAGCTTTTATAGCTTAGTTGCAGAGTGTCACAGTGCTGTAATGCAAGTAGGCTAAATAACTACATTGTGGTATGAAGAGGAGAAGAAGATGGAAAGGGGGTATTGTACACAAATAGTAGGGCCAGCCCGCCAAGGCGCTAATGGTGGGCTAGCCAACAGTAGGAAACAGTACGAGACAGTGTACGACAGGTCAGTGCCGTGACAGTACTTCCCTCCCCCAGAAGGTTTGGTCCCCAAACCGAACAAATAACTCTAAAAACAGGTAATGCGCGGGGGCTGGTTTTCGTCGCGAAGATGTCGGTTCCGCTTACCGCCCTTAGCCGAGCCAATGGCGATTTTCTATCCCGGGGATGGAAAATCCTGATTGGTCAGTTCAGTGAATAAAGTTGGCAGAACTCTACACCGCCACTAGAATTAATCTGCGTGGCGTTTTGTGGCGTTCCTTGGCAAGAATCTGGCTAATTAGACAACTTTAACCGGCGGTCGAAGTTCCATAACATCTCAACCACTACAAATTAACATCGTGGTCGGCTATGACCTTGGCGTAACTTTTCCTTATCTTATACCTAGTCTGGGGGTCCAGGCTTCTTAGGGTGTTATTTATAGAACTTATATAGTGCGCGCTCGCACCCTTTTAGGGACTTCTCGGGTTCCCAGGTTTCTTCGTTGTGATACTTCCACTTAATACAATATGTTAGGCTATACTCATCCATTTGTTTATTATATACATTAAGAATCTTTTTAAATTCCTACTTATCTGTGATGTTGCTATTATTATCTCTTTCGGCTATCCTTCCTGTGACATTACAACGTTCCTCTTTATTAATGCGTGCTTAACTAGAGATCTCTTTAGGGAACCAGAGGCGGACTTTTAAAGTATAAAAAGACTTATTAACGCGGATATGGTCTAGAAGGTTAACTACAACTGCTCCTCTATAGGCAGCTAGGACGGGCCAGGGTCTATCCTAGTTATCATCCTACTTCCTCTTAGGCCGGTTAGTCTTTATGTTTTTAAGGCTAACTATAACCATGTCATCCTTTTTAAATATTATACCTTCGTCTCGTTTTATATTAGCGTTGTCTTTATAGCGTCGCTAGAAGATACGAGCTAGGGCTTTAAGCTGGGTTAAGATGCGCTTAAAGCGGTTAGTAATAGTATCAGCTTATAGGTACTCCTTCTTTGCATATATAGACAGGGCTGATAGCTGGGGGCCCGCTGGTTTAACGCCCAGACGTGGGTTATAGCCATAGTTGGTAAAGAACGGTAAGATTCCCATAGTCTCATTAATCTAGTTGTTTGTGGTAAACTCGGCAAGGGGGAGCCAATCTACCTAGTCATCTTAGGTGAAGCTCACGAAGGCGCGTAGGTACTTATTTATTACTACATTAATAATCTCGGTTTGGCCATCTGTTTTAGGGTACCATGCGGAACTAGGGCTCAGGGTTACCTTTAGGCGCTAGTTTAGGCGACGCCAGAAGTCAGAAACAAATAAAGAGCCTCTATTAGAAACAATAGTATTTAGAGCGCCGTGTAACTTATAGACAGTGTGGATAAATGCTTTAACGAGCTCCTCAGTATCTAGGCCAGTAACAGGAATAAAGTGTCTTATTTTTATTAGGCGGTCAACAACGACAAAGATATATCTATATGTTTTGCCATTATAAAGGCACTTAGGCAGGTCGACGACGTGGTCAATAGAGATATCGGTCCATAGGTGGACTGGTAGTTCTAGTAGTTTTAGGAAACCGGGCGGTGCTAAGCGTGGGGTCTTTATACAGAAGCAAAGAGCGCAGTCTTTTATAAAGGTAGCCGTGAACTGTAAAATACCTAGCTATTAATAGGTTTAATTAAGGAGGTCTAGCGTCTTAACGTGGCCTGGGTGGCCCGCAGGACCCAAACTATACATGCGGTATACAACTTCTAGTTAAAGTTTAGGTAAATTAGGGATAAATACTTAATTCCTATAGTAAATTAGGCCGTCGACAATTAAACATTTGGATTTATTACAGCGGAGTAACTTCCTAATCTGCTTAGGCTAGTGACATGCTTTATAGCCTTCCCGTTCGCGTAGCGCAGCCAATATATCCCTAGCGAGTTCATTCTCCTTATAGGCATTCTTAATAAGCTCCTTAAGGGGTTTTTTCTCAGACTCTGGGTCCATTACTATAATAAAGTCTTTAACGCTCTGGTCTCGGGATTTACTCAGCAGCTCTTCTAGGATAGCGGGGTCAACTTTTTTTTGTAGTAAAACAACGCGGTCTTAGTATTGTAGACGTTTGTTACCAGCATCAGCAGGTGCTACGCCTGGGAGACGGCTAAAAGCGTCTAAAATTATGGCTTTAGTGCTGGGCCTATAGGTAATAACAAAGTTGAACTAAGAGAGGAACTTAGCCCATTGGACTTGGCGCTAGTTCAGTTGTTTCGTTATTATAAAGGTCTGGAGGTTCTTATGGTCCATAATAATCTTAAACGGTTGCTTAGTTCCTTGTAGTTTAGGGCGCTATTCTTCTAGTGCTTTTATAATTGCTAGGAGCTCCTTATCGTATATCTCATAGTTACATTCTGGGGCGGAGTGCTTGGCAGAGAAGAATACAACTGGCTTAAGTTTGCCATCTTTGCCAGCTTAGTAAAGCACTCCTCCTAAAGCCCAGTTCAAGGCGTCTGTCTCTACTACGGTTTTCTTTATATAGTCGTAGTATGCTAGGACCAGTACTGTGGTAAATACTGTCTTTAGTGTCTAAAAGGCTTGTGCTTAATTAGGGCCCTATAACCAATTGGTACTCTTCTTCAGTAGCCTAGTTATGGGTTTAATAACTACGGAGTAGCTTTAGATAAATTGTTAGTAAAAGTTCACAAAGCTAAGAAATTGCTGTAGTTCTTTAATTAACATTGGGTCCTTCTATTCTTGTAAGGCCTGCACCTTCTTAGGGTCCATAGTTATGCCATTAGTCGAGATAATTAAGCCAAGATATTTTATTTTAGTAGCATAAAACTTAGACTTATTAATATTAATCTATAGTCCGGCGTTGCCGAGTCTCTGGATAACTTTATTTATATATTTAGTGTGCTTAGTACATATTTTAGAGAAGACAAGGACATTATTAAGGTAGGCAGTACAGTAGTTATTAAGGGCGTTGTATAAAACATGGTTAATATAGTTCTAAAACGTGGTAGGCGCATTATAGAGACTAAACAGTATAACTAATATCTTATAGAGTCCAAACCGGGTGATAAATACTATAAGCTACTTATAACCTTCCGCAATCTAGATCTAGTTAAACGCAGCAATTACATTAAGCTTAGTAAAGTACTTGGCACTATAGAGTACATTAAGTGTCTCGCGGATTAGTGGCAATAGGTACCGATTCTTAATAGTAACTATGTTTAGGCCTTAGTAGTTATAGCAGATTTGCACGCCACTACTAGGTTTCGCAGCAAGGAGGAGTGGTACAGTGGCTAGTAAGGTTAATTTGCGGATAAAACCCTTATCTAGTATCTTATTAATCCATTTCTTTATATAACTAAGTTTAGTGGGTGAGAGTGGTCTGTTCTTATAATACGGGGCCTGCTTTCTGGGTATAATCTCAATTTTATAGTCCCATGGTCGGTAAGGGGGCAGCTTGTCTACATTCTTAGGGAGAAAGTGTTTAATATATTCGCGAAACTCTTTTGGTAAGCGTTATAGAATATCTTCACAGGTTAATCCTGGTTTGCCTTTTAGGAATTTCTTAATATTAGTGTTAACTATCTTTTGGTGTAGAAACTCAGGCTTGGTTTTTAGGTTTGTCTTAAGGAAGTTATAAAAATAAGGGGGTAGCGCTTTACAGGCTTCCTCTATTATATAGTCGCCTTCTACTAGCCAGCGGAAAGATCTTTCTGATAGGTTTGGTACTTCTATTAGGCCTGTGGGCAGCTCTTTAAGCAGCTATTAGTGTTCTTCTTGTTTAACTAGTTCTACTAGCTCCGCTATATGGATCCTTATTACCTTTACGTCTTTTTATTTATAGAACTAGGTGAAATTAACGGCATAAGTGTATCTAATGTTGTCTAGGTTGGGGCGTATCTGGTTCTCCGGTGCTACGGCTAGGCTGGCACGGCTCGGTTAGCCTAGGGGGGCGGAAACGAGGCGGCGGCCCTGCACGGTACGCGCAGGAGACGGGTGTAAGGTTGGGCGTTATAGGGGGGAGGTCTTAATTGCTCTAGTTTTAGTCTTGGCTGTAACGTCTTTGGCTGTTATACGTGCAGTTATATATGCGTATGGTAAATAACTTAAAGTTAGGTGTCTTGTTGGCTGACCTAAGTTAAGTGGGTGTATATAGGGGACTTATGGTTCTGGCAGTGTTTGTTTTTTTAGGGATAGGGTAGTAGTCCAGTCTTCCAGGATCTCCACTTTGTTTATTGCGTATATTGGGTTACTAGTGTCAGGCACCTCTTCTACTGTTAGCTGACAGTATCTAAGCGTTGGCCTTACGATGCGTCCGCATGGTGCTACTTGGTTATAATCAGGAATGTACCATGGGAGATAGTTATAGGTATAGTAATTGGAGTTAAACTTAAGCTCTAAAGCGGGGAAGTCTGCCCTTAGGTTATATTTTTTAAGCTAGGGCATTCCAAGAATTACTAGTATAGAGGGTAATAATTTTGTAATATAGAAAAGCATAGATTCTATATAGTGGCCGATTATCATTTTTGCTGTAAAGTAGTGGGTAATAAAGCTGGATGGGAGTCCGTTAGCAAGGCGGAGTGGTTTTAGGACTAGGAGTCTTTTTATTATAATATTATGCTTTTTTATAAGCAAGTCTTCGTCTGTAAATACTAGTGCTGTACTACTAGTGTTAACGAGGCTTACTGTTTCAATGAAAACTTATAGGAGTGGGTTGCGTAGTAAGGAGAGGTAGGTCTAAATAAGGATGGTATTTCTATTATTATTTGCTATTCTGAGGTTAAGTAGTAGTTAATTTAGAACAAGGTCTAATTGATTTAGTAGTATAGATCTAATCCTTTTATCCTCCTCCCCGTATAGTTCTGACCCTTGGAGGCGACTTAGTCTAAGGGTTGGCCTTTTAATAACTAACTTGTGGGGCTTGGCTGGTGGCTATGGTTTTGGCTAGTGTGCCCTAACGTATCGGTCTCTAACGGTGTATATATACTAGAGGGTACTTTACCGATAATATAGCTGGTCTCACAATTGGTAGTAACATGGAGCACTTGTCTGTAGTTCACATATAGGACCATCGGCTAGGGCTGTATTGGGGAAGGCTATTATAGGGGCGGGTTTCTGTGTCCGAACTTATATTCTCGTCCGCGGTTACTGTTTTGGTTGCCATCCCCTCTGCTAAAGAATCCGCCGCGGCTAGGAGGGGGTTGGCGCGGTAGTATTAGGAGGAAATTTAGGTTCGCTCTAGGGTTGTAAGCATCTTTCCAGTGGCCAGGTTAACTATATGCCATATAAAGTCTGTTATCTATATAATATCTTTAGACGTTGTTAGGGAGGCTACTACTACCGCTACCGAATTTAACGGCGTTAAGGTCCATTGGGTTATTCTATAGTGCCGGTACTGAGGTGTTGTTATTAGGTAATATAGGTTAATAGCCGCCAGCAATACTTGGCTTAGCGGTATTTAGCTTTATATGGTAGGCATAGTTCTATAGGTTATAAGCGAACACGTCTATCTGCTTACTCTAGCCTTTATAGTCAGCATCGCCGATCTTACAGCTAAGGGTAAGGGCTAGGTCTTTTATCTTTAGTAAAATATTCTTCTTAAGCAAGTCCACTTTTTGTTTCTTAGTCTTGTTTGCTTTAATTATTAACTTATTAAGCTCTGCTTTCTAGGACTAGTAGTTACGCTCGCCCTAGCTTAAGGTATCCAACTTATTTTTGGCCGCTTGGGTTGTATTAATAGTCTTATAGTGCTTCCTTATATATACGAGCATAGACTCTTAGTCGGAGAAGGTCCATTTACTTAAGTTGTTTGGGTATATGCGTAGTATATTAAGGCCATGCTTGATATAGTTATAGGCCTTGTCTGTCAGCATATCTGATATGTAGAGGATTTCGTCCATTGGAGTTTTAAAGCACTTTGTATCTCTTTGGAAAACGCCTTAGATCTTCGTTTCCTATATCTTAAATTTTTCTTATTTTTTAATTGGTGATCCCTTACTATTAAACGGGGTTGGATCTTTTGCTTTACGCTTTTTTCTATAGGGCTTGGTTAGAAGAGGGGAGCTAGTAGCTATATTCTTCTTGGTAATAGTCTAGGTGAGTATAGTAATCTAAGAGCTTAGACTTTGTATAGTCTTAGTGTATGCAAGAGCTTATTGTTTGTTTTATTATACATATAGTTTAAGCGTCTTAAGGGAGTTAATTCTATGCTGAGCTTCTTTAAGTTAAGACTTTATAGTTTGGCCTTTGTTATAGACGGCTTGGAGGCCGTTCTCGACGCTAGTTAAAAAGGTTGTATATATAGAAAGGTGCTGGAAGGTTCCTGCCATATTAAGGTCCTTAGGGTACTCCGGGCCATTCCTAATTGCCCAGGTAATATGGGTGTGGGAGGTATTAAAGAGGCAGGCAAGTGCTTCGCGTAGGTTTGTTAACGGGGTATTATCCATGTTATAGTTGCCTATTTTAAGGGATCTAGGTAAGGCAATTGAAATCTGTAAGGCTAGCTATAATGCTGAGATTGTCTATAACTATATTAAGATTGTCTAAGATTATACTAAGATTGTCTAGGACTGTGCTAGGGTTGTCTAGAACTGTGGTACGGTGTTATTGGTCGCGCCGGGTCATGATTACACTGGGAAAACGGAGACAGTATACTTAGGAAGAGGGAAAAAACAAAGGTCGCAACAGGGCGCAATTAGAGATACCATAAACTGTCACAGTACTATAATGCAAGTAGGCTAAATAACTACATTGTGGTATGAAGAGGAGAAGAAGATAGAAAGGGGGTATTATATATAAATAGTAGGGCCAGCCCGCCAAGGCGCTAATGGTGGGCCAGCCAATAGTAGGAAACAGTACGAGATAGTATACAACAGGTCAGTGCCGTAATACGGAGGGCCTTTAGGGAGTTAGCTATACGGTTTGCAGTTAGGATGCAATTAATTAGCCCTATTAGTTTATCTAAGACTTCTCCTTCTATAAGTGCTAAATTATTCCATTTAGAGTCTAGCTTCTTAAGGATCTATAGGTTAAGCTATTTAGGGTAGAGGAGGGCGCGCGTCCGGTATTAGGCCTTTAGCTTATCCTAAGGTCCTATATCTTATTCCCTTTAGGTTAATATATTAGCCTTAGAGTTTTGCTTACTAGAGCAATATATAATTATAAAGAAGAATTAGGAGAGTATTTTAGCCTAGTAGGCTTATTATCTAGTAAGCTGCTTTATAGTTATAAAGTACTCTAGGGCTTTATAATCTGTATATATTTTAATCTAGGAGTTTATGCCTTCTAGCTCTACACGCTATTAGGATAGCAATTAAATAATAGCTAGCATTTCTTTATTATATACTTTGTAGTTATACTTAGCTAGGTCTATTATTTTTAAGAAGAAAGCAATAGGGTATTATTTACCGTCTAAATATAACTATAATAGGATTCCCGCTATAACTCTATTAGAAGCATCTATCTCTAGTATTAATTTAAGGTCTAGGTTATAGTAATAAAGGATTTAAAAAGAAATAAGCTAATCTTTTAACTCTCCAAAGGCTTCTATATAGTTATTATTAAAGATAAAAGGCATATCTTTCTAGGTAAGTTGTATAAGAGGCTTTACCACAACTCTATAGTCGCAAATAAATTAGTAATAGAAATTATAAAAACTAAGGAAAAACTGGACCCCCTTTATAGTATAAAGGGGTTTCTAGTTATAGATTACGTTAACCTTCTTAGGGTCAACTTTAGTTCTATTTATACTTATTATAAACCTAAGGTACTTTATATATTTTATCCTAAATTATATTTCTTAATATTAACTTATAAACCTATATTCCGTAATCTCTTTAGGACCTTCTTAATATAAACTTGGTGCTTAAGTTTATTATCTAAGTATATAAGAATATCGTCTAGATATGCTATATAGAATTTATTAAGGTAATTAAAAAGAACGTTATTTATATACCTTTAGTATATAGCTAATCCGTTAGTTAGTCTAAATAGAAAAACTTTATATTTATAGGACCTATAATAGGTACGGAATATTATTAAATCTTTAGATACAGGGTCCATTCTAATTTGGCAAAAAGCTTAGCGGATATTAAGTTTAGTAAAGATCTTTACCTAGCTTAGATATATAAGGGTCTTATTAATTAAAGAAATAGGATACTAATCCTTTTAAGTAATAGCATTTAGCTTTTAATAGTTAATATAAAAACAAAGGCCTCTACTAGGCTTTTTTATAAATAGAATAGGGGAAGTAAAAGGGGCTTAACTTAGCTTAATAAACCCTTTATTAAGGTTATTAATTAAGTACTACTTTATTGCTTTTAGCTTATCCATTAATTATTAGTAGAGGGGGCTATAGCCTAGCAAGTTATTGGCTTCTAACTAAATCTTATAATTATAGGTTTAGTGGGGGGGGGCTATAACAGTTCGTCTACATAGCTACCATCGAGGCGTCGTCGGTCACGGATTAACGTTGCCCCAACGTTGCCCCGACGACCGAACATGTACATAGTCGTCTACCGCGCCCCTTTCTTTAAGCCCTTACCTTAGTCTATTTATAATATAGCCTCCAGAGCCCTCAACGCCTTACCCTATTAATTTATGGATTTACTAGCCGTAACATTAGACTAAGGTCAACCCTTAACTGGCCTGTAGAGGCGACACAATACTAGGTTAAACAGTCAAACGCGTAGCCAGACAGAGAGCTGTTCTACCACCACAACTATAGACCAACCAACCCTCTAAGCCCTGCTTAAGGCAGGCAGTTACAACAGTAGATTAAGCAGCTAAAAGAAGAGACTGCGGCAATCAGATCAAAAGGATCACCCCAATTACAATCTTAGTAGCAAGAGGACTTGCCTAAGAAAGCAGAGAGAGACACTATAGTAAGAAAGAGCGCATTAAGGCCTAGTGCACTAGAGATAGCTACCAACCCAGCGCTAGTAGGGCGCGAGGAACCTATAGACGCAATACTTAAGCCACCGGAGCTCCAACCATACTATGGCGAGACAGAGCTTTTGGACAATATAAAGAGCAAATAGGACTATCTTATAGCGCAATCAGAAGACGATAAAGACCCTATATACTTTAAGATGGAGACTAAGAGAGAGTACACGGCCGCAACCACCTAAAAGCTATCCGAGATACCTACAACCAAAATTATAGAGGAGCTGCGGCTCCAGGGAATACAAAGGAAGGCAATAGAACAGCAGATTGCTATGCTATGGCGTCTTATAAACAACCACGCATATAAAGCTCTTAATGCGAAAAAGGAAGCTTAAGTAAAGATAGCGGAGCTTAAGGAGTACCTAGATAATAGGACAGACAAGCTCCGCAAAGCCAATTAGAAGATATTAAAAATGGGCCGCAAGCTTACTATACAAGCCCCAGATTAGAAAGATAGCGAGCAAGGAAGCACACTATTATAGACAATACAAGAAGGGACACCACTCTCTTAGACAAGCAGTGTTGTGGGTTCAGGACGTACGGTAAAGTTTCCAGACCTACCTACGCTAACAGATAGAAAAGAGCCTACCTATTATGCCTAGAGCGGCTATATATAAAACAAGCTTTAATCTAATGCAGACTGGTTCTATTAAGACAACCCAGATTAGGAAGAAGATATAAAGGTAGCATATATTAAAACACGTGTAGGCGGCAAAGCTTATAACTACCTCTTACTCCACCTAGAAGCAGAGCGTAATATAGGACGCAACCCTACTAGCAAAGAAGTACTTAAGTTCCTAGAGAACGTCTTTAAAGACCCAGATCGCCGCATTAAGGCCCAGTAGAAACTTAAAGGCCTTAAAATGCCATACCTAGGAGACTTTAACAATTTCTAATCTAACTTTATACAGCTAGCAAATATCTCAAGGATGCTATAAGATTAGTAGAAAGAGGAGCTTTATAATAAGCTTTATAATAACCTATGTGTCTAAATAGAAGTTAAGGTGGCAGATAAAGACTGTAGCTTTTAGGCCTATTATAAGACTGCCTAACAGTACACCTAAGGTCTAAAGTAGACAGGTAAGGAATAAAGTAACCACAGAGCAGCCCAGGCTATTAAGAGAGCTTCCGCTAGGGGCGCTAAAGAGACCAAAGGCCCCCCCCCCTCCTAGCAGCCTCTAACTCTAGCACCAGCTATAAAAGCGCTAGTTACCTGTTTTAACTGTGGTAAGTAAGGACACTACTCTAATAACTACCCAGCGCTAAAGAAGACGGAAGCTAAAGTAATTAACCAAAGCAAAAAGTATAAGATAGTTACTAACTTATCAGAATTAGAAAACGAGCAGCTCTAGGAGAAGTCTCCTGCCTAGAGCAAATTGGAGTAATTAACATAGCGCCCATATAGCTAAAGGAAATCTTAGAAGGCGCAGCCCTTATAATACTATATAGGATCGCGCTAGGCGGCATAGCTCTTAATATAATAAGCCTGCTTAACTCTAGTGCGGGTAGAGAGGCTTTTATATACTATAAGCTACTGCTAATTATTAAGCAACGACTGTAACTAAAGCTCTATAAGATTAATGGATAAGGAGTTACTGTGTCCAGCCATAATAACCAGTAGATGGATACAATTAGATAGCTCTTTAAGGCTAACCTAGTTATAGATAGCCGACAAGTCCCTACATAGTTCCTATTCTGTAATACTAGCCGCCATAAACTTCTTATTAGCCGTAGGTGGTTTAAGAAGACTAGGGCCCTTATTAATTATAAATACTAGGTCTTAGTATAGCGAACTAAGAGGAATTACTATAGTAGGCAGGACGTAATCATACCAAGAAAGGAGCTCCTACCCCCGCCAATTAACAAGGATTATTAGAAAGATATAGATTAAAGGGACGCACTACTAGACCTAGAGCCTAGGCCTATCCCCCAGCGTATTTTTAAACGTATAGTCGCGATCAGCCAACTCCAAGAGAAGAAGTCCTCTACTAAAATTAAGCTAGAGGGATAGGCTAAGCTAAAGTAAGCTAAGCAGGCCTTATACGACTATAAGCATACTTAGAAGATTAATACCTAAGACACAATTAGAAAAATGGAAGACTAGCTCCACCCTAGGCCAGCTCCACTATTAAAGCTAAGAAAGAGGAGGCCTTTATTTACTAGGGAGTTCAGGGCAGCAGATATTACGCTACTTAAGGCAAGGAACTTCTTATAAGGAGCGAAGCGCAAGGACGTAGTAATTAGATATACCAGTCTCTACAAGATAAACCAGTTAATAGAGAATAGGAAGGGACAAGACGCCCTACCTAATAACAAGGAGGAACTTCACCGGCTTATCTATAAAAAGCTACCGCAGCCCTACTATGTCACAGCGACGCAGTCAATCGAGGCACGAGCGCCGTAAAGAACGTATGCAAGCCTGTACAATTGGATTGTCTATCGACGAGGATATCAAAACTGAGGAGAAGAAGAAGGTCGTGGAACGGACACGTCTATATACACGCGCCAAGGCGTAAGCGAACCCCTGACTAGGTGACGCGTACCAGCGCCGTAACATAGAGAGGGTTTTAGAATTAGTTAATATTTTAAGGATATAATATAGACCGTATTAGTATATTATATAATACTCTTAATATTTCTTTAGCTAAATTTTCTATAGGTAATAGCTACTAAGGCTAAGGATAAGTTTATAACTCCTTAACTTTAATATATTAAAGAAAAGTTTATAAAGTATATTAAGAAGCTAGATAATTCTCCCTACTATCTTGTTACGGAACGGGGGCAATAGCTATAAAGCGTATGTATTTAGGGAGTCTACAAGACGTTACGCGATCGATCGTAAGGGTCGAGGGCGTAAGGAGGTGATATACCCTCGCGTAGCTGACATAAGCTATACGCGAGGTGTACACAAGAGCATGGGGTTCTCCTATAGAGGCCCCTACGGTTGGGTTCCGTGACACTACCCCCCCTCCTATTAAGGCGGAGCTCCGGCGACGCTGTGGTTGCTATATATATGTAGGGGGGAATGCTTAGGGTATCTAAAAGAAGAAATATCATTACAGGTATAATGGGCTCGTATAGGTGCTTCTGACTTAAAGCTTGTGGGTTGCTACTATGCGAAGGTACTGGGCTATAGAGGGGAAGGAGGCTGTTAGGGACTTGGTAAGGTGCGAGGGTATTACTAAGGCGCTAGTAGCAAGCGAGCCAATAGCGATTTTCCATCCCAGGGATAAAAAATCCTAATTGGCTGGCTTCTCCTTAGCGTCTAGAATCTAACCAATTAGACAACTTTAACCGCCAGTTAAAGTTCCTTAACATCTTATTGGAGTAGTTACGTGACGGTAATGTATAATAATTTAGCTGTGACGGCTCCTATAGGGGGTTAGGTACGAAATCTCTGCTTAGGCCTAGTTTCTATAGGTTTGCGTAGTGGAAATCACTAATTAGATCTTTTGCGTTTTTAAAATCTTCCTATAGTTGCCATTCCGGCTAATCTATATTAAATCCTATATAGGTAGCTTTATAGTAGAGCCGCCGTCCTCTGCCTTTACTAAAGTATTTAGAGTTAATAATTTGTTTAATAGTCTACTCCTTATGGTTCTTATCTTCGTTCTTATCTTAGATTAGTACTAGTAGGGGTTTAGGCTATGTTTATCCTGGTAGAGGATTAGGCTAGTAAAGGTATAGTAGCTATAGGTAAAACACAGGCTATATCCTATAGGTAGCTAAGGTAGGCGGGAGCTCTAGTTTATATACAGCTCCTCTATTAATAACTTGTTTAATCTAGTAGGGGCTAAGGTTCTTATAATTAAGTGACTTTATAGGTCTCTGTATGGAGATATTATATGCATCTAACTATACCCAGTCGCCAACACGCATCTCAGGTGGTAGTATTCTGTAACAGTTAGTAAAGTAAGCTTATTTTGCTTAGGCCTAGGCCATCTCTCCTTTATAGTAGTTAAGTAGGTCTTTTACACAGTCTATATATTAATTGGCAAGTAGCATCTTAAGGCGTTTTCTATATGGCAGTTTCTTATTAATAGGCTCTAGTGGCTCTATACTGGATTATAGGTAATATTCTTTATTCGCGAAGAATAGGGTAAGTCCTGTAGTGGCTAAGACATAGTTATTTGCTGTGAATTTACCTAGCGGAAGGTAGTCTACCTAGTTGTTCTAACTATAGGCAACTACCTATTATAAGTACGTCTTTATACTAGTGTTAGCGTTTTCTGGTTATCCCGCAGTTTTATAGTAAAAGGATATAGATATCTTAATAGAGATACTAAGGCGTTGGCAGATCCGCCTCTATACATCAGAGTTAAATTGCGTGCCTTAGTTAGACGTAATAGAGTTAGGTAACCTGTATAGTTAGTAGACTTTATAAAGGAAGGCGTTGGCAACGTCGCTTATAGCTATGCCTTTAGTTAGGACGTAGTGGCGTTCTTTTATAAGTTAGCATATTATTATAAGGATATTCTTATAGGTTCGGCTATATTATTTATAAGGCGGTAGGTTAACAACGAAATCTATAGCGATATCTGCCTATTAGCGTATAGGTACTGGTAGAGGGTATAGCAGTCCTTAGTACTTTATATAAAATGCTTTAGTATATTTACAGCCGTGGCAGGCGCTTATAAAGTATTTAACTAAGTCTATTATTTTAGGCCAGAAGTAGTATTGGTTAAGGAGCTTATAGGTTCCTCCTTTGCCTAGGTAGCCGCTTAATTGGAGGTTATAGGCTATTTGGATTAGTTGCCGTTATAGGTCTTCTAAGTTAGGGATAAATAGACAGCCTCTATAATAAAGCCTGTTTTCTTTTACTTCTAAGGCTGCCATATTAATCTGGCCTAAGCTTTAGAGGTTGGTAGGTAGTATATAGGTGCCAGCGATCTTTGTGGTAATTAGTTAATATAGTAATAGGTTAATAGAGGTGTTATATACTACGGTAATAAGTTTATTAATTTTAGGGGGTAACTCTAGTTCTATGGTATAAAGCTAAAGGGCGGTTGGTTCTATCTTAGGTAGTATACCTAGGGCTAAGTTTTATGCTTTTAGGATTATTTGTTATTAGAATTAATTATAAGGGTTATCTTCTAACTAAGGAAGGTCTTGCAAATAGCGTATTAGGCTATTAGGCTTAGTACCTTATACTCCTAGCCTATATATAATTTTAAAGTTAAAACTAGAGAGGAACTCGTTCTAACATGCTTGGCGTTAGTTTAGTTATTTTATAGTTATAAAGTACTTAAGGTTGCGATAATCTGTAAGGACTTTAGTTAGCTGGTTAGGTTCTACTAAGGAAAGTTCTAGTTGGAATTCCTTAAATACTTATATAATTATAAGAAGTTCCTTATTATAGATCTTGTAGTTATATTCTTATAATATAAGCTTAGATAAGTAGAATGCAACTAGGTAGAGAAGACCGTTATTGCCTATCTAGGAAAGGATTTCCGCGTTAATATGGTCTAAGGAGTTAGTTTTAAAATAGAGTTGTTGTCCTAGTATAAAGTAAGCTAGGATAGGTACTTTGGTAAATATATCTTTTAAGTCTTGGAACGCCTTTTTATATTTAGGCGTCTAGATAAAATATAGATATGTTTTTCTTTCTCTTACAGAAAGGCCCTTTATTCGCATTATTGCTATAAATGGTGCTATAACACCTAAGAAGTTATATATAAATTTCTAATAAAAGTTGGCGAAACTAAGGAAGGCTTGTACGTCCTTAATATAGGTAGAAGTTTGCTATCTGGTAATTATACATACTTTTTTAGGGTCTATATAGACACCCTTAATAATAACAATTAGTCTAAGGTATTTTACTTCTATAACTAAGAATTTGTACTTTTTTAAATTAATATAAAGTCCTGCGTCTCTAAGGCGCTGTAGGACCTTTTAAACGTGCTTAGTATACTTAGAAGGGTCATTGCTATAAATAAGTATATCGTCCAGGTACGTGGAGCAGAAGTTATTAAGGTAGTCCTATAAGGCGTTATTAATGTAGCTTTAGAAGCTGCCTAGGCTATTGCATATGCTAAAAGGCATAATAGTATATTTAAATTAGCTAAAGCGTAATATAAATGCGGTTTTCTATTTATCACCTTCCCATATTTAGAGGCGGTTAAAGGCGGCGATAATATTAAGCTTGGTATAGATTTTGGCTTAGCTAAGCCGTTTAAGGGTCTTACATATAAGTGGTATAGGGTATTAGTTCTTAATTATAATAGCGTTAAGTCCTCTATAGTTAATACAGAATTAAATACCTCCTCCTAGCTTTTTAGTAAGGAGGATAGGGGCGGCTGCTAGGGATATACTGGGACAAATAAACCCTTTATTAAGGTGCTCGTTAATATACTTTTTAATAACTAGAAGTTCGTCTTTTAATATTAGGTAAGATCTCTTATAAGGCGGCGTTTTTCCTTATTTAATATTAATAGTATGGTTATTAGGTTAATGTGGGGGGAGTATATCTACGCTCTTTTGTGAGCATATATTAATAAAGTTATGGTATCTTTTAGGGAGGAGCTTGTGGAGTTCCTTATTAGTAAGTCCTTTTTTAAGCTTTATAAACTTCTTAAAGTCTAAGGGTGAAAGTCTATAGAGTTCTACAGGGGTATTGTTTTCTAGAAGGTTAACTATATCTATCTTATTACTGTAGAGGACGTAGTCCTAATCTTTATTAAGCTTATATAGTTGTAATTAGGAGGCTGCGGCAACGGTCCAGCTTTTCCTACGTGCTATACGGTAGAAGGCCGCAGCGCTTATGTGGTAGCAGTTGGTTATAGGTAGGGTAATAAGGGTTTCCTTAGGTTAATATTCTAGGGAGTAGATAGAGGCGGCTAGGCCATGCCCTAGGCAAGTCTCTTTATAGTATTTAGAGTTAAAGGTTACTTCTCTCTTTTGCCAGTTAATAGTAGGGTTGTGTTATTTAAGCCAGTTTATTCTAAGGATAATAGGGTAGTTTATAAGTAGTGTAATATAGGCCTAGAGCTCCTCCTAGTGTCCATTTATATTTAGGTAGAGTTATACTATATAGGTAATTTTTTATGCAGTATAACTACTGTTAGTAAGTTGTAGGGCGTGGGCTTTAGTAAAGGGTAAGGTAGATAGGTTATAAGTACGCATAAATTAGGTATCTGTAAATTTATTAGTAGCTCCGCAGTTAATTATAGAACGGGTTTTATATTATTTTTTGGCGGTAGTTCCCTTTATAGGTAAGACTATTTGCTTCTATCCTTCTATTTTTACTAAGCTATCTATTAAGTAAGCCAATATGTAGATCCCTTTATTGTTAGAGTGTCCCAACCTGTGACTTAGGGCTAGGACTTTGCATTTTCTGCTTCTGTGTCTGATTCTACTACTATTGCTATATCTTTGTCTTATGCGGTAGCGGCGTATAGCAACATATTTAGTGTCTGGGGCATAGGGTTAGGTATTTAATAGCGGCTACTAAACCTAGCCATTAGGCAGTTTAGGCTATAGCTATAATAGCCTTCTTAACAGCATCTATAGTAACGCCTTAGCTTTTGGAGTAGCTTGCGCTCTCTGTCTAGTAGCTTCTTTAGGAAGGCTAGTATAGAGAGGTTAATATTAGGACCAGTAGTATTGCTTAGGGTAGTAGGTATTGGTAGTTTAGTAGGTCCGGAGGGCTTCTATAGGGAGGTCTTTAGGCGGGGGTTTATAGTAGTAATCTGGTTTAGCCGTCGTTTAATCTTCCGTAGGGCTGCTACTATATTATAAACATTGTTATAGTTATGGCTGGCGGCTGCGTGACTAAGGTAATAAGTAACCTTTTTAAGAAGATCTTCCTGGTCTTTAGCGTTGTCTTAGGTAAGGACTCTAGTATATTCCTAGAATTTAACATAGAACTTATTAAATAATTTAGTAGGACTTATCTTTAGGGCGCGTAGTTTAGCTTAACTAGTGGCCACTAAGTTATAGTCGCGGTATATTTAGTTAAGGTCATTAAGGACTTCCTAGTAGGACTACTACTTTTAGGGACTACTAGTCTCCCATTAAGCAAAAAGCCTATTAAATGGGATGCCCTTTATTCGTCTAATAATGTAGCCAATCTTGGTATCTTCTGTAGGGAAAAGGTAGGCGCTCTGGGTTAGTTTCTTGCAGATTTGCATCTTCTAGTAGCTGTATTCCTTACGGTCACCCTTAAAGATTAGGGGATTAGGGTAGCGTATATTAGACCCTATAGTAGTAGTTTAGGTTTAATTATTATGGCTTTTATTATTACCGCTACTATGGTAGGGGTTCTTATTAGGTAAAGCTGCTTAGCGCTAACCTTTCGTTAAGCGTTAAGTAGGTAAGGTTGCTAGGGGCGTAGAGACTTAGGTAGCGTTATATGCAGTAGAGAGGTGTCTAGTATTATTACAAATGTGCTTATTAAGCTAAGATTGTAGGTATTTAATTATACCCTCTCTTTTAGTAACTGTAGTAATAAGTATAATCTTGGCCTTCTTTAATCGTTAGACGTCGCATTTAAACGCGCGGAGGTCGTCTTTAATCTCTTAGCGTATGTTATTAGCGAGCACCTCGCGAGCTTATAGGTCTTAGATAATATTATAATCTTAGGTAGCATGTATCTCAGCTCATATAAGCTTTAGATAGTAGTTTTATAGAAGGCGGTAGTATTTATTAGGTTCTTATGCTACCATTTTTATAAATATCTCGGCGTCTCGTATCTTAATTTTAATAGGTGGTATCCCTTTGGCTTATTTATCCGTGGTTATATAGTTAATAAAGGATAAGATATTATTAATGTCCCCCTTATAGTCATTATAGTCTTTTAAGCCACTAGGCTTCCCTTTAGGGGTTAAGGCTAGGGCTAATGAATTAAATTCTCCTAGGACTGATTGGTGTCGTGGTTTTAATATAGGTATTAGGTTATTCTTTAAGTTTAACATAGTGGCTAGTAAGGAATTTTATCTTACTATTATTAATTCTTTAGGAGTACGAAGTAAGGTAACTTATAGACACGCTGCTTCTGGCAGCGTCTGCGGTATTGTGGAGACGTAGAATTAGTCGTAGGCTGAGCGTTAGTGAAGAAAAAGGCGCAACGTAATGTTACGGAACGGGGGCAATGGCTATAAAGCGTATGTATTCGGGGAGTCTACAAGACGTTGCGCGATCGATCGTAAGGGTCGAGGGCGTAAGGAGGTAATATACCCTCGCGTAGCTGACATAAGCTGTACGCGAGGTGTACGCGAGAGCACGGGGTTCTCCTATGGAGGCCCCTGCGGT
>Ga0307507_10003838_pt1 | contig 28052 bp, 23 predicted proteins | sample 7_EM_MG_FD_207223 | JGI IMG/M metagenome (GOLD analysis project Ga0307507, IMG submission 207223) | Populus trichocarpa ectomycorrhiza microbial communities from riparian zone in the Pacific Northwest, United States - 7_EM | ecosystem: Host-associated > Plants > Roots > Unclassified | place...
AAACAAGCAAGTCTGGGATAGTGTGCTATCAGAGATACCTCCTACCCTTCTAAATCTCGTCTTCTTGCTGTTGCGCGTCAATTAGGATTTCCATATTTCTACTTTTTTGGTGCGTTTTTACTGATCCACTTCCCCATCTGATCCGCTTCCCGGTCCAATACGTTAGACAAGACACAAAATGGATCATACTTGAGCATAGTCGATGATAATCAAGTCAAATCGGCTATATTCGAACATGATTGAGTAGTGGCTCTGATCGATCAATCAAGATCTACAAATTTGATCGATCATTCGATCACGGGCTCTGCTGGATCAGATCATGTTGAAGCATGCCCCTATTATATGCTCGATCATGATCGTGTTCGTCACTAGGCCTCAACCATGTGAAACTCGTGAGCGCGCTCAGGAAAAACCACATGCTCGGGATTCTCCACAACATGTCCCTCCAACCCAGGCTCATCTTTAAAGCCAATGCTACACTTTCCACAATGTAAATGCTTCCCAGAATCGGCCTTGCTCTTGTTACCAAGCCTATGGTGGTCCGAAGTCCCCGGACCCAAAAACCTGATAACACGCATCTCCCATTGAAAAAGGTTATTATTCTCCCCTTGTAGAATCTTGTTCTCGTTTGGTGTTTGTGATGCGGGTGGGGTGGGGCAGGGTGGGGCGGGTTTTCACTCAGGTTCCGCCATTGCAACCTCATATTTTGACCCTCTAGCTGCAAGAATTTAGGGCGGTAGAAATTTAGGTAGACACTTTTGCACCATCTACCGCGTAATTATACAAGGTAACCGGGCACCGTATAGGGTACCAAGCAAATATTCAAAGTTGATGGTTAGACAGGCCCTAAGAGGACTAAGTAGGGTTAGTTTGAATATTAGATTTGCCCAAGTTGGGCCCACCTATCCCCTCCAAAGTCTGTTTAGTGCATAGAAAATTAAGTGTATTTATTCGCTGCATGGGATACAATACATCGTCACGTTGTACATAGTCACCTCGAAATTAGTCAACCTTTAGAACGTGTTTTATTTTAATTCCTTGTTACAGCGAATTGGGAATGGTTACTGGCATAGGAGAGATAGGCCCAGACACTCCAAGTTCATGATCGCACGTGGCTCACTGTTTATGACCTTTCATCACATCGGTAAACACATGAGCCAGCAGGCATACATCTTTAAGAAGGAAGAAAATAGCCTCAAGTCTTTGCCAAATCAAGGGGCAAAAACTACCGGCATGAATCTGCAATGCAGGAAGCATACCTTCAATATTTTGAATGCCCGTTCCTTTCCCATCAAGCACTAAACCTTCGCTTATACTGCTGTAGTTTCATAATAATAATAAAATGATTGAAGCTCGTCCGGGATTTTATGGATTCCGTTAAAGGGCAAGATTTATTCGAGTGTTCGAAAGAGAAAATTAAGCTAGGAGAGGAATAAATCGATTCGTTCCTTTCTTAATACATGGAGCACTCGAGGATCTATTTAGTTCTCTTTCCTGCAAGAATATTGTTTACTCTATCGGCTACATGGCATCATAATACATCACTCATAGTTGGTCTGAGGTCCCTGGCAGTCATTAACCATCCCCGGGCGTGACCCCTAATACCTGCCGTCTATGGCCAACCCCCGCAGTCCTTGCATTCACCCTATCATCCATTTTTACACACCACCGTCTTCAGATACCGGCTATGGTCCCCCGCACAACCTCGGTCATAACGCAATCTCCCCCACTGTCTGCCTGAGCTGTAGCTCTTCAGTATATGCCACTATACCGTGCAGGGCATAGTGTGTCAGGCCCGGCGGTCATCTTCATGCCCGGCAGCCACCCAGATAATTTGCCCTAGACAGGACTGCGTCTAGTAGTCCCGCCCTGTCCCATCTCGTCTTGGCATTATCCCCACCCTCCCTGTAAAGCCCCAGACAGTTCAGAACACTGATTTAGCCTGTGCCAGGGATGAAAAATTCATTCAATATGGATTATGATTATTTAAACTTGTGGTATAACAAAAACTAAAGGTCCCTGCCCTATCTCCACTCAGCGTATTACAGAAATCAATAGCTGGTCCTAGAACTTACGAGGGTACTTTCAAGATTTAATGCGGATAGGGAGGCTGAGTTGGCTTGCCTGGGGATTGTGATGCCGTGGGTGCGCCTATGCCTGGACTGGCGAATGCTCCTAGTACTTGGTGTTGAATAAAATTGATGATGATCCAGAGTGATTAGCGCTACTCTGTCCGCTAGCAGAATACCTACTGAGTCACTCAATTGCGATGAAGGGGAACGAGGGGAGTGGGGACATTGTGATAAAGTCACTCGTCAAAATCGCTTGCACGTCCCGCAACTAGTTCATACGAGTACCATTGCAGAAACTGAGTTCGGGCATTTGCGATACCAAGTGTGGCCAATACTAACTAGCAGATACGATACAAGAATTGTGAGAGTTTCATAGAGATAACTAGGAGTATCACAGATATATATAAGAATACAAACAAACAAAGCAACAATAGGGAGTGATAGACACAATCAAGATTGAGCATAAAAGAGGTTACATTCTCTACTATGATCTGATTGAGGAGAACTTTTGATTGAATGATCAATCAAATAAGTAAATCCTGATTGAGTGATCAATCATGGCCACTACTGAAGTAGAATCCATTTTCTGGCTATCCGGACTGAAATATTCTTTGAATAGAGATTATGTCTATTCACACTCATGTTATAACAAGAATAAAACATTCCTGCCTTATTGATCATCTAGTGTATTACGGTAATTTGTGGCTGATCAAAAGTAATTGGTGGGACGCACTAACTGCCATGGACTCCAAATAATGGTCGTGGTTTCCTTATTGTAAAGTCAAGACTCAGGATGCTGGAATTTTGAAGAAGTGAATAATGTAGAGTTTTATAAAAAGAATTAGTATCAAGAGTACAAGTAAACTCATTGTATAAGTTTATTGTATCACCTAATGACTAGAATTAGAAGTATGATCAGGGTTCACATAAGATGCTTCAGTATACATAATAATGATCAAGGATGATCAAGTAGTATCAATGATCTGATGTGAAATCTTTATTGTTGGTTCCAATTGTGTAAATTATGATAAAGCAAAACCTGATTATTATTGCATCCTGTCTATCACTATTCTGGTGACATTTACTGATATAGTTCTTTGTTACTGGTCTGCAGGATTTTATCCTCTTTCCTTGCTTAAGCTTTAAGTAACATTTTAACTCTTCTTGCATACTATCTTGGATAATATTTAACAAGCTAATATCAGTATTAGATTTAGAATCTCAAACCAGATAGCATGCAGCCATGAGTAGGCTGTGATAGCTTATTCTGCTCTTGGACAGATATAACTCCCTCCTACTTGTTCTGCGGAATAATGGCGTGTTTAGGAAAAGTCTCTCCAATAGTATTGTAAGAACTCTACGGATAGGGAGTTACAATGACCTCAATCACAGCGGATACAACATACCATGAGGCCACCAGGGTTCGTACGGTCTAGGCTGTCTTCTGAGTAGATAGTATGAATAAGTTTGAATAAACATTAACTATGAACACAAAGGCTATTAGTGCTATTAGGGTGGCCTTGAGCACTTAGTGGCACAAAGTATGATTCAGCTTGTATGTTTGTCTAACCCTGGAACTAAGTATAAATAGTGTCTAGGTCTCTGGAATGAAGATATGGTGTAACGGAGGTACCTTATGGAAAGAGGGATTCCCAGGTTGCAACCGCTCTGAAGACTCAAAGTCAAAGTTAAAGATAAAGATAAATTATTACAAGAATGAAATGGTAAAACTGAATATCATTAAGCCTGAAAGCTTTACTCGATTCAAGTTCTCGAGGATCAATGCTTATCAGGGTAGAGTGTGGTTAGCATCAGAGTTAAAGTAGAATAGTTTATGAGCCAACAACACTCATTACTACTCTGACCTCTCGTGAGCACCCTTCCAAGCTCAGGGTCTTCCTGACATACTTGTCCGCCCAATTTAAAATTTGGAGATGTCGGAGAGCTGGGACATGGTTAAGTCCACAAATTGGAAGTGGTTTCTGCAATGTATCTGCAATACAACCGGATGAGAAAAACCCTGTTGCGATTGTCAGTGTGTAAGTGGCGAACTACAGACCACTTCACAGTGTTCATATCAATAAGACTCTCTGCTCTATCAGCATTATTGTCGTTCATGCAAGCTTGATAGTCATTGGTTCTACTTATACAAGATACTATTCTTAGTTCACTACACAGCTCCACTGGAGAGATGCATGCTTGGCTTCTCTTCCATTGGTGCTACCCGGAGCCAATACCACACCTACCTCTACCCTGATTAGACATAGGCTTCTAGAGTCCAATGAAGTTGCAACTGATGAGGTACTCTACTCAGGTTTGACTCACGACATTCACCCGAGTGGAATCAGAATCAAGCTAACCTGTTTCTATACCTCCTGGTAGACCTTCTGGTGGCTCTCTTAGTACCCTTAGACATGTAAGCGCCCCCTATACCCTTCAGGTATCTCATGGAGCCCAAGTAAGTAACCTCCCAAGGAAGTAACCTCCCTCGAGGGGGTCACCCATAGATGTTCTATATATCCTGTGAAAAGCATCTGGAAGGACGACCGGCTGCAAGGTCTTTCAGTGTTATGAGTCTATCTCCAATTGTTAGAATTAGTCTGGAGATTTTCCACTACATTATCAGCAAAATGTAAAAACCACTCCTGGTCCACCAAGGGGGGTTATGGTCCCCCTGGTCCTCCTGGTTCACCCTGATCCACCCTGATCCACATTTTGGGTAAAATTTCCAAAAGTGTGGATCAGAGCGGATCGGAGTGGACCTGGTGGACCACGGGGACCACGACCCCCCTTGGTGGACCACGACCCCCCTTGGTGGACCAGGAGCGTTCAGGACCAGCTTGGACTACGCTCAGACATTTCCCTGATGCATAGGTATGTTGCCACTGTACACTGGTCATGAATCGTTGCCAGATGGGGGTTTTAGACACCCATTTGAGGCCCAGGGCGGGGCTTGAATCCCACTATAACTATAACAAGGTCTGGTATGCCTTTAGTTACCACCAGCACTAGTAAGATCTACTCCCGGGCATCTAGTAGTTATTTCTAATATACCCTGATGTGGTTTGTCCGACGAAGGGAGGGTAATAGGGTCTCAAGGTAGGGTAAGTGGAACTCGTTAGGTAGGGTAATCAGTTTTCGAAGAGAGGGTAACTAGACCCTGTCAGACCCCAAATCTCTACCGAAAGGTGTAAAACAACTTATAAAGTGTCCGCTGAGGTTCATGTAACCCCTCTATTGTTTACTTGAGTTCCGAGGTGAAATCCCTCTGAAAGGTTACCCTGTCTAATGATCTAGCCTTTGCTGCCTCTGGTTGCCACACTTATCACTAAAGGTAACTATTGCTATAGCACCTTAGCAGACCCTTATACTAATACTTAGTCTACCCTGGTATACTAGGTATACAAGACCTAACATACTATGGTTACCTCTTGGGATACCATTTGGGCTTGTAAGATGGTCAAATGTAGCTACATGTTAGTGGGTCATTGCACTACTCGCCTCAGACCTTTTTGCCAGTCTGCCTCGAGCCTTAGTTCCTTTACCTAACAAATATAGCATTGCATTATATTTTAAGACAATGAACCTTTGACTTAGAAGGATATCTCTTATGGAAACTAGTAAGCCCGCGATAGCCATACCTCCTAGCATCTTAAACAGTTCCCATTAGTTTTCCTTTGTACTACACCCATCCAATCAAAGCAAATTTTGCATGAACCGATGAGGGAACTCTGTCTTTGCCCCACACTACCACTTGCTATCCACAACCTCAGAGATAACCTAACTTGGAGCATTGTCCACAACATCATGTGTAGACAATCTGACAACTGGCCGTCGAATTGGATCCCCTCTCTAAGGTTCCAATAATGCAACATTGAATTCAGGATATATTGTCCACATTGACGGTAATTCTAGCTTGTAGGCTCCTGTTTCCCGTCTTGGTTTTTAGTACGAAGTGCCCAACCCGCTTGTGATCAACATTCTCCATTGGAAGCTTGGTTCATATATTCTTTCCATCCAACATAACATGATCAGCTTTCCTTGCTCTCCCTTGTGATACGTCTTCTGGTGTTATCTATTCCGGGGATGGAGGACGCCTCTGGTCATGCCATTTCTTTTGCCTTGCCTGTCCCTTTGGTACTATTTCTCTGATATCTAAGCAGGTTTCTTCACAATCTGTCAGCAACAGTTCCCTGTTCGAGTAGATCCCTGGTTTATTCGACACTTCCCCAGATCAATTGGTCCTAACACTGAATCAATAGTTAATCTCAAAAGGAGACAACTTGGAGGATTCAAAAGCCGACATATTGTAGGCATATTCTACTCATGGCAGCGATGAGACCTGATCGTCTTGTTGGTAAGAACAATAACTTCGTAGATACTGTTCAATTGTCTCGTTCACTCTTTTAGTTTGCACGTCGGTCTCTGGATAGAACACAGTTCAATCATTCAACTTGACTTGCAATAGTACCATTAAGCTTCCCCAAAATTTGGAAATAAATAGGATATTACTGTTGGAAATAATTGATTCTCGGAGCCCATGGAATTGCTATACATTCTTCAGAAATAGAAGAGCAAGTTCCTCTATGGGTACCTTGGTCTTGAGGCGTATTAAGTATGCTATTTTACAAAAGCTGTCAATAATAATTTAAACCTTCATGTACCCCTTGGACCAAGGTAGTACTACTATGATGTCCATGGATATAGCATTCCACAGTTTCATACGGACTTCAATAGGTTCTAGTAGTCCAAACTTGTGATGTCAAATAAGCTTGTTCCTTTGGCAAGATTCACAGGTTCTCAGGTATACTGTGATGTGTTCATCCATCTTAGGCCAGAAGATGTTTGCTCTTCTTCTTCGAATAGTCTCGCATGTTCCAAGTGTCCGGTGATACTTCAATCATGTTCAGCTTCCATGATTGTTCGCCTGTGATCCTCATTTTTAGAAATATACCATTTATTCTTATATAGAAGCAGCTCGTTTGCTATGCCCAAATTTGAATCTACATCGTTCTCACCTTTTACTATGGCCTTGAATACAGCTAAGTATGCTTGATTATTCTCTGCGGCAGCCTTGTTTGATGCAAAGAATGTTGACTGCAAGCAGAAACCTTGAAAAGTTTGCAACACCGGTGGTGGCAAGATGTCTCGTTCATCCTGTATCTCCCATTGGCCATGGAGCAAAAATGTTCGTGGTAACGAGTGACCCCCGCCTTTCAGAGGGGTAGTCCTGACGCCTTGACAAAGTATCTGTCTTTCTATTTAAGCGACTTTCTCAGTATACCACATTGAAGTTAAATAGTTGTAGAAAATTGGCCTAACAATGTTGTCTAAGATTTACAGTTTTGGTACGATTAAAGTATTCCAAATTCCAGTGATCAGTGTAGACAACTATTACTTGATCAACAGATCGTAACATATGATTCCATTCTGTACATGCTGCCACAATAGCTGTCATTTCCTTATCATGAACATCATAATTTACCTCCGCATCGGAAAACTTCCTACTATAATACCCAACAGGATCTAATTTCTAATCTTTATACAACTGTGCGAGAATGGCTCCTGACGGGGTGTTACTAGTGTCGGTTGCTGTTCTTGTTGGATGAATGACATCAAACTGGGTGATAATACGACATGTTGTAAATGTTTTTTTCAAATGGTCAAAGGCCTTCTGACATGTTAGGGCCTATTCCCATTTTATGTCTTTCCTCGTCAAATCAGTGAAGGGCTTTGCTCTCTTGCTAAATGCCAAAATGAACCTCGGATATAAATTGGCAGAGCCCATGGAGCTTTGAACGTTGGTTACATTCCGAGGTGTAGAATATACCTTAATGTCATTTACCATTCCACCCTTAATCGCTGTTCCATAATGAGTTTTCTGATATCCAGGAAACTCTACTTCTGTTACAATCCTCTCTTCTCCGGGTGGTACTTGCAGCAGGTAACCGATAGTCTTCTAACGATCACTTCTCTTTGCCCGATAGCTGTTGCGATAGCTAAGTCCTTTGACTCCTATCTAGCAACGTTGATCGCTAGGCTCTTATAAGACCGTCGTGTCTTGATTCCCGAAAGTGTGATAGATAAAGATCTTTGTATTGAAAGTAAATATCATGAAAGAACTTAGATGGTTGCGTGAAGAACCCTAATCTCCTATCCCGAGGGTGCCCTTATATAGGGGCTCTCCCCTCAACCCTAACCCTGCGTGACTCATACCCTCGCGTCACGCGACTCATGACTCATAGTGAGTCATAGTGTGAAATCCATCAGCTGACTCGTCCGAGTCCGCTGCGCCTTATCTCGCAACCAATCAAAAACTCATAAAACAAGTCATGTGCCCTAACGGGGTCACATGCGCAAAACCCATGACTCATAACTATGAGTCATGTGCGAAATACATAACCACATGACCACAATCGTGCGTCATGTCAAATATCAACCAATAACAATAAACCAATGACACGCTATTGCGTCGTCATGTGAAAACCTATGAGTCAACTGATCTCATAGTATGAAAGATAACAAACCGATGACTAATAACTATTAGTCCTGTGAGAGTCTGCCTTGCTTAGTCACCGTTTGTGACAACTTCTCCTTGATGTAAGATTGACGTCTTAATCCTAAAGCATAGATTTGCTTTCCTCAAAGTTTCGATAACCTGCCTTCTTAAGGAGACAAATTCTTCCATAGTTTCCGCGTATATCAGGATATCATCTCTATATGCTATAACTCCTGCATCTAATATATCTCGAAACACGGAATTTATCATACTCAGGAAAGTTGATGGCGCGTTGTCTAACCCCAAGGGTTTTACCATATATTAATATAGTCTATAACACCTGTTCAAAGCAGTTTCCCATTCTTCACCCACAGCCATATGGATGAGATAACAGCCATTCTTCAGGGCTAATTTGGTAAATACCATAGCGTTCGCGAGCTGGTCTCTGAGCTCAGTCATCAAAGGTACAGGATAGTTATTCTTGTTGGTAACCTTATTTAACCCTCAATAATCAATACATAACGGAAGCGTTCCATCAGGCTTCGGTATGAATAGAATGGGAGCCCCTGGAGAGGTTGATGACCTTCTAATCGTTCCCTTTTCTTCTATTTCTTTGATATCTTTATTTCATATATCTACATCAGCAAAAACAACTTTCACTCCGGACGCAGAAGGCCCGTGTCCAGAAAAGCCGTCTCCACCCCATGCGTCCTCAGCACCCTCACCGTCCGGTCGTCATTTGCGGATCATGTGTTCCGTCTGGTGCATCCCGACGGCCCTTTCTCCTTTTCTAAGTACCCAGCGCCCTTGTCGCGGCCCATTCTGTCCCACCACCATTTTATAGGCATGTGTACCATAGTATGGAGAATAGGCTTGTTGTTACGATACGTTGAGGCGAAAACATACGTCGCCTAGATTTGTTCTTATTAATCATGCTCCTCACCTGAGGGCTCTGTAGCGTGCAGTAGTTTCATATTGTCATTAACTGTCCGCAGGTTAATCCTCGAGTACCAAAGTGGCCGAGTTGAAGCCCGCCACTTTAGGTAGGGATTGCCACGTTAAGTGTCCGGCCTCAGCTAGGCCGCATGTATATTTCCTTACCCGTGCGCAGATTTATCCTGGAGTACTCACGGTGCCTAGTTGACGCCGCATAAATACTGTATATAATCCCGTAGAACAATTTAATATAATTAATATATATCATTAAATGTCTGCAGATTAATCCTATGATTCACTATCCATTGCCTCTTCCCACTAGGAATGACATGCACCTGTCCAATTACTGCCCCTCTACCGAGTATTCGCATGTCTCAACCAGTGGACAGCTTGCCAACTCGTATATGTCCGCTTGTCAGGTAAAATCTACCACCGTTGTTCGGATCGAGTACGTGAACCAATGCCAGCCGATGGACGCCTGTGGCTTGGTTAGAGAATTTCTTATCTTGAATAGTGCTAATAATCGCGCCACCGACTGTTCTCGCAAATCCCCATAACTCTTCTCTGAGCCAGTCTGAACCCATGTTCAATTGTTTCTAGCACCGCCGTTGAGGGAAGCCTTGGTTCCAGTGCAGCGGGCCCGGTTGATCTGGAAAACGTCAGCTTCCTTCTAGTCAGAAACCAGAATTTCAAGCCGGGTACATCGCTCTACGGGAAGCACCCCCAGTTCGGTAGGAGAAGCAGACAGCCGCGGGTCATCCGCTGGAGTCGGCTTGATAAAATGTAGCATCTCCTCCATCGTGTCACAATACTGGATCTCTTTGGCTCGGCATAGCTCAGAGAGCGTGCCAAGGTTTTGGGGCCTTTGAGCATTTACCAAAGTGCACTGCGGCTTGAAGAAGCCGGGATTTCTATCCCGCTCTTGCCTACCACAATCACAGCTATTTTCAAAAGTGCTTCTATAGTCTAGAAGCCCATTCCTAGAGCCTGCTGGAGCCCATATTGCAACATGATCCGTGAGGCTGCTTCATTCTTGTTTTACCTCCTGTAACCGTCTTTAATCTGCTCCTGATTTGCTAGTATGCCGATCTCGGTAGACTACATCGGTATGCACCCAAATGCTGTACATGGGAGGCAAAATGACGTTGGTAGTGTATCTTGATGAAGTTGAAGTGATTCTCGCGCCGTATCAAATCTGCCCACTGATTTGCACTTTCAAGCCTCTCTTGATCCACCTGCCGACAGGGCTTGGCAGCCGTGTTGTGGCGGGCCGCATTAGCTCCTTGATTCGCCATTAGTTCCCTTGGATCCCGATTCTAACCATTTGCTTCACGAAGCGTAGCCTTCGAGGGATGTAACTCAGCAAAAATGGCCTGGGCCTAGTGAAATGTCTGCAGATACCTTGACAGGTAGACAAGTGTATCTAGTATATGAGGACGGTATTGGGCCATGAGAGAGAAGTCAATCAGCACGCTAAGAGAGTTCAAAACGCTCTTGAAATCGTGATACCGAGAACAGTGCGTATTTGGCAATGCTGACGCCAATACTGCGGAAAAAGAACAGCCGAGGTTACGCATTTCCTTTCCCGGCCATGGTGTAACTTCACGATTGACTTTTTTTGGTAGGCTCAGTCTGGGATAAGGCAGAATGTCCTTCCAGGGATTGTCGAACGCCTGCTGCCCTTTGTGTATTTTCAGGAACCCCTTCACCCATTTCATCATATGTTTGAATAGGCTGAGGTAAATGGTTTGTAAGAGGTGTGCTGTATGTAGGTCGGCTCGGTTTACTCAGTCGAGTCCGGAGAATACATTGTTTCCTATTTTCACGCGCACCTTCTGAATGTATTCTGCAATACCAGCCCCTTCTGCCGGGTCATGCCTCAGGGCTTCCTCTCTATATAGGATATAGTCTCGGGTCTCATACATCATCAGCAAATTCCCACCAAGCTCCTTGCCCGGAACCTCATACTCTGTGCACACCTTACTCCCTATTGTGTCAAAGGCCGCATGTTCAGCAGGATCCCAATCCAGGCTGACAAGATCGAAACAGAAAGTCCTGTTTTGCAGTCTGCCCAATCGATTACCGTTTCTTTCTGGACAACCTGGTTTAATGGTCCGAGGACAAGATGGAAGACATTTTGCAGGACATCTGCATTCATCTGCCGCTGGGCTTCGTCGGCCCAGGTTGATTCCCCAGGGAACTTTGGCGGCACAGGAACCAATGCCAGAAGCAGGATTGGCATCTTACCAGGGCTGTTTCTCGCCCGTGAAAGGCTATTGCCGATGGTCACGTATACTGGCCAGGCTTTCTTATCTCGTGAAAGATTGGTAAGTTGAGTCTCGTCCGACAATCCGATAATGGGTACCACTATTAACCCGGAGGGCAGCGCTTTCCACCAAGGCACTTAATGGGCTATTAGTACTTGAAACACCCACCACCTGAAACTTGTCAGGACCTATTTCATACCTGTGTATCCCACCACCAGTCCACTGTATGGACCTCAGAGTATAATCACTCCCTACTCGGATCATATTCCCGAATAGGTGGGTAGACCATGTCTGATCTATATGGCACCTGAGGATCAAGTAGCCAACACCGTCGATAATATTCCGATAATAGAAAGTTGCTTCATGTCAACCATCATCGATAATGGCTTCTGTCTACAACAGGTACTCACCAATGGGTCCAGAACATTGAGGTGTTGTCGCATTGTATAGGTGGACTGGAATGATCTGCTATTTGTGCCACCAAAACCTTCTGCAAAGTACACGTCGATCTGCAACTTGGTTACCTTGCTCCGGCCTAGCCAGCTTGCCAAATTAAAGTCGTCTTCAGATGAGAAAGGGTTCCAGGGGTCATCTGTCATGGCCCTATTCCACACCGTATAGCCAGCAACATCACTGAGTTCTCTGCCAGCACCAGAAATAGTTTCTTGACTTGATGGGCACTCGGAGACTGCCGGATGGGAAACCCTCCTCTGCATCTGAATCGTTGTGCATATTATCATCTATCTTACTAATTGCTCCGCAGCAATCCAGGATCTCCAGTTGGTGATCAGATTCGTAGTCTGTATCACTCTGATGGATGCTTTCATCGCGTACCAAAGCAGGTGTCCCCGCCGAGATCGGGTCCGCATTGGTACAGAGTCATAGAACGATATGAAGATGTCTTGTCCGAAGGTGCTTCTCGTATGCAGCGGCTGGTTGATAGCGGCGCCCCCACTCAGGACACTTTGTTATGTTTGAGGTCATCGTCATGGCGTGATGCTTTTCTCACAAGTGGTCTGGCTGTGCTAATCGGTGGAGGCGGACTCCAGTGGATTTAGTCTCTCAAAGCCCAAGGCTGATTTCTTTCTAGGGTTCACTCAGGGAAAACTGGAAGTTGGTTATGTAGGATGAAGGACTGGTCCCGACGTTCAAGCTGTCATTAACTAAGATCTCACAAGGTGGATCCAGAGCGGTTTACCAAGGTCTTGGCTCTGAGGGTACAGCTTCTCTGCGGCTCTGGTGCGGCTTCCAATCTTATCTGATGCTTCTCGCCTTTGTGCGGGGATCACGTGACATTTCAAGATTGAAGATATGATTATTTAAGTTTGTACAAGGTAGGATGGTGCGAACCCCAGCGGCCTATATAAGCTCTCCCTCACCCTCTTGCATCCTCTCTTAATGCTCTTTTCCCGAATCACAATCACATGGTTCATCGATCAACCCATCCATCTTGATGGAACCCACGAAGCTCTACCAGACCTCTCACTCGTCCGCCATAGTACTAGTATATCCCCAGACCAATTCAGCACTATCTATCTGCATATTCCCAGCTAATAACCTTCTCACAGCCATTCATCATCCGCAGAACTCCGTTTATCTCCCTTTAGCATCGGCCAGGCCCGCCATATTTCTATTTTCATTGCATCAAATATTCTCCCATTATCCTCCAGGCTACCAGCATCTGGTAATAGACATCTTGCATTGGCTAAAAGACCTTGTGGAAAATGAAAAACTATTCCGGCTGGAGCAACCACCCCCCCCGCCCCAACCTCTATTACAATGACAGCCTGAATGGTTGGACTTCAATATCAAAAGTCTGATGCCTGGAAAGATGATGGTGAGGCTACCTGGGGTAAGTACATGAGCAGCTTCCCCGAACCGAGAACTTATGGGGAGGTGTATAAAGACTAGCGGAATGCTATGAAAAGTAAGATGGAGCCAGACTAGATCCCGGGCTAGAAGGGGACCACGGTCCCCCAATGGGCTGCCTTGCAGGCATATGCCCTTGTCACCCTGTCCATTACAGTTAGGGCGGCACTCTGGCGGACAGATACAGCCCGGGGCAAACAGTTTTACTGAATGCCTTGATTCTTTGCTAGAGGACATAGCAAAAAAACATAAGCGCAGCTTAACACGATTGTTGGCAGCACAACCAGTTCCCGCTGTTGCCCCTGTTGCAGCCCCCATTACGGCCAGAGTTGCCATTGGAAATGATCGTAAGTTACCTCAAGCCATCCGCATTGAATGTGCCCAGTATATGCTAATAGGGCCTGTGCAGGCCTCGTCAGCCCAGGCTCCGTCCCTCTCTAGATAGATCAACCGTCTGTGGTCCGCCCTGACGGCCCCCTCCCTGTCGGGCTGGACAAGATTCAATGGGAAACTCATGGACATGTTTACTGGATGGAGATGACCGAACGCACAATGTGGAACCTGTTTGGGTGCATAGCCCAACTCGTGGCACGGGGATACATATATTGTCTGCTCGTTGGTGCGACCAGACCCGGTACACGCATACTGATTGATAATCCTGACCAGCCGCCGCCGCTTGGTGAAATGGTCTCATTCCGAAACAGTAGGCATGTCCGCATGTGGTGGTCAATGAATTCGCCGAGCAAAACAATGGATCTGCTCTTCTGTAGCCATTGTACCCATGGAGAAGATGGAACCCCCCCACCCGGCGCCTAGAATTTTGGCCCATGTGATAATAGGGGCCAATTGCCCAATCGGTCTGTTCATAGTGATGAGTCGGACCCAGACCCCTACCAGCCCAAGTCGTCCTCTGCAGCCATATGGAGAATCATCTGGTTGTGTACCAAAAAAAGCGGGACCAGCATGCGAATGACTGGACAAAGGGTGCTCAGCGGTGTGGCTAACGTCGATGAACCGGAGCTAGTCTCAAACCACAGTTCGGCCACCAAGGTAGTGTGAGCCTTGGATTCTGGTTTCACACCAGGTCCTAGTAAGCAACCTTCTGCCCGTCCTACGGCCTTGGGCATTCGTGCCTTGAGGCCTGGCCGACAAATAGAAAGGGAGACTGACCTCAAGAAAGTCTTCCGGCTATCTACCCGGACGGCAGTCACTAAGAGTGGCAACTGTGCCCTAGGAGCCATGGCTGACACTACAGCATCAGCACAATGTAAAAACCAGTCCTGGTCCACCAAGGGGGGGTTATTGTCCCCCTGGTGCTTCTGGTCCACCCTGATCCACCCTGGTGCACATTTTCGGTAAATTTCAAAAAGGGTGGATCAGAATGGATCAGAGTGGACAAGGTGAACCACGGGGGTCACAATCCCCCTTGGTGGACCAGGAGCGTTCAGGACCACCGTGGACCATGCTTCGACATTTTCCTGATGAGAACCTCAGAGTAGGGTCGCCGGCAGCCTTCTAATAATCGACAGTAGTATTGAGTATGAAGCAGAGAGACTTGATGGGAAGGTTAATCAGAGGCTGCAACCTCCCGCCTCGCTTCTGCGCCTTGGCTTCTGTCAGTAACGGTAGGCTGCCTCAACCCAATGCGACTCACGTCAAGTCGCAAAGAGGGTAGTTCTGTTCATGAATATAGATACTAGGCCGCTACGGATCCTGAACATTTCCTTTCGTTGATTGTCATTTTCGCACCTTGAGTTCTCCGGGTTGTTCTCGCTCGTTCCATTTCTGTTTGAGATTAGCCCGCCACAGCTGGGCCACTTTGCCTGGACCAACTGTGGTAAATTTTGACTTGCCATGGTTGACGGATCGTACTGGGCAAGAGAGAAGCTTGGTCATTGTCTTTGGGTATTTTTGAGACCATGCTTGTCCTGTTCAGCACTGGCTGTTGTGTTTCCGGGAGTTTCTTTTCTGACTTTTGAGTTTTGCTCTGGGAATTTTTGCAGTTGATTCTTGTTTTTTCCGCCTTTTTCGTTTGGGATATGTTTATTCTAGTTGTAGACCTTGCTTTTTGGGTTTGTGCAGATCATTCTTCAGGCTGTTTTTCTTTCGGGATTGCCCCCTTTATTGCTTTTCCCATGCTAGCTTTCACCTTCATCAGAAAAATGTCGGAGCGTGGTCCACAGTGGTCCTGAACGCTCCTGGTCCACCAAGGGGGGTTGTGGTCCCCGAGGTCCACCTGGTTCACTCCGATCTATTCTGATCCACACTTTTGGAAATTTTACCGAAAATGTGGACCAGGGTGGATCAGGGTGGACCAGGAGTACCAGGGGGACCATAACCCCCCTTGGTGAACCAAGACTGGTTTTTACATTTTGCTGATGTTATACCCCATCTGTTGAGGCTTAGCGGCAGCTTGTACTTTCTGAGATGAGCGTTCCGTGCTCCGAAAACCTAGCCTTACCCGCATTGGCTATGGTCCGCTTGGCAGACCTCCTTGAACTAGATTAGTCCGCGCATTCAATAAACCTCTTTATCTGCTTCATTAACTCCAAATCCTTGAACCACGTATTAGGATTGAGCAAAACAGTTGCACGCCCGATTTGAAGTTACACGCCTCCGGAGCCCTTGCTGGATCAGATGTCCAGCGACAATTCCGCCGCACGGGGTTGGGCCCATGTGCTTGAGTATGAAACCGAGTGACAAGCCGTGAACGTTCCGAGCACTTGAAGGTGCCCGGAGAATACCTATCTCTTAGATTCAAACCCATATTGCCCCTTTGGCTACCTACCCATACACGTTTCCTACTATCATCAATCTAGCAACTCTACTCACTATGATTCTATTATATCACAATTCACCTCCACTTTGTATCACAACGACAGGGGCGGCTTACGGCGGACAGACTGCATCGGTCGAGGCAGGAGAGGCAAAGACGAAGGGAGCTCTGCCAGGAGGGTGCCCTGAGATCTCAATCCAGAGACATGTTAACTAGAATACCAGCCACTCTTGAGTCGGTTACAGCTGGGTCTACTGTAAGTAAGAGGGGGAATGCGGTGCTGCGGCCAACTTCATCCCAACTCGTGATACCAGAGCCTGTTCTGGACAACCGGGAGCCTATTCCGGACAACTGGGAGCCGCGCCTCGAGGCAGTGAATCAGACTATAGACTCCAATAATGGTGAATACGAGTGCAAGAGCCGGGAGAGCGAGGAGAGCCCGGAGGAGAACGCGTTAGACCGGCATCGGGATGATCAAAATCTGTTCGCTGATTCGGGGTTGCACAGTGGCCGATCAGGCATGAGGTCCGTAACTCGCAAGCTTTGCTACTGACAATCACCCCTGGGAATACCCAGAGTTCTAGCAGGATTGGTTGCCCCGTCCGCAGAACACCTGCCCCAGTACATATTAGCCAAGATCATTTTCCATCTGTGGTTCTCTCCTGTTCGCCTGCAGTCTTGAATTCGCTTGCACCAGGGGCTATAACTCCGAGCCACCTATAGCCCAACAACACCAGAATTAGGGACTAGAGGTTGAGAGCGGCCAAGCAGCAGACACAATATGGCCTTGGGGCTTGAGCGTGGCATCTTGGCCAAAGCCTGTGCCCTGATATGGAACTGGACGATCTTCGTGAATCCGTTTCTTGACCCAATTACCCTACCGAAGAAGTCGGCAGGTGCTGGAACGATGCCTGGAGGGAATTAGGCTTTCCCAACCTTTCTGATTCTACCACACACTCAAATGACCACGGAAGTTACCCTTAATCGATCACCTACATCTTATCCCCAAACTAAATAGCGGGGCAGGCGCCCACTGGTTTGCAGATCTGGTCAAAGCAGAGTTCCTGCAGATCTTAGTATCTATATATGGTGAAGAAGGCTATAACAGAACTCTATAACCTTGATATTGATGATCCTGCGGCCTGTAGACAAAGGGCGGAATACCTGCTAGCAGAGGCTAGGTTCACTTGCCCACCAGGAAACTAGAGGGTAGCTTTTCAACAATTCCGGTGAGTATTTCGAATCGTAGGACGACTAAATCCATCTAATTAGGCGGACAGTCAATTTCTCTTAGATTCGTAGCGCCAGATATCCTGGACGCAATAGACGCACAATCTTACTCTATCTCTGGAAAGCATGGCGTGATGGATGAGGAGTTCCTAGGCAAGATCGATGGTCCATTTATCTGTCTGACAGGCGCCTCATTGTGCCATTCACTGTGATGGTGGTGGACTGGAACCTTTATCGATAATCTAGCTTTCACAGGTGCCAGTTCCAAAGGTAAGACCAATAACGCTGACTTGCGGTTTTCAGAAGTGTCCAGATCCTGGGGCGCCCAGGTGCAAAGCTATCTCGATACTCTTGAAAACAGCAAGTACTTAAAGGGGTCTTAAGCCATCGAACCAGAGGATAGCACTGCTAGAACGCCAAGTATAGACATGGGACAGTACGCGAGAGGTCTGGCATAGACGAATAATTGAGCGGAACAGGACAACAATAATGGGTAGAATTGAGACGGAGCGGGGAAAGTGTGTTCAGTAAACATAGGGATATTCCAATTAGGAGTACGCATTGAGGCCAGAGTTTGGACTCAATCGGGAGGTGGATGGATCAGAAGCCGCTGGCAGCCTCCGCGATACCTGGAGAGAACATAGTTGGCGCAGACAGCAATGGGATTAAGGGCCAAATCTGGGGCTATGAGAAGATCTACCTGTGTTGCGAGAACCGGTGGATTGGCTCTCACAGGTTGAAGAAACTGACCCACAGGAGAGGAAGGCACCCATCAGTATTCAATGATCATATATGTATATTAGGAGAATATAATAAGGGGAATACATGATATATCCCAATACAGTCTGGAAGTGACAAAACACTAAAGTCAGTAGGCCAGTAGGGGGGCGTCACGCGACCAATGGTCGGCCCGAAAGACATGGGAGTGCGTCAGGCAGATGTGGATAAGCTGGGCAGCCGGCAATCATAGGTTGAGAAGGCAGGGGAATCTGACGGGCGGACAGTGAAAGGCCAGAGCGGACAGTAAGGTATCCGGCAGAAGAGACAGATTAGGGAGGGAGGAGAGCGAAAGGTTAAGAGTGGCCAAAGTCCGCCGAATCCTGGAGAATACGCAAAGGGTTAGGGGGGGGTGGGGAGAGGACCCGAGCTCGCAGGAGGGTTAGGATGAAAAAGGACTAGGATGGGGATGGGGAACATGCTCCACACTACTCGTTTTTTGTGCGTACCTCACCACAAGCTCCGTTCTTTTCCCGGCATCCCTCAAACTCTTTGTCTATCCTCCAGGACCTGATGGAGAAACTCAGGGCAGAATGGGGTTTCCTGGGAAAAAGGGTAGAGGACAGGGATGTGTTGGAGAGGGTTGGGAGTAGATAAGTCCCGGCCAGAAGGTGCCTGCGAAGGGGAGCCTGCAGACAGGAGTATTCAGGGCTAGGGGAGGAAAAGGTTATGCGCTAGGGGCAGGGTAGGTAGGGGGAACTGCGCCCGGCCTGATCCTGTGCCTCCAGACACACAGGGGACACGTCCAGAAGAAGCCAGCGCGTGTGTTCGCATCAAGAGCAGGAGTTTAGGTTAGAAGGGTCTCTAGCGTCTTGTGCAAGGGGCGAACAGGACATACCAGGACGCAAGGTAATATTTTTGCGGATAAACCCCGGCAGGTTCCCTCAGTCACCACAAACAGGATTACCCAGAAACGCCCCCTGAGAGGTACCAGCAGGCGATCCAGACCGCTCAAGCAGCAGCCGTGACTCAGACGACATGTCTCACCATGGTGAAGGAGCTGGCGGAGCAGCTTCTGCACCTACACCAGAGCCTTTGCCAAGGCTTAGTATCAAAGTTCCATCACCCAAGAAATTCACTACAGATGGCGAAGATCTCAAGCCAGAGGCATTTGATGAATAGTACAAGTCAGTCCAACCCTACCTACAATTGCACGATGTATCTCAGATTGCTGCAGGAGCAGCAAACTACTGGATCCTCTATACAGAAGAACGAGCCCCATAATCGGCATTCCAAGCAGCAGAACTAATTGGAGAAAGCCTAGTGAGGAATCGACTAGTACCCTATCTCAAGGAACGATTCCAATCCTCCAACCATCATTACGCACAGCAAGAAACCCAATTGATAAGTGTCACACCCAGACCACTGCATACCAATTTGTCAAAAGTACAACTTCAAAAGATACATCTCGGTGTGGCTTAGGATGAAAGTCACGTGCCTCCGGCTATAATGTCACGTGTTTGATTCAGAGCCTTGTCATAGTTATTATTATTTAAAAGATCATTGTACGACAGGTTCTAAACGACGGCGATAATAGCGCAAAGAGGTTTGCGCGATTTCAATGTCCGTCATCCTTTTAGAATGCCCAGGGAGTAGGAACCAGCGTTGTCTAACAAGACGGACGGAATCAGAATAAACACTAGAAGTAAAAATATTGTATCGAGAGACCAGAAGACACATAGCGGAAACCTGCTGGCCCGCTCTGAACCAGTCCGTGCGAATGGAGGACTTAGGGCGCGCAAATCCCTACCTGAGTAATCAATGCCACAACCAAGTTTGAAAACCTGATGGGCAGACTGTGACAGACTCTCACCCATCGAATGGTCTGAGACCTTTGAAGTTGGCAGCTTCATATATGGTTTGGTGAAGAAGTATTATTACGATGACATTAGTCGGCAACATGTACTCTCGACAGACCTATTCTCTGCGTGACTGACACACACTCAGGATAATATGGTAGTCAACGTCTTTATAATATGAGCCTGGAGTCGAACAGCGGTCAGAGTCACGAGGTGTTGGCACTTACGACTCTAGAGAACTTTGTTCAGTCGATACTTAGTTAGTATGGGTAGGACATGTAGCCCGCGAACACCCAGACGCGGAATATAAATTTATAACTGCGTCCCTGGCTCAAAAACAGAATCATCAAGCACCGGAGAAGAGATCTTATCAATATAAACAGTTATCACACAAGAAAAATATTCTTACGTCTCTATTACTTTTCATCCGTACTCATTTCGGGTAACTTAGTCCCACTACCCGACGAGTCTTCCTAGACAACAATCTCCGTTGACGAATACATAAGGCCTACACTGGTAGTATAGTAACCACCTCGGCTACCCCTAACACGATATTGATAGTTCTCCTTGTTGCTAAGGCGCACAACACATGATAACGGCTATCACGACAAAGGATATAACCAAGAATAAACAACATGTAGTTAGAGAGAACAGCTGCTAGAACCGAACCCTAAGAAGACATATCGAACCCTTATTGGGTTGCGATCAGCCCCTATACTCACCTATTATACCCTATAGGTTTACCACCGATCAAGAACTAAATGAGATTCAGATTCACTAGACCCCACAATATCTGCCTTACTATATAGACGACCGTCTCATAGCACCAACCTCCACAGAATTTATTCGGGCATTGCTCAAAAAATACGAAGAAATCCACGAAGACCTAGACCAAGAGTGGAACACCCCCATCCACCTTCCAAGTCCAAATATAACTACAAGATACCAGCTATTTGGACATATAGTGGAAAGAATGGTCCAAACCAAGACAATTGAACTCTACCCAGTCCCAGATGCTATCTATGAGACAGTCAGGCAGACAGAGAAAAGCTGGAAACTATTTCTCTCCTGAAAGAAACTTTTCACACCTGTGAAGACGATCGGGGGATTTACGAAATCTATGAGCAAGACATTATCAAATTCGACATCCTGAAAACCAATCTGATCTCTCTCTTTCCCCGAATCACTAGTGGAGATCCAATTGACGTGTCCGGTAATGAAGCAGCACACCCATTGGAATGGATCACCAAGCCTTCAGGGAGCTCTAGCATTGAGGGACCAATCCATTCGGACAAAGTACCCAGGGGAACTGGGTGCCCAAACCCACCAGGATCACTACGAGGAATTCGTGCGAGAATTAAAGACTCGGGATGTGTTAGACGACAAGGATCATGAAAGTCGAGAAACGATAACCCCTTCCAAAAAGCCCTAGCGGCAAGAGCAGGGTTGGCTATAAGACACCTTGACAAGAAAATAGCGACAAAGCAAGTCAAACTAGGGGATTTGGATGAACAAGTACAAGGACTTGTACATGAAATCGAGGACACCGAACAAGAGGTCTAGGATGGCAAATAACTTGACGCAGAAAGACTAATAGCTTTCCAGGGAATAATCATCACGGTCAAAAATGCTACACAGACCCGACAAGAGGAAATAACCAGACTACCTCTTGAGCTAGATCATACGAGAAAGCAGCAGCAAGAAGCAATGGAACCAGGAAGTCGTAATGAAGTAGTAAGTTCCCAACTAGATGCTAACATAACGGGACCGGGCGAGCATTTTGCAAACAGGGCAAATGCCCGAGAGAAAGAAGTAATCAACCTTTGGGCACAACATGCCACGGACGTCGCTACCCCTCAGCGGGTTGTCAACAAACAAGCTGAAGATCAGAGACAAATCACTGGAGGACTATCAGTCCAAATGGCCATTATAATACAAAAATTGGCCAGTGTCCAACCAACCCCCACTCCTACTATCCCGGCCCCACTGCCAACGCAAGTTCCAGCAGACGCACAAATTGCAACAAGCCCAGATCGAGTACCAGCATGGGCGCAAGAGAGACAGGCGCAAAATGCAAGTGAACAAGGCAGACAAGTCAAAGGAAAACAGCTGGAAGGAGGACCACCAAGGTCTGGAAATCTGGGAGATGGAAACCAAGATCCCCCTACTCCCCCAAAAGACAATGACCCCGATCCTAGTGATGATGGATCGAACCCTGGCGGTGGGGGAGGTGGAGGTGGTAACCCGGGCTGACAACCCAACAGGAGGGACGCTATCGACTCCCAGGTCGTCATGATGGCTCAAGCAATAGGAATAGCCATTGTGATCAGTGCAAAACGACAAGGGAACTCCCCACTCCCTTTCAAAAACCCAAAGGACCAAAACATGGGACTTTGGTTACTTCAATGCGAGGAGTATTTCAAAAGAAACTCTAACCAAGGGAGATCACACCATGACTGCATCAAATATGCGCTGGGGAGAATGGGAGGAGAAAAAGTGTTGGCATTCGCTTTCACTTGTAGAAATAAGATGACTGGAGAACTAGGCCATCTAAGAATTGCCAGCTTACGAATTTTGGGAGGCCTTCAGAGGACAGTGCATCTTACGATATGCACTGATGTATGAGGGAGGAAGATCCCTAGCATTGATGACAAAGGTTACCTATAACGGCAAGATTGACCGCTCTCTCATCCAGATAGAGAGCCACAACACCCAGGTGGGAATAAGTGGAGTCGCATGGCAAGACATGGTAGAACGGCATATCCCGAAAGATGCACTGCGCCGACTATCCACCGTGAAGTAGGCGACACACAGTGCCTGGATAGCAGCACCGAGGACGCTTTGCAGATGGGAAGAAATATTCATGGAACAACTGGCCTTGCAGCACGGAAGCTCCAGTAACTCCCGAATCGAAAAACAGGGGCAAAAAGAAGGTGAGAAGAAAAAGCTTGTACCAAGCCAGGAAAACAAAGGAAACATTATTCTGCCGAGGAAATAGCGGCATACAAAATCAAAATGGAGGCCGAAAGGAAAGGAAACGGCCCAGCCTCAGTGCAAGGAAAAACAAAACATCCCAATTGGAATAAAGCCCCCGAAGATATCAAGGACCCTGTGGTCAAGGAACGACAAAGGGCCCAGCAGTGCACCTGTTGTGGGATGAGTAACCACAAGTGGGCAAACTGCAGAAAGACGATCCAAGGATCAACCATCAGCACACAACCAAGAAAACTGTTTCGTCAAAGAGCATGGTATTCCAATTCCCGGCAATGGAAGGCCGTCATATCGCTCCCTTTTGACAACCCCAAACCTCAACGCTCTCCCGACAAAAGTCAGCAGAAGGGACAACCCGTGTCAACCAAAGTGAGAGACCTTCAGCATGGGATTTCAGCGATATGAAGTTAACCTAAGTTTCTCCGGACACCGATGGCGACGGCACTCGGGTACACAGAGTATGCCCTCCCTCCGAAATCAAAATCAAATGATGAGAGACTACAACAAGTAGATCGGACGTCACCCTGAAGGCAATAGGGAACAAAGCGGAGCGAACTCGGAAAAGTCTCATCCGGTCCCAAGATGAAGAAAAAGAGTTACGATGGCAATAAGTACAAGAAACTTAGTATGATCAGTCCCATGAGGACCCCAAGGAAAGCTTCATATTCGTGGCGACTAGCAGATCAAGGAATCGCTCCTCCAGAGCAAGGTCCTCAAATCTTACACCTGGACGAATGACGTGAGTGATAGGACATGTACCTCGAAGTATCTGTCTACTATCCAAGAATATAACGTCTGGCTGAAAGATAAGTTTGAGTTGGCGGAGCTACCTGAGAATCTCTCTATACGTGAACTCTACCGCTAGAACTCTTGCTAGGAGTTTGTCCGAGAACTGGCATACCAGAGGTTATTGGAATTCCTCGGCAGGAAGTAAAGACTACTAGTAGTGGGCTGCCCGATAACCAATTAAGAAGACATGTTTTAGTTTGTCTGAGGAGACCTCAAAGGTCGAAACAACATAGGTATAGTACCCAACCCTTGTTATCTACACTCGAAAACACGATAAGCGATAAACATAAACACAAAAACACGCTGCCAATGGGCAAACCATTCAGGCCTCAGGTCCAAAAACCTGCACACTCCAAGTGGCGGAAGGGTCCCCAGTTAGTAAAGCAGCCAGAAAGCGAAACCGGATCCGAGTACTGCTAGACTCAGTTTCAAACATCTTTTTGATCAATAAAGACTTAGTCGAACACTTAGACATACCTTATGACACTCGCCAAAACGCACTAAACATGCTAGCGTTCAACGGCGAAATTCATTCATCGGAAGGAAAACACTTCACACACCCCATCCTCCTCAAAATTGGAAATAATGGTCACTGCATGAGCATTTCTTGTGAGGTAGCAGTAGCAGGAAAATACATTCTCATCATCCTGTTTGGATGGTAGCACAAGGAACACCGTATAGCTAATATCAATGAACCCCGAAATTACCTATTCACCGAACATTGCTGTCTGGGACATGTCCAAGATGAAGTAGTAGGAGGAATGTTTGAATGGGATGAACGGTAGCCTTTGACGAAGAAGCTGAGTACCTTGGCAGGATATGTCGACAAGAGGACCCAAACCAAGTATTGCTGAACAAAATACCACGATACTATGAGAATTATGACAAACTATTTCTCACAGTGACGGCTGAGAAATCGGCGCAGTGAAGAACGTTCGATCACACAATAGACCTTAAACCAGGTGCCGAACCCCCCTGGTGACCAATCTATCCGATGTTGGCATATCAGCGAGATATACTAGACAAATATCAAAAAGAAATGCTGAAACAAGGAAAGATGGTCCACAGTCAATTATCCGCAAGGGCACCAATCCTTTTCCTCCCAAAGCCAGAAGGAAAGTTACGACTGTGCGTTGACTATCACAAGCTCAATCAACTCACAATCCTAAACCAGTATCCACTATGAATAATAGGGGAATTAAAAGACCGAGTGCCAGGGGCTAAGATATTCACCAAGTTGGACTTATAGGACGAATACCACTTGTTAAGGATGTGGGAAAGTGATGAATGGACAACCGCTTTACGGACACGATACAGACATTTCGAATACAGGGTCATCTCTTTCAGACATGTCAACGCCCCTGCAACATTCCAACTGATGATGAAGAAAATCTTACGAGAGTTTCTTGACCAGGGAGTAGTCCTCTACCTAGAAGATATCTCGATATACTCAGAAAATAAAGAGGAACATAACGAATTAGGCAAGCAAGTCCTGGCTAACCTAGTGGAACACCAACTGGCAGTATCGGTAACCAAGGCGGTTTTCCATGTTGACATTGTCGCGTTTCTAGGAGATATAGTAGAAATTGTCAGGGTCACAATGCGCGAGAGAAAAGTCGAATCAGTAATGAACGGGAGAGCCCTGCGGTCGGTAAAAGAGGTTCAAATCTTTATCGGTTTTGCAAACTTTTACCGACGGTTCATAAAAGACTTTTCAAAAATATGCAGACCCATAATAGACACACTGAAAGGGGACAAAGCCAAATTTCACAGGGGCCCGAAGCAAGACAAAGTGTTTACAGAACTCAAGAAGCGATCTGTGAGGGCCCCTATTTTGCAACACTGCTACCCCGATAGAGAAACGGTGGTGGAAACAGACGCAACCCACTTTGCACTCACATGCCTACTATAACACTTCAAGGACAAAAGGCTACATCGAATGGCATTCAACTCCAGAAAGCTGAATCCTGCGGAAAAGAACCACGACATTCACGAAAAGGAATTACTTGCAATCCAAGATGCTATTAAGGAATGGAACCACTACCTAGTAGGAGCGGATAAACCTGTGATTGTATATACAGACGATGAGAATCCGCAAAGCTTCCTTAAAACAAAAGTCTCGAAGCAGAGGCAAATCAGAAGGGCACAAAGGTTGGCAGATTACCATTTCGAAATGGTATACCGTCTAGGGAAAAGTGGAGGAAAACGAGATGCACTGAGCCGACGGCTGTAGTACCGTCCTGATGAGAGAGCCAAGCATCGCGAACTGTCAAGATTGAAACCTCAAGACTTCCAAATATCACTCATCCACAAAGATGAGGAAGATGAAGCTTACATCTCCGAGCCTGAACCCGCGATAAGGAACAGAGTCAGGGTTAAGCGAGTGTCAAACAAGGCTATACTATTAACCAAAGGATCAAGGCTAGCGGCAGGGCACACCATTTACACAATAAGCGAGTTCAGTATTCCAGTACAAGGACAAGTCCTAGCCAAAACAGGAATAGCCATTGGACTACCAAAAGGAACCTGTGCCTGGATTGCCCCTCGAAGTGGCCTAGCATGTAAGAAAGGCATAGCAATCAACGGAGATGTCATCAACGCAGACTATACTAGCGAAATTAAGGTCATTATAATTAACCACGGCAAAGCACATTGCAGAATCCAGGAAGGAGACCCAATCGCCCAACTTATTATTAAAAAAATCAACACATCCGACATAATGGAAGTGGACGACTCATCAGCAACAATAATCCTTGGCGCCTGGTGCGCCCAGTGCTTCTGGCGCATTTAGCGCACATAACGTCAATCGAGAATCAGGACGCAACTACTAGTTCCGCTCACTCAGGGCGCACCTGGCGCAACACTTTATCTTCTTGAACGCACCTGGCGCAACATCTGATCTTCCTGAACGCAGCGGGTGCAACACCACATCTTCAGGAAAAGAGTCAAGGGTCCCCCCTCTACCCGCTCCTGACCTAGGTCACAACACTGATACATAATGAAAAGTTAATTTAAATAGTCTATTAAGTTTCTAATTCTACTAGTCTAGCTAAGTGATCTAAATACAGGCGTCACCTTCCCAGCTTCCTCCGGGCACACCCTCCCCCGGCAGTGCTACAATTGAGACCACCTCCACTGAAGACAGCGAAATCCTGAGTGTTGATGCGACAGCGATGTACCTCATACCGGTGTGTAGCTGGCGTCGAGCCTAACAACGTCCAACAAACAGAATTGAAATCCGTCAAGCGGTCGTGGAGTAATCTGCCATCGAGTAAAATTCCGCCAGGGTTACTACGCAACACCCCCTCCATAGAAGACCGCGATATCCTGGGTTTTGATGCGACAGGGACGAACCTTATACCGGCGTGTAGCTGGCGTCGAGCCCATAACCTCCAACAAACAGAATCGGGATAGCCCAAGCGGTTGTGTACTAATCTGCCGTTGAGTAAAGTTCCGCCAGGGTTACTACCCAACACCCCCTCCATTGAAGACAGCCATATCCTGAGTTTTGATGCGACAGGGACGTACCTTATACCGGCGCATAGCTGGCGTCGAGCCCAACAACCTCCAACAAACGGAATCACGATAGCCCAAGCAGTTGTGGAGTAATCTGCCGTTGAGTAAAGTTCCGCCAGCTTTAGGAACTAGCACCCCCTCCACAGCAGCAACTTCCTGAGTTTTGATCGCACAGAGAGGTACCTTATACCGGCGTGTAGCTGGCGTCAAGCCCAACAACCTCCAGGAAACAGAATCAAGATCTGTCCAGCGGTTGTGGAGTAATCAGCCTTTGAATCCTGGAATCGCCAGTCCTGTAACTCTATGAATAGTAGTCAGGTAGGAATGAATCCTATATCAGTGTGTAGCTGGCAACGAGCCCAAGATGATGCAGTTGTCAGATCCATAATCTGCGGAGTGGTTGTGGTGGAGTGTTCTGGGTAGGCCTGGGATGAGGGTGTTAGGTGGGATGAGAGGAAAGTGTAGAGTCGCGTCGCGTCCAGTCTAGCATAAGTGCCTAAGTGCCGAGAAACCACAACAAAGTAGAGTCTG